>Ga0307378_10009163_pt1 | contig 13037 bp, 9 predicted proteins | sample UN1MG_FD_202238 | JGI IMG/M metagenome (GOLD analysis project Ga0307378, IMG submission 202238) | Soil microbial communities from Risofladan, Vaasa, Finland - UN-1 | ecosystem: Environmental > Terrestrial > Soil > Coastal area > Acid sulfate soil | place: Finland: Risofladan, Vaasa | collected... | reverse complement strand
CCGCAGACCTCGCCGACGGGAAACAGGCCGCGAACGTTGGATTGCCACCATATCGATCCCCTGAACCCGCCGTTGTTGTGTTGGGCGCAGACGGCGACCTCGAGCGGCTCGCGGAAAAGATCGATGCCGTGGGACCCGTAGAGCTCGACGGCGGGACGGTTCATCTTCAGGAGCCGGGCGATGGGCGTCGCCTGCAGAGCGCCCGATCTTTCGAGATAGGCCCGGGCTTCAGGGGCGAGAAGGCGTGTCTCGAACGGCTCGAGCTTGCCGCCGCCGTCGGGATTTCGCCTGAAGTCCAGGAAGACCCGCCGTCCTTTGACTACGGTCTCTTCGGTGACGAGGATGTCGACGAGCGATGACCCGCCGTCGGCCGCTTTCCGAGGGTCGAAGGGCCACTGGTACCCTTTGAGGAAAACGGCCGTCGCCAGCCGTCCCATGTCCGGGAAATAACCGTTGAGGAATTCCCTCTCGTCGCCGCCGTCGGCGTCGGTCGAGATGTACCGCGGCACGACCTGTTGGTAGGTGCCGGAGACGTTCCAACGGAATTTCACGGAAGCCAATCCGTACTGGGACTCGGTCAGGTTCTGGGCCACGGCGCCGGCCTCGAAGAGGAGCCCGTGCGAGCCCGTCTGGCTTTCCGGATAGACGGAATGTTCGTACATCCCTCCGGGCCCGCCCGTCGCCATAACGACGTTCGTGGCGTTGAAGAGGACGAAGCCGAAGTTCGCCGAGGCCGGCCTCTTCTTGTCCAAGGCCACGGCCCCGATGACCCGTTTCGCCGCGCCCGCGCCCTCCGTCAGCAGTGCGATCACCTCGTGGCGGTCGAAGACGCGGATCGTCCGCCGCCGGACCTCGGACGCCAGGGCCCGGAACATGAGGCGGGAGGTCAGCGGCCCGGCCGACGTCGCCCGCTGGCGGGGATCGTGGTCGGTCTTGTACCCGACGTAGGCCCCGAAGCGGTCGTGTGGAAAGGGGACGCCGAGACCGACAAGGTGGAAGAAGGCCCCGAGCGAGCCCTGGGCTTCGGCCAGGGCGATGTCGCCGTGCATGGAGCCGCCGGCCGAGAGGTCGCGGGCCATGTCGAGCGCGGAGTCCGGGCTGTCGCCGGCGAGGGACAGCTTGTAGTAGGTTTGCTTGTCGGAGCCGGAGTTGGCCGACGCCCCCGCCCCGAAACGGTCGGTGACGATGGCGACGTCGGTCTGGCCGTGCTCATGGAGGCGGACCGCGGCGTTGAGCCCCGCCGCCCCGCTGCCGACGACGAGCGTGTTCAGGGAATAAACCGGATAGGCGGTACGGCCGACCCGAATGACCGATCTCTTCATGCCCGGCAACCTTTCGTTCCTGGGGCTAAATTATCCCAACTCGCCGTGCGCCGTCAAACCGCCTCCGGCCGAGAGTGGCCGGGACCTGACGACCCCTCCCGGGATCACAGGGCGAGGAGTGATTCGACACGGCCGATGTCGAGCCTTTTGAAATCGCGGACGACGAGGTGGGTCCGGCCGAGCTCGCGGCGCGTGTGCGTGGTCGTGACGCCGACGACTTTCATGCCGGCGGCCAGGGCAGATTCGAGGCCGGGGTAGGAGTCCTCGAAAGCGACGCAACGGGCGGCGGGGACGCCGATCATTTCGGCCGCCTTGAGGTAGAGGTCCGGGGCCGGCTTTCCCCGCGGGACCTGGCCGACGTCGACGAGGGCTCGGAAGAAGGGCCGCAAGCCCGCCTCGTCCAGGGCGAAATCGAGGTTCACGCGCGGCGCGGCCGTGGCCACGGCCGCCGGGACCCCGCGGTCGGCGAGCCGGCGCAGGAAGGCGACGAGGCCGCGGGCCGGTTCGACATGGCCTTCATAGATGGACCTGTAGAAGGATTCCTTTTCCTCGGCCCAGGCGATGACCTCGGCCTCAGGCAGGGCGTGGCCGTAAAGCCCCATGAAGATCTCCCGGTTGACCCGGCCGAAGAGGTGGTCCTTGAAGTGGCGGGCGTCGAACGGGACGCCGTGCTTCCGGGCGAACGCCTTCCAGGCCAGGACGTGGTATTTCCTGTTGTCGACGATGACGCCGTCCATATCGAAAACGGCCCCGAACGGCGCGCTCATGAGATCCCGTAGACCGCGGCGTCGCGGACGGCGCAGCCCGTTCGCTTGCCTTGGCGGAGCAGGTGCGAACAGAGCGAGCAGGTCGTGCAGACTTTGCGCGGGTCGAGACGTCCCCGCGCGGCCAGGTCCTTGACGAAATCCGGGTAGGCCAGGGCGCCGCGGCCCAGGCCGACGACGGCCGTCCGGCCGTCCGCGACCATGGCCGCTCCGACTCCCGGGCCGAACGTGCGGAGCCAGGAGTAGCCGGCGCCGACGAAGGCCGTCTCCGGCGAGGAGCGCTGGAGCTCGGAGACGATCCGGAGATGGCGGGCGACTCCTTCGAGGGGGTGCTCCTTGGGGATCTCTCCGCCCGGGACGGGCTCGTCGAACGGACGGCCGAAGTGCGGCTTCCAGGAGGGGATGCCCAGTGAGACCGCGAGGAAGCCGACACCGGCCCTGGCGAGGAGCGAAACGAGCGCCTTTGTCTCCGCCAGGCTGATCGTTCCCGGCGCGTCGGGGTCCATCCCGAATCCGAAGGGGAAGGGGACGGTGTCGGAGGCGGATAGGCGGCACGTGACGAGGAGCCCCGGCGCCTCCTGCCGGATGAGACGTACGGTTTCGAGGAGGAGCCGCGTCCTGTTCTCGAAGGGCCCGCCGTAACGGCTTTCCGTGCGGTTGAAGGCGGCCAGGGTCTCCGCGACGAGGTAGCCGTGGCAGGCCTTGACGTCGACGCCGTCGAAGCCCGCGGCGGCGGCGAGCTCGGCCGTCGCGACGAAGTCGTCCCGGACCTCCTCGAGCTCTTCGTCGGAGACGAGGGGATGATCGGGAGGCAAGCCGTGGAGCGGGTCGAGGTACGGGTTGTGCTGGACGATCATCGGGCTGGGCGGACCTTCGGGCTTGGAGAAACGGCCGGAGTGGGTGAGCTGGAGGACGAGCAGGGGCCGATGGGCGGGCCCCCACTCCTTCTTCGCCGCGGCCCGGGCCTCGTCGGCCAGCTTGGCGAAGCCGCCGAGCGTTTTTTCGGCGAGCATGAGCTGGCCGGGGTTGGAGCGGCCGTCACGCCGGACGGCCGTCGCCTCGCACCAGATGAGGCCGCTGCCGCCGGCGGCATACCTTCGATATCTCCGGAAGGTCCATTCGGACGGCGCCCCGCCGGCCTCCGCATCGGCCCCTTCCATGGGCAGGACCGCCAGCCGGTTGGGGACGCTCCGCCCGGCGACCTGGGCCCTTTCGAGCAGGATGGAGGGTTTCTCCTCGTACGGGATCTCGAGGCCGAGGCGGCCGGCTTCGTCGCGGAGCTCTTCAGCCGTCCGGAGCCGGAATTTCGCGTGCGCGGCCATCGACCTTACCTCGGTCGCCCTTCGACGACGCGGCGGACGGCCAGGAGGTCGCGCTTGACGCGGCTCTCGCAGGCCGCGGGCCAGCGCTCCCGGGGGAGCACGGCCAGCTTGCCCTCGTCCATAAGCTCCCGCGTCCGGACGCAAAGGCCGAGCAGACGGACGAGCTCGGGTACGGCGAGATCGGGGAAACGGGCCAGGAAATCGGGGTCGTTCGCCGGGATGAGAAAATCCCCGCCGTGGTCTTCGATGGTCAGGTTGATCTTCGGGTGGGCGCCGGCCAGCGTTTCGAAAATGGCGGCGAAGTCCAGGACGCCCTTGCCCGCCTCGGCCGTGAAGGATACGAACCCGTCCCCGGTGAGCGCCAGGCCGCCGTCCTTGACGTGGGTCGTCATGATCCAGGGGAGGAGGCGTCGCGCGGCGAGAAGCGGGTCTTCGAGCATGGTCAGGAGGTTCATCGTGTCGAGGCAGACGCCCAGGTATTCGCCCGGCGCGGCGCCGCACATGTCGAAGAGACGGAGGAGCTCGAACGAGGTGAACTCGAAGTGCGTCTCGATGGCCAGGACGACGCCGAAGTCCCTCAGCATCGTTCGTTGTTCGCGGAGGGCGGCGGCCATCAGCCGGAGGAACTCGTCGGTCGACGGCGATTCCCTTTTCCAGCGCATCAGACCGCCCGAGCAGGACCGGACCGTCGACGAGCCCAGGTGATGAGCCTGCTCGGCCGCCTTGCGGTTCCCGGCGGCGATGTCCTTGGCCTTCCCGGTGGCGAGGTCGAGAGGGATGTGCTCCCCGCCGCCCCATTCGACATAGAGGCGGTTCTCCTCCGCGTAGCTGCGGAGTTCCCCCAGCAAGATTTTGTCGAGGGCCTGTCCCGGCGGGACGTTGACCTCGGAGAACTGGATGCCGTCGGCCTCGTTCATGACCGCCCATTCGAGGAGTTCAAAAGGGGATAGGTCGAGGGGCTTCAGGCTGTAGCTGTCGACTCCGACTTTGAGATCCGTCATGGTCCCGTCCGGCAGCCTCATTTTAACAGGTTTCAAGGCCGCATGAACAGATTTTCTTGTCTTGAAAAAGGCCAAACCTTGGGATATCCTACCGTCATTATGAAACGAGCCGCCGGCCTCATTTCGATGGTCCTCCTTTCGTTCAGCCTGGCCGGGGCCCAGTCGTCCCTCGTCAGCCAGATCGTCGGGGGCAAAGCCGCCACGGAGAAATTGTATTTCAGCCTGAAGTTCGGCCTGAACTGCAACACTCTGAGGGGAGTCGAAGAGGATCGGGAACGTCTGGGCGGGGCCAACATCGGGCTTTTCGCCACCATCCGGCTTTCGGACAAGTTCTCGCTCGTCCCCGAGGTCGATCCGGTCTCTCGCAAGGGTATAACGAACATTCCGCTCATAACGACCGGCGACCCGGAGCTCGACCCCTATTTCGACGAGTCGACGAAATCGGCCCTCGCCCTGAACTATATCGACATTCCGGTCCTTCTGAAATACCGCCTGGGCGGCCGCGTCAACCTGGCCGCGGGCCCCTTCGTCGGCTTCCTGATGTCCGCGACGGAGAGTTTCCGGTCCGAGTTCGAGACCGGCGAAGGGCTGTCATTCAAGCGAGACGTCACCGCGGAGTACCGGAGCCTGGATTACGGGCTCGTCTTTGAGGCCTCGGTCGTCGTGACCAAGCCCCGGAGGGGAGAGGGGCTCGTTTTCCACGTCCGCATCCAGGAGGGTCTGGCCGACGTTCTCAAGGGCCCCGCCGCCGCCGGGCCGGTCCGGACTTCGGTCGTCCAGATCTTCGTGAGTTTTCCGTTCATTCGCTGAGATCGATCATGACAGCCGTCCATTTTACCTAGGAGAGGCGAGAGATGCTCAAAGAGATGCAGGAAGCCCTGATCGCGGGGAAAAAGGCCGATGTTGAAGCCTTGGTCGACCGAGCCCTGGCCGCCGGCCTGCCGGCCGCCCGGATCCTGAACGAAGGACTTATCCCCGGCATGGAACGCCTCGGCGTCCTGTTCAAGGACAACGAGGTCTTCATCCCCGAGGTCCTCGTCGCCGCCCGGGCCATGAACGCGGGGTTGGGCAAGCTCGAGCCCCATCTGGTCAAGGCCGGCGTGAAGCCCCGGGGGATCGTCGTCATCGGGACGGCCAAGGGCGACCTCCACGACATCGGCAAGAACCTGGTGGCCATGATGCTCCGCGGCAACGGCTACAAGATCGTCGACCTCGGTGTCGACGTCGCTCCCGAAAAATACCTCGAGGCGGCCAAGGCCCATGGGGCCGGGGCCATCGCCGTCTCCGCGCTGCTGACGACGACCATGGTCCAGATGAAGAACGTCGTCGAGGCCGTCGAGGCGGCGGGCCTCGGGATCCCCGTCATCATCGGCGGGGCGCCCGTCACCCGGGACTACGCCGACCAGATCCGGGCCCGCGGCTTCGCGCCCGACGCCGCCTCCGCCGTCGAGGAGATCGGCCGGCTCATCGCCGCCTGACGGACGGGGTTGGGGCCCGCCGTCATGACTTCGCGCGAACTCGTCATCGACGCTCTCGAATTCCGGTCGCCGGAGAGGGTCCCCCGCGAGCTTTGGGTCCTGCCGTGGGCCGAAAGGACCTGGCCGGCCGAGCTCGCGGCCATCCGCGGTAAATATCCCGACGACATCGTCCAATCCCCGGCGTTCCTGACGAAGCCGCTGCAGACGTTGGGCGATGAATACGAACCGGGCGTCTATGTCGACGAGTGGGGGTGCCGGTTCGAAAGTCGGCAGGGCGGCATCATCGGCGAGGTCAAAGAGCCGCTCGTCGCGACCTGGGCCGACCTCGACAAGGTGCGCCTGCCGGAGGAGCGGCTGAGCGTCGACGTCGGGAAGGTCGACGATTTCTGCGCCGCCTCCGGCGCTTTCGTCCACGCCCGGACGGTCGTCCGGCCGTTCGAGCTCCTCCAGTTCCTTCGCGGGCCGGAGAACCTCTATATGGACCTGGCCGAGCGGCCCGCCGGGCTCTTCCGGCTCATCGAGAAGGTCCATCGCTTTTTCCTGCGGGAGCTCGAGCTCTGGGCCTCGACCGAGGTCGACGCCCTGTTCTTCGCCGACGACTGGGGCAGCCAGAATTCCCTGCTCATCTCGCCCGCCCTCTGGCGCGAGGTGTTCAAGCCGCTCTATCGGGACTACGCCGCAATCGCCCACAAGCACGGAAAATACATCTTCATGCATTCCGACGGACACATCGCGGCGATCTTCCCGGACATCGTCGAGATCGGCGTCGACGCCGTCAATTCCCAGGTCTTCTGCATGGACATCGAGGAGCTCGGCCGCCGCTTTGCCGGAAAGGTCACGTTCTGGGGGGAAGTCGACCGCCAGCATCTCCTTCCGTACGGGACGCCCGGCGATATCCGGTCGGCCGTCGGCCGCCTGGGCCGGGCCTTTGATCGCCGCGGCGGCGTCATCGCCCAGTGCGAGTTCGGCATCGGCGCCCGGCCGGAAAACGTGGCCGCCGTCTTCGAAAACTGGAACCGGTGGCCCGGTTTGTATTATAATAGATGAGTGCAGGTGATAGAGTTCCCATAGAGGGCACATTACCAAGAAACAGAATGCGGCTCACGGGAAACGACAGGAGGTTCGTATGAAGAAACATGGAGTGCTTATTTGCCTAGTCCTCGTCGGAATCGCGTCGCTCGCCGCGTCGGCGTTTTCCGCCGCGAAAGTCATCCCAAGCCAGTGGGCGGCCGTCCCGGTCCGTGTCGACGGAGCGAACCAGGAATGGCAGGACGCAACGATGATCGTCGACAAAGAATCCCGGGCCGAGTACGCCTTGAGGAACGACGACAAGTACCTCTATATCCTGTTCATGTTCAAGGTTTACGACCTTCGGTTGGGGCAACGGGTCCTAAAGGTGGCCTCTCTAAGCACATACGAAATCTCCGGAATGAAGGTCTTTTACAGCTTCGACGGCAAGAAAAACAAGACCGACGGCTTCCATTTCGTCAAAAAGACGATCACGGCTGACGAACTCATCGCCAGCTTGGAGAAGAACGGCGAAACCCTGACCGATGAGAAGAAGGCCGGGATCCGCCAGCAGAAGGCCTATATGATCTACGAAGGCCTGCCTCTCGACCCGTCGACGCCGGCCCCTGCCGTCGCCGCCGGACCGGTCGACCCTCCCACCTTCCGTGACCAGCTCAAACGTGAATTGAGCGTCGTCGAATTCCGTATCCCCCTCGCTTACCTCGCCAAGGCAGGCGCCGTCGCCGCGCCCGGCGCGAACCTCAAGCTCGGCTTCGAATGGGGCGGCATGACAAAGGAGATGAGGTCGGCCTACATGGCCCGGATGGCCGATTCGGGGGCTCAAGCCCGCGGCCAGGGGGGCGGAGAGTTCAATCCGGCCGGCGGCGAGAGGGACGACAACAGCGGAACGGGTGGCCCTATGGGCGGACAGCCCAACCGCGATACGAAAAAGTACGACTTCTGGATCGACATCCAGCTCGCGAACAAGGTTTCCTGAGCCCGCGGCCTGACGCTTCGTTTCTTGCTGAATGAGGAGCGTGGTGAAGTATGCGCGAGCTTGCCGAAACCCGCCAAAACCGACGGTCCTGCCCTATGCGGAGCTAGACCTCAAGCCAGAGAAGACCCATAGGCGCTTTTGTGAATAGCCCTGGCTAAAACGGCATCGAGGCCAGGTAGGCCCCGAGGAAGGCCAGGACGACTGCGGCGATTTTCCATCCCGTCAGGCGTTCCTTCAAGAAGATCGCGGCGATGATGACGATGAAGATCGTGTTGAGTTGGTTGAGGACGGCGGCCACCGACACTTTGGCGTATTTCATCCCGCCCATCCAGAGGAAGAGCGAGAGGTAGGAGCCGAAGAACGAGGCGGGGACCAGGGCTTTCCAGTTGCCGCGGACGGCGAGGGGCGCGAGAATGGCCCGCCGCTGGCGAAGGAAGGGAACGAAGAGGACGAGCGCGGCCGCGCCCCCGGCCAGCCTGACCAGGGTGGCCCAAACGATCGACACCGATCCCAGAACGGGCTTGACCATGACGATCCCGAGGGCGACGAAGAACATGGCCAGGATCCCGTACAGGATGCCGATGACGAGATTTCTCCCGTCCAACTTTTCCGTGCGCTTTTCCCGGGTGATCGTCAGGACCGCGGAAACAACAAGCGCCGCGCCGGCGAGCTGCCAACCCGTCATCCTGTCGCCGAGGAGGATGAACGACAGGCCGATGACGAAGGGGCTGTAAAAGCAGTCGACGATGGCCACCAGGCTGGCCCCGAGCCGGTTGAGGCTGTGGAGGAAGAGCGTGTCGGAGAGGGCGATGCCGAGGGCGCCGCTCGCGAGGAGGAGGCCCGTCGTCGAGGCGGGGACCGCGGGAAAAAGCGACTCGCCCAGGACGAGCATGGTCGGCGTCATGAGGACGAGGGCGAGAACGGTCTTGAACAAGTTGAGGCCGATGGGGTGGACTTTACGGCCGCTGACCCGGAAGAGGATGACGGCCACGGCCCAGGCGAGCCCGGAAGACAGGGCGAGCATCTCCCCGAACGAGTGGGAGGCCGTGAGCGATGCAAGCCAGGCGGCCATCTGTGTCTGCGCGTTCCCTTTCGTTAGTTCCTAAAATTCGACCTTCCTGTATAGCAGAGACGGGCGCAGGCGTCAATTCGGATCCTCGTTGTCGGCCGCGGAGGGTCCTCGGGCATCGTCTCCGTCCGCTGCGGTGATACGTTCGCCGGCGCCAAGCGCCGCTCAGTATTAACCCTGCGCATACCCCCGGGCTTAAGGCCGGGGAGACGAATGGGTTTATTCTTTACGTCGTCATGGGCCTGCTCCGGCCCATGACGGCTAAATCACCGCTTTATGCTCCCTCTGACGACGCCCTCAGCCCCTGCTTCCCGCGGCCTAATCCCGGCATCTCCTCTGTGCTATTTTCCTTGTCTTTTCGCTTCCGTACCTAGCGAGGATAGGAGGGTCATCGGTAGGGAATCCACCGCGCGCAGGGGTGTTCCCAGAGGAGGCCGCCTTGTTTGGAGGGAGAAGGCGTCCCGCCTTCCCCCTAGCCAACGGTCGCTTTGCTCCCTGCCTCCCCTCCTCGAACGCTACGGACCCGAAGCGGCCAGGCTCGCCGGGCCTGGCCGCGGCCGACGGCGGGAATACCCCGAGCGAGAAACGGTGGATTCCCTGACGACGACTCCCGAGAACCGATTGACCGCTTCGGCGGCGGCGTGTTATAAACGGCCCTGAGGAGATGCGCGATGAGAAAATCGAAGCCCCTGCTTTTCGCTTTCGCCGGAATAGCCGTCCTTGCTCTATCCTTCCTGGTCAGCTCGCAAACCCCTTCGGTCCGTCGGGACGTGCCCATCGAATTCGACTCATGCACGAGCATCCTGGTCGGGCGCCTGGCTTCCGTCGACGGCTCGACGATGACCTCCCATTCCTGCGACTCCGGGACGGACCGGACGTGGATGACCATCGTCCCCAACATGAAGCATAAGCCCGGCGAAATGGCCAAGGTCTATTACGAGCCCAAGCGATCCAAGGGGCCGAACGACACCGACCGGCTGGAAACGGGCGAGATCCCGCAGGTCGCGGAGACCTACGCCTTCCTCAACGCCGCGTACCCCATCATGAACGAGCACCAGCTGGCCATCGGCGAGACGACGATCGGCAGCCGGCGCGAGCTCGTCAGCGAGAACGGCATCATCGACGCGCCCGAGCTCTACCGCCTCGTCCTCGAGCGGGCGAAAACGGCCCGCGAGGCCATTCGCGTCGCCGATGAGCTGACGAGAGCTTATGGCTACGACGACTGGGGCGAATGTTTCACCTTCGCCGATACGAAGGAGGTCTGGCATTTCGAGATCCACGGCCCGGGCAAGGGCAAAAAAGGCGCCGTCTGGGCGGCCCAGCGGGTCCCGGACGACGAGATCGGGGTCTCGGCCAACGCCAGTCGCATCCGGCAGATCGACCTCGCCGACGAAGATCATTTCCTGGCCTCGGCCAACGTCCTGTCCCTGGCCGAAGAGATGGGCTTCTGGTCGAAAGCGAGCGGCCGGCCGTTCGAATTCTGCTACGCTTACGATCCGGGTTCGAGAACGAGCATCTATTGCCGCCGTCGCGAGTGGCGGGTCCTCAGCCTCCTCGCCCCGTCGCTCAAGCTCAATCCCGAGTCCGAGAACTATCCCTTTTCCGTCAAACCCGACAAGAAAGTGAGCGTTGCCGACGTCCTGGCCATCTTCCGCGACACCTACGGCGGGACCGAGTACGACATGACCGGGACCCTGACCGCCGTCAATCGGAAAGGGGAGACCGTCAAGAGCCAGGTCGCCAGTCCGTTCATGAGCGGTGACCTTCGCGACCTCCTCCGGATCAAGCGCGAGCGGACGATCGCGTCGCCGGCCGCGACCTACCTTCAGGTCACCCAGTCGAGGGACTGGCTGCCCGGGCCCATCGGCGGTGTCGTCTGGCTTGGCTACGACAACCCGGCCACTACTCCCCATGTGCCGTTCTACATCGGCATTTCCCAGATGCCGGCGTCCTACATGGTCGACGGCCGCTGGGCTTTCAGCCGCGACTGCGCCTGGTGGGCCTTTCGGACGGTCAGCCGGCTGGCCAACTTCCGCTGGCAGGAGATGACCCAAGATATCCAGAAGGTCTGGAAAGAGGCCGAGGACAGCTGGTTCGCGAACCAGGCCAAGGTCGAGGAGGAGGCCCAGGCCCTCTATAAGAAGGACCCGAAGAAGGCTCGGGAGTTCCTGACGAAATACTCCCACGACCAGGCTAACCAGGCCGTCGCCGCGTACGCGAAGCTGGCCGACGACCTCTGGTTCAAGTACTCGGGAATGTTTTAAATTGGCCGGAATTAAAGGGCGAGAATGACGATTATTGGACTCCACGTCATTGATTTCGCCATTGTCGTCGTCTTCATCCTCATCGTCCTGGGGCTCGGCTGGCGGGCCTCCCGCAAGACGAAGACGACCGAGGATTTCTACGTCGCCGGCCGCCGCCTGGGCAAGTTCTACCAGTTCTTCCTCAACCTGGGGACGTCGACCAACGCCGACCAGGCCATCATCGTCTCCCGCGAGGTTTACCGCCAGGGCATCGGCGGCATGTGGATCCAGTACCTGGTCCTTTTCCTGACGCCCTTTTACTGGTTCACCACGGCCTTCTTCCGCCGCATCCGGCTGGTGACCATCGGCGATTTCTTCACGGAGCGGTTCAAGAGCCGGTTCCTAGGGGGCGCGTTCGCCGTCTTCACCCTGTTCATGGCTTTCCTCGGCAACGGCGTCGGCTACATGATCGCCGCCAAGACGATGATGGCCCTGACTCCCAAGCCGGCCGTGAAATACACGGTCCAGGAAAAGCAGAGCGTCGACCTTTTCCATGAATACCAAGCCCTCCGGGCGAAGGCCGAGAAAGAGGATCTCGTCCCCGCCGAAGAGTCGCGCCTGACCGAGCTCGGCGAACGCCAGAAGAAGGGCGAGCTCAAGGCCTTCATCTCCTACACCGACTCGGTGATGATCTACCTCGTCTACACCGTGATCGTGGCCGTCTATACGATGATGGGCGGGTTCCTCGCCGCCGCCATCACCGACGTCATCCAGGGCTTCCTGCTGACGACGTTCTCGCTCCTGCTCATTCCCATCGCCCTTCACCGCGTCGGTGGCTTCGCCGGGCTCCACGCCGTGGTCCCGGACTTCATGTTCCGGCTCTTCGGCTCGGCGGCGACGAGCGAGTACGCCTGGTACACCATCCTGGCCATGGCCCTGGCCAACCTCGTCTCCATCATCGCCGTCGCTTCGGGCATGCAGACGGCCGGTTCGGCCAAGAACGAGATGACCGCCCGCGTCGGCATGATCGGGGGGATGTTCTTCAAGCGCTTCATCATGATCTTCTGGGCTCTGACCGGCCTTCTGGCCATCGCCCTCTACTCCGGCCAGCTCCACGACCCGGACCTCATCTGGGGACACATGACCATGGACCTCCTCTTCCCGGGGGCCATCGGGCTGATGATGGCCGGGGTCCTGTCGGCGAAGATGTCGAGTCTCGCCGGTTCGAGCGTCGCCTACTCGGCGCTTTTCATCCGCAACCTCTACCAGCCCTTCGTCAAGCCCAAGTCGGACCGCCACCTCATCAACGTCGGGCGCATCGCCATCGGCGTGACCCTCCTCGGCGGGGTGGGCGTGGCCCTCTTCATCGGCAACCTGCTCGACCTGTTCAAGTATTTCATCTCGCTCCCGGCCATCTTCGGGGCGGCCATTTGGCTGGGCTTCCTCTGGCGACGGGTGACCAAGACGGCCGTCATCGCCCAGGTCTTCGTCTGCTTCACCATCTACGCGCTCGTCCCCAACGTCTTCCAGTCGCTCGAGTGGGCCCGGACGCGGCAGGGGTTTCTTCGGGAAACGAGGCCCCGGGTGGTCATGATCACGACGCAGGCCCTGCGCGAGGACGTCGCGGCCGGCCGGGCGGCGAAGGTCGGCGAGGTCATCCGCAAGGAGCATGCCAGCCCGCCCGAAGGCATCTTCTACGAGAAGGTCGCCCGCCGCGACGCGACGGACCCGGCCTCGCCGCGCGTCGGGATCGGCCGCTTCCACGCCGAGCTCTGGGTCCTGAGCTGGTTCGGCGTCGATTTTTCCGCCTTCTCCAAGGCCCAGCTGAGCGCG
>Ga0307378_10009162_pt1 | contig 13037 bp, 11 predicted proteins | sample UN1MG_FD_202238 | JGI IMG/M metagenome (GOLD analysis project Ga0307378, IMG submission 202238) | Soil microbial communities from Risofladan, Vaasa, Finland - UN-1 | ecosystem: Environmental > Terrestrial > Soil > Coastal area > Acid sulfate soil | place: Finland: Risofladan, Vaasa | collected... | reverse complement strand
TAAAGAGACAAAGGATTGTTTTAGAGGGAGATGTTCCAAGTCCCTTTAAACCTCCTGCGGGCTGTCGTTTTCATCCAAGATGTCAATACGCTAAACCAATTTGCAGCCAGGAAGAACCTAAATTAATCGATATAAATGGCGGACATTATGTAGCCTGCCATTTAAAATAGCGAGAATTTCTCACCTGGATAGATGGGGACGGTGAGGGTAACTTTCAAAAAAGCTGGTACAGATAAAAAAGGTTTGTATAGATATGTATCAAGTCCGTAAGAGCGTAGGGGATTGATTTATTAACTCGAAGTGCAAAATACTACGGGTTTGCCCGTAGATGAATTAATAGGTGATAATATGGTACAACATACTTATGGAAATAAGGCTATCAGGGCATAGTACATATTGGCAGTAGTCTATACTCCTGGTGTAGCTGAATCCTACAGAAAGATTCACGAAAAGGCTTTAGAAGTATATAAATATACTTTAGGAGGAGGCAGCTTTAAAAATATTACAAATAGAAGGAACTTTAATGGTAGCAAATTATTTTTTTATGTTCGAAAAGGATGTAGCTGAAGCGATGAAGTGCCCCTGGTAGAAAATCAGCACAGATGATATTGTTGGAGGACATTCTCGTCCTCGAACTCATTCTTCGTTCCCTAGGTTCTTGGATTCTTATTGTTGGAAACAAAGGATCATTTCGATGGAAGAGGCTATTCGAAAGATGACCACGGGGAACCAACCAGAAGATTAAGTTTATGGGATCGAGGTCTAATCCGTAAGGGTATGAGTGCTGATTTATTCTTGTTTGATCCAAATAAGATTAAGGATCAAAATTACTTATGTTCAACCTAAGATTTTTCCCTTAGGTATAAGAGCGATATGGGTCAAAAGGAAATTAATTTATTGTGAATTTTAGTTTGGTTAATAAAATTTAAGAGAAAGAGGTGACAGGTATTTTATGATTAAAAAAAACTACGAACTTATCATTAAAAATGGATTTATAGTAGATGGAAGTGGAAATCCCTGGTATAAAGCAGATATCGGTATAAAGAATGGAAAAATTATGGCTATTGGCTGTTGTATTGATGAAAAGGATGGAGATCATATAATAAATGCAAAAGACCTAATTATTTGTCCCGGTTTTATCGATATACACAACCATTCGGATAAAAATATTTTAGCCAGGCCATTTTGCAAGAGTAATATTATGCAAGGAATTACAACTGCGGTAGTTGGCAACTGTGGATCGTCAATGGCTCCCATTAGTCAAATGTATTTATCTAATTTACAAGAATATTTTGCTCCTTCTTTATTGGATAATTTTGATTATGGATGGGAATGGAGCTCTTTAGGAGATTATTATCGAAAAGTAGAAAAAAAATCAATTGCAATTAATTTAACACCCTTAGTTGGGCACGGTACAATTAGAATGGCTGTTAAAGGGTTTAGCCAGGAACCCGTTACAACAGAAGAAATGAAAAAAATGAAATTCCTTTTAAGGCAGAGTTTACAAGAAGGCGCATTCGGTATGTCCACTGGGTTAGTCTATCCCCCAGGTTGTTATTCTACCACCGCAGAACTAGTGGAGTTATGCGATGAGTTAAAAAATTTCAGGAGGGTATATGCGTCTCATATCAGGAATGAAGGACGTGATTTGGTAGAATCGGTTCAGGAAGCAATAGAAATTGGGAGAAAAAACAATATTACTGTACAAATATCTCATCATAAGGCAAAAGGGAAAAGTAATTGGGGAAAAGTAAGGCATACCTTAAAAATAATGGAACAAGAAAGAAGTAAAGGATTAGAAATTGGATGTGATGTCTATCCTTATTTAACAGGGGCTACTACCATAACTTCGCTTTTACCTAGCTGGGTCTTAGAAGGCGGTATATCAAAGATGCTGGAAAGGCTAAAAAATGATGAACAGCGAAAAAGGATAAAAAGGGATTATATTGAAGATAATATTAAAGATGGCAATGATTTAAAAGATGCTGGCCTTGAAGGAATTTTTATTGCTTCTTCTAAAGATCAGAGCTATGAAGGCATGTCAATAGGTGAGATTATTAAGAAAAAGAAAAGATTAAATGAACCTTTGGATGCGATGTTTGATTTAATATTAGAATTAGAAGGTAATGCTTCTGTTCATAAGTTTATTATGGATGAAGAGGATATGCGATTTGTTCTAACTCATCCATTATCTGCGATTGCAACTGATTCTTCGGGAGTAGACCTTTCTCCAAAAGGAAAACCCCATCCAAGAGCCTATGGAACATTTCCTAAAGTACTGGGTAAATATGTTAGAGAAAAAAGAATCATGCGATTAGAAGAAGCGATTCGAAAAATGACTTACTATCCAGCATCGATAATGCGAGTAAGAGAGAGAGGATTATTGCAACAGGGTTATTGGGCAGACATTGTAATTTTCGATCCTGATAAGATTACTGATTGTTCAACCTATCAAGATCCCCATCAGTATCCTTTGGGAATACATTATGTGCTCGTGAATGGAAAAATCGCGGTGGATAAAGGAAATTTAGCTCAAGAAGGTTATGGAAAGGTTTTACGGGCTAAATAATAATAAAGAAAATATGTAATTCGCTTTTGGAAAGGAGAGAAATTATGGGAAATATAGAAAAAAAATTACAGGATATGTGTATAATTATTCCCGATATCCCTAAACCTGCAGCTTCTTATATTCCTGCTGTACAAACAGGAAAACTGGTTTATACTTCGGGGCAAGCTAGTAAAAAAGATGGTATTTTAGTTTATAAAGGTAAATTAGGAAAAGATTTAACGGTTGAAGAAGGCTATGAAGCTGCAAAGATATCTATTATAAACTGTTTAGCTATACTTAAGGGGCATCTTGGTAGTTTAGATAGAGTAAAAAGAGTTGTTAAGCTTTTGGGTTTTGTAGCCAGTGCTCCAGAATTTGATCAGCAACCCTATGTAATAAATGGGGCTTCGGATCTTTTAATAAAGATATTTGGTGAAAAGGGAAGACATGCCCGTTCAGCAATTGGCACAAATATACTTCCTTTTGGTACGCCAGTAGAAATAGAAATGATTGTAGAAGTTGATGAAGAGGAAATATAAGAAGGCAAGACAAGAGAATCATTAAAAATAAAATGATAATAGTTAGAATTAATAATAATAAAAGAGTGGGATAAAACAGGAAAAACGAATTATCGCCTTGAATGCTTATTGGTTTATTGGCAAGAGAGAACATATGAGGGAATAAAAAGTTACAAATAAAGGAGAATAAATCATGAAACAATTAGCCATTGGTGTTTTAGATTCTGGTATAGGTGGTTTTTCAGTAGTAAAAGAATTAAAAAGATTGCTTCCGAAAGAAAATATTGAATATTTTGCAGATCATGCTCGTCAACCTTATGGTCCAAGAGAACAGGAAGAAATTGAGGGTTTTGTAGTTCAAATAATTAACTTTCTTTTGGAAAAAGGGATTAAAGCATGTATTATTGCTTGCAATACGGCAACTGCAGCAGGACTAATAAGAGCAAAAGAATATTTTAATATTCCAATTATTGGAGTCATTGAACCTGGAGCAAAGGCGGCTGTGGAAGCCACTAGCAATGGAAGGATAGGTCTAATTGCTACTGAATTTACTGTAAATAGCAAGGTATATCATAAAGAAATTAAAAAAATTTATCCCAAAGCAAAAATTTTTGCTAATCCTTGTCCAAAATTTACTCCTTTAGTAGAATTAGGTCAATTTGAAGCAACTGAAACATATCAAGCAGCAAAAGAATATTTAAAACCTATTAAAGATGCTCAAGTAGATACATTGATTTTAGGTTGTACGCATTATCCATTTTTACAAAAAGTAATCTCAGATATTATGGGTCCCAAGGTAAGGCTAGTAAATCCTGCTTATAATACAGTATTAGATTTGAAGAAAATTTTAGAAGAAAAGTACCTTTTAAAGATTGATAAAAATAGAAAGGAAAATTACTACACTAGCGGTAATCCTGATAATATGGAAAAGGTGGCAAGAGCAATCTTGAATTCTTTTGAATATAGTGTCGAAAAGGTAAAATTTTAGGAATTTTGAAAAGATTCATAATGATTTTGATTATTATAGATTTTAAGAGAACTCGCTCTTTTTTATCCGTGTTTGAAGGGCAATTTTTAAGATATTAAACAAAAGAATAGAGCAAAAATTGTTTTATGAAAAATAATGATACTTATAAAAAATACAAAATAGTTTTTACAGATTATTATTTTGAGGATATTAATAAAGAAATTAAAATCTTAAATAAATTAGGAAATGTTGAAATTATTGATTGCAATGATTTTGTTTTTGGAGAGATTGGGAATGAAGAAAAAATATTAACTTATCTAAAAAGAGTAAAAGCCTTTGATGCTGATGCGTTAATTGTTAACCATGTAATCATTGGTAAAAAAATTATTTCTCAGTTAAAGAATTGTAGAATAATTGCAAGGTATGGTGTGGGAGTAGACAATATAGACTTGAAGGCAGCTTGCGAAGCAGGGATAATTGTTGCTAATGTTCCGGATTATTGTATAGAAGAAGTATCTGATAATGCAATAGCCTATATATTAGCGTGTGTAAGAAAAATTTGTCAACAAAATCATATATTAAAGAGCAATATTAAGTGGAATTATGAAAAAATAAAACCTATAAGAAGATTGTCTAAATTAACTATCGGATTATTATCATTTGGAAATATCGCTAGAAGAGTGGCAAAAAAATTACGCGGTTTTGATTTAAATATTATTACCTATGACCCTTATTTTGGTAATAAAGAAAAATATAATTGGGTAAAGTTCGTTACATTAGACGAATTATTAAATAATTCTGATGTAATTTCGATACATACGCCCCTAAATAAAGAAACCTACCATTTAATAAATAAAGATACGATTAAAAAGATGAAAGAGGGAGTTTTTATTGTAAATACTGCTAGAGGAGGCTTGATTGATGAAATAGCGCTTTTTGAAGGATTAAAATCGGATAAAATTGCAGGAGCAGGATTAGATGTATTGGAATACAATGATGAAATTGATTACCCAAAATCGCCTTTAACGAAATTAGATAATGTTATTATAACCCCACACACCAGCTGGTATTCGGAAGATGCAGTATATGAACTTCAAATTAAAACTGCCAAAAATGTTTATAAAATGCTAAGAGAGGGAAAACCTATATATGAAGTAAAAAAACAAGAAAATTAACACAATTAATACAAAAAGTTTTATTTTTATTAAGTTAATTGTAAACGCTACTCGAAGTTAGTATATATTGTACTAATTTAAATTAAGATTAGGAAAGTATATTTTACAAACAAAAGACAGTTGAGAAATATGTCAGATATTTTATTAAAAATATATCGGGGAAATTTAGTTGAAAATATATATCGGGGTGATATTGCAATAGTTCACAAAGCAGGAAATCATACTTTATCAGTTGGAGATAAGGAAAAAATAACCTATTGGCGTTCGGCTGCTAAACCGATTCAGGTAATGCCTGTTATTTATTCAGGAGCAGCAGATAAATATAAATTAACCGATAAAGAAATAGCAATTATGGCATCATCTCATAGCGGTGAACAAAAACATGTTAAACTAATTTATAATATTCTTGATAAAATTAGTTTGGACGAAGGAAATTTATTGTGTGGAGCTTACCCTGCTTTTCATAAGCCTACTGCTGAACCTCTTGCCCAGAATAAAATTCATACTAAATCGATTTATAATCCTTGCTCAGGGAAACATGTTGCTCAATTAACTTTATGTCAGTATTATGGATGGAGAATTAACGATTACTATAAGTTAGAGCACCCAGTTCAACAAATGATTTTAGAAATTATTGCTAAAGTAACAGGATATCCTAAAGAAGAAATATATTTAGGAATAGATAATTGTGGGGTGCCAGTGTTTGGACTACCAATTAAGAACATGGCTTATGCTTATACACAGATAGCTAATTGGGAATTGTTACCTTTGGAATATCAACAATCAGCAAAGAGAATATTTTTGTCTATGATAAAATATCCGGAGATAGTAGACGGCACTGATAGATTTGATACAGATTTAATAAGAATTTCAAAAGGTAAATTATTGGCTAAATCCGGTGCGGATGGAGTTTTTTGCATCGGAGTTCGTAATGAAAAGGGAATGGGTATAACTATAAAAATGGAAAGTGGAAATATGAAATTTCTACCCTTGGTAGTAATTCACATTTTAGATCAATTGAAAATTTTACCAAAAGAAAAATTAAATCAATTAAAGAAACATTGTCCTTTATGGATGAAGAATTATCTTAATGGAAAAGTGTGCAAATTTATTTCAGACTTTGAACTTAGAGAAGTATAAAAATAATGGTGAAAATTTTCAACCCCCTTTTTTTCTCTCCTGGAAACACAGTGTTGCTTCAATTAACTTAAAAGATTCTTTTAATTCCAAATATTAAGAATTCATTTTGTATTATTTTATGAGGTATCAATATTTTTTAATTATCTTTTTAGTGAGGTAATTTGCATTTTTGTATTTTCGGGTATGTTGCGTTATAATATGCTTAAAACTTGTAATACATTCACTCTTGATAATGTATACCGTTCTCCTTCCTATATAGAATTTGTTTTATTAACTATATTCTATGGGAAAGACAACATGCTGATATTTTTATCACGCTAGATGGTAAATCACTAATCTAAATCAGTACAGATAATAAATTTTATATTTGAATTTACACTTAAGGAAGAAAATACAAATGCAGGGAGAAATAAAAAAATGGAAAATATTTTAAAAATAGAAGGATATGAATTATTAAACCAAAAGGTTCATCGGGTATTAAAGACAGCGATTATGAAAGGATTTTTAGAACCAGGAACTAAATTATTAGAAAGTAAAATTGCTGAAGAAATGCATGTTAGTAGAACTCCGGTTAGAGAAGCTATGCAAAAATTAGCGGCTGAAGGATTTGTAAAGACGACTCCAAATCAGACAATGGTTGTGACCGAAGTTTCCCTCGAAGATGTGAAGGAAGTTTTGCAGATTCGTGGAGTATTGGAAGGGTTAGCTGCTAGTATTGCTGCTAAAAAAATTAACAGACAAGAAATAGTTGAATTAGAGAACATTGTTGCACAAATGAGTCTTCATGTTACCAAAGAAAATCTATCATCTTATTGCAAAGTGGATGATGAATTTCATGATCTTATATTAAATATCTGTGGGAATAAATGGATAATTCAAATACGTGATAATTTAGGTAGTTTCATTTATAGATTTCGAATTAAATCACTCAGTGTCCCTGGAAGGCTTAAGTGTTCTTTAGAGGAACACCGGAAGATTATGGAATCTTTAAAGAAATACGATTCAGCAGAGGCAGATAAACTAAGTCAGATACATATGGAAAATACAATAATTAACATATTAAAAAATGTAGTAAAAGAATAAAGATAGAGCTAAGAATGAATAAAATTAAATCGATTCAGATCATAAACAAAGTGAAAGAATTATTTCTTAAGGCTAATTACCATATAGACCCGGACCTTTTGAAACTACTTCAAAAGACCTTAGAAGAAGAGGCTTCCACTATAGGGAAATATGTCTTAAGGATGATAATTGAAAATAATAAGATTGCCTCAAGGGAAGAGTTGCCTATCTGTCAGGATACCGGGCTAGCCGTCCTCTTTAAGCACTTTGCCGGAGTAGATGCCTTTCCTATCTGTCTTGCTACCAAAGATCCGGATAAGATTGTGGAAGCTGTCACTTTAATCGCTCCCAGTTTTGGAGGAATTAATTTAGAGGATATCAGTGCACCCCGTTGTTTTGAAATAGAAGAAAGACTTAAAAAGATACTTGATATTCCGGTATTTCATGATGACCAGCATGGCACTGCTATCGTAGTACTATCCGGTTTAATTAATGCTCTAAAGGTAGTAGGTAAAGATTTAGATAAGGTTAAGGTAGTAGTAAACGGAGCAGGAGCCTCAGCCATAGCAGTATTAAAATTCATTATGTCTGCAGGAGTCAAACATGCCATCCTTTGTGATTCTAAAGGAATTATCTACGAAGGTAGAAAAGAGAATATGAATCCGGTTAAAGAAGAGATGGCAAAAATCACCAATCAAGATAAAATGAAAGGAACCTTAGCAGATGCTATAGTAGGAGCCGATGTATTCTTAGGCTTATCAGTAGCCGGTGCCCTAAAACCGGAGATGGTAAAAACGATGGCTTCTGATTCTATTATCTTTGCCATGGCTAACCCCACCCCCGAGATTATGCCCGATGTCGCAAAAGCTGCCGGAGCCCGCATTGTCTGTACCGGCCGTTCAGATTTTCCCAACCAGGTCAACAATTGTTTAGGCTTTCCTGCCATCTTCAAAGGGGCACTAAAAGTAAGAGCAAGTCAAATAAATGAAGAGATGAAATTGGCCGCTGCCGATGCTCTTGCTTCTCTAATATCAGACGAAGAATTAAATGATGATAATGTGATTGTCGATGCCTTCGATCCCCGCGTGGTAGAACGGGAATCAGAAGCAGTAGCCAAGGCAGCCATAGAGAGTGGAGTGGCGAGGATCTAGCACTAATATAATATATTTAGGTTATTTGGGAGCAAGAAATAAAATATGAAACTAAAATATGGTAAAGAGGAAATTCAATTACCGATACAAGATAAGAATATTATCCAAATACTCAATTCAAATAAACAGAAGGCCTTATTATACCCTGAAAATAGATTAAAAAACCTTTTGAAAAATCCGATAAACAGTCCTTCTTTAAAAGATCTGGTGAACCAGAAAAAAACCAAGAAGATTTTAATCGTTGTAAACGATATAACCAGACCTACACCTTATGAAGTAATTTTACCTCCTTTATTAGATGAATTACATCAAATAGGAATAAAAAAAGAAAATATAATTTTTATGGTAGCTACCGGAATACATCGCAGTAACTCTCAGGAAGAAATAAAGGAAATATTTGGGGAAAATATTTTTTCTACTTATAAATTCATTAATCATGACTGTGATGATCCACACTCAAAAGATTTGGGTAATTTGAAAAGCGGCAATAAGCTCTGGGTTGATCCGATTGTCTCGGATATAGATTTTATAATTACAACCGGGGTAATAGTTCCTCATTATTTTGCCGGTTTTTCCGGGGGAAGAAAATCTATCCTTCCCGGTATTTGTGGGAGAAAGACCATTGAAGCTAATCATGCCAGGATGGTTTCTTCTGATTCCCGAGCTGGAAATATTAAAGATAATCCTGTTCACGAAGAGATGCAGGAAGCTGCAGAAAAAGTTGGAGTTGATTTTAATATTAATGTAGTAACCAATGAACATTACGAAATTATTGAAATTGTTGCGGGAGAATTGTTAACTTCATGGCAGCAGGGAGTAGAGATATGCAAGCAAATATACATCTGCCCTATTGAAAAAAAGGCAGATGTTGTGATTGCTAGTGCTGGCGGTTATCCTAAAGATATTAATGTTTATCAAGCTCAGAAAGCCTTAGATAATGCTTACCAAGCAGTAAAATCAGGAGGAACAATTATTCTACTTGCTGAATGTTCTGAGGGTTATGGAGAGCCTGTTTTTGAAAATTGGATAGAAGAGGCAAATGCACCTGATGATATAATTAAACGCTTGAAAATGAAATTTGTTTTGGGCGGTCACAAAGCCTACAGTATAGCTAAATTAGCAAAAGAAGTTGAAGTAATTTTTGTTTCTTCTCTTCCTTCGGAAAAAATTCGTAAATTATTTTTTATTCCTATGGAAAATATTTCTCAAGCTCTAAATTATATAAAAGATAAATATGGGGAAGATTTTCAGGCTTATATTCTTCCTTCGGGGAATACAGTTTTACCTTTCTTTTCTATTCCTGGCTAATACCAGCTTTTTCCATTCTTCCTATCGCTTCTTCTAATCTTTTTTCTTCAACAGTTAAAGCAATTCTTACATATCCTTCTCCATATTCTCCGTAGCCGATTCCCGGGGTTACAATTATTCCTGTTTTTTCCAATAAGAGATTAGAAAATTCCACAGAACTCATTTTGTTCAAAGTAGGGATCCAGATGTAAAAAGTAGCTTTAGTTGGTTTTAAGTTCCACCCTAATTTATTTAGTCCATTTATTATTACATTTCGTCTACCGGTATAAATGTTGTTCATCTTCTCTATATTATCCTGAGGACCGGTTAAGGCTTCTATCCCGGCTTGTTGTATTGCCTTGAATACACCTGAGTCGATATTGGTCTTGATAATAGAGAGAGCTGAAATAGCTTCTTTGTTTCCCACTGCAAAACCCAATCTCCAGCCAGTCATATTATAAGTTTTGGATAAAGAATGAAATTCTATGCCCACTTCTTTAGCCCCGTTTACTTCTAAAAAACTGTTGGCTTTGTAATTATCAAAGGTCATTTCGGAATAAGCAAAATCATGGCAAACCAGGATATCATTTTTTTTAGCAAATTTTACTACCTTTTCAAAAAAATCTTTATTGGCCACTGCAGCAGTAGGGTTGTTAGGGTAGTTGATAAACATTAATTTAGCTCTTTGCGCAATCTCTTCATCTATTTCTTCTAAGTCAGGTAAAAAATCATTTTCTTCTAATAAGGGCATGATATAAGGGAAGCCATTGGCAAATAGAGTTCCTGTTTTGTAGACCGGGTAACCGGGATCAGGTATAAGACTGAAATCTCCCGGGTCAATAAAAGCCAGAAAGATATGGGCTATCCCCTCCTTGGAGCCGATAAGAGCCATAACTTCTCTATCTGCGTCTAAATTTACTCCGAATCTATTTTTATACCATGAAGAAACAGCGTGTCTAAAATCGGCTGTTCCCGCATAGGGTGGGTAATCATGGGTTTTAGGGTCTTTAACACTTTCTCTTAATTTTTCAATTATATTATTAGGAGTAGGCTGGTCAGGATCGCCTATTCCCAAGTTAATAATATCCACTCCTCTTTTTATAGCTTCTTCTTTTTTCTTATCAATTTCTGCAAATAGATAAGGGGGGATAGTTTCTATTCTTTGTGCTATCTTCATTAATAAAATTCCTTTCTATTAAAATTTTAGAAAATTGTACTATTATCTTATTTTTTAAATCCTGTTTTCTTTACCAATTATTTACTAATCAATTAATCAACCAACTAGATTTAATTGGTGAATTGGCAAATTGGTCAATTAAACAATCATTTCTCCCCTGAATACCAATTCTGCTGGTCCAGTCATATAAACATGTCTATCATCAGCCCACTGAATATTTAAAGCTCCTCCCGGTAAGTGAATTGTAGCTTCCCGATCGGTTTTTTTATTCAAAACTGCAGCTACTAAAGCTGCACATGCTCCGGTTCCGCAAGCCAAAGTTTCTCCAACTCCTCTTTCCCATACTCTGAAATTTATCTCTTGTTTATTTAAAACTTGAATAAATTCTACATTAGTTTTTTCAGGGAATAAGGGATGATTTTCAATTTTTGGGCCAATTTCATTTACTGGTATGGATTGTACATCATCGACAAAGGTTATACAATGAGGATTTCCCATAGAGACACAGGTGATTTTAAAAGTCTGCTCTGAATTTATCTTCAATGTTTCATTTACAACTGTGGAGGTATCTTTACCGACCATAGGAATTTCTCTTCTCTTTAATTTAGGAATACCCATATCTACTTTAATTCCCGATATTTCTTTATCTTTAAAGATTAATTCTGGAATTATAATACCTGCTAAGGTCTCTATAGTGAATTTATTTTTTGAAACCAATTTATTTTCGTAGGCATATTTAGCGAAACATCTAATTCCATTTCCACACATCTGGGCTTCACTGCTATCGTAGTTAAAAATTCTCATTCTTAGATCTGCCTTAGATGAGGGCAAGATAAGTATTAGTCCATCCGCACCAATTCCAAAGTTACGATTACAAAGCCTTTTTGCCAGATAAGAAAGAAATGAAGAATCGCCCACTGGTTTACTTAAACAATCTATTAAAATAAAATCATTTCCTAATCCATGCATTTTAACAAAATCTATTTTCATATCTTCAGTACATCTTTCATTTCGTAAAATCCAGCAGATTTTCCTTCCATAAATTTTATTGCCTGGATTGTGCCATAAGCAAAGGTATCGCGGTTGTGGGCTTTATGAGTTAATTCTAATCTCTCACCTAAGGCAGTAAACATCACTGTATGTTCACCGGTAATATCCCCACTACGAATCGAGTGGATACCGATCTCTCCCTTTCCCCTTTCTCTAATTATTCCCTTTCTCCCATAGATTGCTACTTCATCCAGATTTATTCCTTTGGCTTTAGCAATTTGTTGGGCTAATTTTTTCGCCGTTCCGCTGGGGGCATCTTTTTTGAAACGATGATGGGCTTCTACAATTTCTATATCGTAATCATCACCCAAAGCAGCAGCAGTTTCAGCAGCAAGTTTAAATAGTAAATTTACTCCTAAAGACATATTTGGCGAGAGAAGAAAAGGAATGCCTCGGGCTAATTTATTAATTGTTTCAATTTCTTCTGAGGAGAACCCGGTAGTTCCTATAATCATAGCTTTTTTATATTTAGAGACAATTTTCAAATGTTGAATGGATACTTGAGGGTTAGTAAATTCAACTATTTGATCAGTAACCGGGATTATTTCTTCTAGATTATTTTTAACAATTATACCAGTTTTTCCTAAACCGAGAGACATTCCCCAATCTTTTCCTATATCAGGATGAGAAGGGGATTCAATTATTCCTATCAATCCCATATCTTTATTTTGGTATATTAATTGAGCAACTTTCGATCCCATCTTTCCACAACCGCCGCATACTATCACTTTAATCATAATCTTATCCCTCCAGTAAACCAAATTTAATTAAATCTGCTTTTAATTTTAATAGATTATTTTCACTCATAGGAGACATAGGTAAACGTAAACCACCAGAAGGCAGCCCCATTAGCCGGGCACTGGTTTTAACCGGGATAGGATTAGTTTCGTAAAACATAGCATTACTTAAGGGATAAACTTTAAATAAAAAAATTTCTTTAGCTTTCTGGTAATTTCCTTCTT
>Ga0307378_10009160_pt1 | contig 13039 bp, 22 predicted proteins | sample UN1MG_FD_202238 | JGI IMG/M metagenome (GOLD analysis project Ga0307378, IMG submission 202238) | Soil microbial communities from Risofladan, Vaasa, Finland - UN-1 | ecosystem: Environmental > Terrestrial > Soil > Coastal area > Acid sulfate soil | place: Finland: Risofladan, Vaasa | collected... | reverse complement strand
TCCTCAAAATATGCGATGCCCTCGATGCAAGCGGCGCGGTCTTTCAAAAATTCAATATCAATAATTTTGTTTAAGTTACTCATCTTTTATTCTCCAATAATCCAATTCCAAAGCTAATTATTTTTAGGAGCATTTCTTTGCCTCCAGCCGTATAAGCCACCGCATTAGCCGCCACATCAGACGCATCAACCGCATAAGCCGCCGCATCAGCCGCATCATCCGCCGCATAAGCCGCATAAGTCGCATTAGCCGCCGCATTAGCCGCATAAGTCGCATTAGCCGCCGCATAAGTCGCATTAGCCGCCACATAAGCCGCATTAGCCGCATTAGCCGCATAAGCCGCCGCATTAGCCGCCGCATTAGCCGCATCAGCCGCAATTTTTCTATTCTCCCCATTATCATTAAGCGCAACTTTCTTAGCGGCTTCGATTACTTCGCGCGGGCGTTTGTCATCCGGATATTCTTGCTCAAAAATTGGCAAAACTTGTTCAGCAGCAAAAACCGAATACGCAATTGCCTGCTCGCGGCCGAACAAGCGCACTAGCAGCCAATTCGCCCACCAGATTTTTCCGCCATCATCCGCTGCAAGGAGCTTCTCTATCAACTCCCGCGCGGTGATAGGCTCTTTTATTTCTTCCTCAAAATATTTTATGCCCCCTTTGCAAGCATCGCGGTCTTTCAAAAATTCAATATCAATCAATCTATTCATTTTTTTAGTCTCCAATTTTAGTTTAGTTTGCTTTACCTTTTGCTGTCGCTGGTATTTTGAATTGAATAGGTAATTGATGATTAAGCTTTATGATAAAAATATAGGAACAATAAAAATAAGATAAGAGCCGACCCAATTGCTATCCACAGCGGACTGAATACCCACAGCCAACTCCACGTTATAGCTCCGCATAATTTTAACGTCATGAATATTAAAAATAGCAGAGTTGGAAATGTAAGTGATACTTTAAACATATTTTGCCTCAGGTTATTTTATATTTTTCCTAGCTTTTAATGCCGTTAATACTTCTAGCGCCAGCATCTATAGCTTTTTTTATTTTTTCTAAGTCTCTTTGCTGATTTCTCTCATACAATTCATTCCTCAAGATTTTAAGCTCTCTTGGAGCGTTAATCCCGATGTTAACTTCATCTCTATTGTTCGCAGGAAATATAACTACCTCGACTACGTCGCCTATCATAATCTTTTGCCCAAATTTACGCGTTAAAACCAACATAATAATTTCCTCCTAGCCTTTAATGTTTTATTTCTTCTATTTCAAATTTATTAAAGTTTCTCTTGTTTAACGTATACCATCAATATACTTTGCACTATAATATCTAAATGTTTATCCATGACTGTGAGACGCGATATTATTTCCGACGCCTTATTATCAGCAGCCGTTCTATTGTTTATATCAATAGCGGCAAAAAAAATTACCGCCATAAAAAGTACCACAAAAAGAAAACCTGTTAGTTTGTTCATGAGTTCTCTATTTTATACAGATTAATCTTTCAAACATTATCGCTTCTTTCCTCTTCTATTCCATTCCTTTCATTATTTTGATCGATTAATTCATTAAGGTTATTGATTATTTCGTTGAGTTTGTCTATTAATTCCTCATCTGTAAGCTCGAGACGAGGGGCTGAAAAGCGTCATCACAAGAATAGCATTTGCTTATAGTTTTTAATCTGTTCATTTTAATTACCCTCAATTTTTAATCGGCGTTATCATATAACTATCGTTCTGTTTAACTCATTATAAACTTCTGTTTTTTCAGGTTGCTTAGATATAGCTTTAAAATTAAATGTAAAAAGAGCTTTTATTAAGTTTGTAATAGCGTTTATAAAAATTTCGAAATTAGAATTTTTTGTCATGATATGTTTTACACTGTCATCTGAAATTCTCTGCCCGACCAATTCTAATTTCTTTTCGTTTGTCCAGCCCATAAGATCATTCTCTAAAAGCGTTTTTATATCGGCAACGACCGTTGCGGGGTGCGTATTTGCGTGATATAAATCGCCGTAAAAATCATCTTCATCATCGCATATTGGCGGCGCTGTTGGGATTTTTGGCTCGGGGTTTTTTGTTAAAAAATCAGTGCACAAATTTATAAGATGTTTAACACTCTCTCCGGGAACAGGCACATCCATCGAGGAGGCTGGTAAAGCAAAAAATTTAAGGTCTTGTTTTCTACGCATGTTTTCACCTATTTTTTTTGTAAATTTCGTTTCTAAATATGGGTAATGTTTTTGGTGCATTAATTCCTATTCGCACTTCGCCGTCGTTTCTTAGCCGTAATATTATTACTTTTACAGTATCGCCTATTTTAATTTTTTCTTCAAAGCTTCTCGTAAGAATTAACATCGTCATTTCCTCTTAGTCTTTAATGTTTTATTTCTTCTATTTCAAGATTAAATTTACAGTTCAAATCTATTAAAGTTTCTCTTGTTTAACGTATACCATCAATATACCTTTCCCTACTATATTTAAGTGATCATCAATAGTTGCGAGACGTGATATTATTTCCAAAGCCACATTTTTAGCAGTTAATTTATTATCTATATCAATAGCAACAAGAAAAATTACTACTACAAAAGTTACTGCAATAAGGAATTCTGTTATTTTGTTCATGCGTTCTCTATTTTATACAGATTAATGTTTCAAACATTGTCGCTCGGTTCTTCTAGTAGTTCAATTTCATGGTCTGAAAAGAAAACCTCTCTTTCTGTTGGAAAAACATACTGAGCTATTATTTCATCTACTCGCCACTTGCAATAAGCGTCAAGAATTTTGCTAAATTCTTTTCCCACTTTGGAAGTGAATAACCCGTCATTATTTACGTATGAACGGCTAATCACTTTTAACACGTCTAATCTTTCGTTGCAGTCAAAAAAATATTCTTCCCAATTTTCATATTCTTTATCATCGTCGATGACTTCGATTCTTATCTCTTCTTGATGTTCATCGCTCAAGTCGCCCCACTCGTCAATTCCTTCTGGGGAATAGTCGCGGCACAATATCTCCTCGACGACTGCTTCAAAACCTGTTTTCATAAGTTATTCCTCTTTTACAACGGATTAATATGTCAAACATTGTCGCTCGGTTCTTCTTCTATTCCATTCCTTTCATTCTCTTGAATAATTAATTCATTAAGACTGTTGATTATTTCGTTTAACTTATCTACTATAAATTCCTCATTATAAAGCTCAAATCGAAATGAATAGCATTTACTTATAGTTTTTAATTTATTCATTTACAGTATCGCCTATTCTAATTTTTTCTTCAAAGCTTCTCGTCAGAATTAACATATGTTGCCCCTTTAGTTTTCATGCTTTGAATATTGCTCTTATCTTTTTAAAAATAGATAAAACAAAATTAGCTTGTGTCTTCTTGTTAATTTTTTGAATCGCGATGCAAATTATAGTTGTATAATCAGTATTTTTGAATAGAACCGTTTCCATGTAGGGGATATTTCTATTGCGCTCGTTATCCTCACACGCGTTTAAAATGTCTTGCATAGATAGGCACGGGTTATTAATATCGTCCATAACTGTAACGTCATTAAATGCTGTATTAGTAATTTCGCCAGCATATTTCTCTGTTGTTGTAATTATATCATGCAGATTATCTATGGACTGCTTTTGAGTGGGGAGGCTAATATTAAAATCCTTAATAATAGTTCTAATCTGCCCCAAAGGCAGCGTTCTTTCTGTGTCATTCATAACGGCTCCAATTTTTTAATCTTTATTCATAAGTATCAGTCGCGCTTTATTCCATTTTACAGTGCAATTGTGTAATTATTATAAATGTAATTAGCGTAGAAACGCGACGATACTTGCTGGTCTAGAGTCATTGACGAGAGCGCCTAAACAAGCGCGCCTCGCCTTCTTGCGCTACGACTCGGAAACATTGATGCTTAAGTTTAATAGGAGAGTTTTTATTTATGTTAAAATTATTATGTTAAAGCACCCCCGTCAATGACTCTAATAGCCATAATATAATAATTAAATAGGCTTGTCAAGTATTTTTTAGAGCCGCATTAATTTATTTATGTCTTCTTTTTTTATTATTTTTGTGCTATACTATAAAACTATGATCCAACTCAAAGACTTTAAAGCAGAAATCAAAAACTATTCTTTGCTACGTGTTTGGCGCGAGTCGCTAGGGATTACGCGCCGTGAAGTCGCTAAGCATCTGCAAATCAGCGAAGATTTGTATAGCAAATATGAGCGCAAATTAAATTGTCCAAACATTAAAAATTTTAAAAAAATAGCTGACTTTTTTATTCAAAATGAACTTGAAAACGCTTCTTACGAAGTTCTTTTGCGGGACATGTTGAAAGATAACTCATAATTTAAATTCGTGACAACGCACAGTTGCTAGCCCGAACCGCCGAACTTTTGTAAGCTCAATTTGAAAATCTTCTAGAACTTTTTCATAGCTAGCTACAAAATGCTTTTTTATAAACTCGCGAATGACTGGGGCGGAAGTGTATAAAAAACTTTCTCTGTCTGATATTTGCACGACCCTACCTTTGATTTCTCTGTTTGGCTTTTCTATTGTCACAAAATTTGGGTTTAATACCAACAGACAGCCACCTAAAGAGTCGTATAATGCATGGATGAATTCTTCCCTAGTCTTGAAACCCCTCGCCGCAACAATATTGTTTTCGTTGTTTATGCACTGCGTTTTTAGCGTTTGAGTAAACCAATCTTTTAAAGTTTCCAATTTTATATCAATCATCTGCATGTCATTTAAAAGTTGCGCTGCTACCAATGCAGTAGCGCCACAAGTTACCCAAAATCGTTTATCGTCTTCTGCAAATTGTTGCAGTTGCGTTTGATATTCATTCAATAAATCGATCGCATATTGTTTATGAAGAATTAAATATTTTATAAACACTTTACCTGCGATTCCATAATTCGTTTCCATAATCGCTCCAAGCCTGCGTCCTATAGAAACAATATCCGCTGGCATATCAACAGTTAATTCAAGCACACGACACCTCTCCGCTTCTGAAACTATAGCGACGTCATTCTCTAAAATCGGTCTATTAGTCGTCATAAAAGTCATTGTTTGCCATTCTGATGCCGTGTTGGCAAGTGAGCCATCCATTGTGGCTCTTGAACGCCCCCGCCCGTTTACTAACTCATAAATTAACCCATTTAATTGCTGTGGCTTTAAAAGTGTGGCTTCATCTAACCGTAAGGGTAGATTTTTTGCCACCGCTAATCTCCCTAAAACCGCTTTATGTGTATCATACGTGCCTAAGCAACCCGCAACATCTGGGTTGCCCCAAACGCTCAAAGCGTATTTATGCGCTAATGTCTTGCCGCTTCCAGAACTTCCTTGCAGCGATAAAACAAACCCCTTTGCGCTTGTGTACGCTAGCAGAGGCGCGCCAAATGAACAAAAGACACTAAATAAATGTGGTTGAAAAACGTTTCCTTTTAATAATTCAATACCTTTTTTCCACTCATCCAATTTCCCTTTTTTTTCAAATCCCGATGCATAGCCAACCATCTTGTGGTCTAATACGCAATTAATAAAATCCCCATTTTTTGATATACAATCCCCCGCAGAGTTATACACGAACGAATCATTTTTTTGCCACCCCAAGGAGACGATAGAGCGCTGTGGGTCGATCTTATTCATTCGCATTATGTAAGTTGCAATGTACTCCTTTAAAAATTTTTTATTCGCGGGGAAAATACGTCTGCCGTTAAACTCTGCTAATAATTTTTTGTCTTCAGCTACATATCGCAGTGGAAGCTTAAATGTTTCAATATTTTTGCCTCTGTATGCGCGAATAACTGCCGTTATAAGAGTTTCGTCGTTAAAGTCTTCGCAAAGTAAATCTACAATATAAAAAGGTACAATGCACACAAGTACGGGCGTTTCTTCTACAATTCGATAAATACCTTCCTGCCCAACAATCCAGTCCACAGTAGGAGCTAGCGCAATTAATTCTTCAGCGCGATCTCTTTCTTTTTTATCTTCTAGCCCATCGCAAATATTTATAAGCGGTGTTGTTACTAATCCTAATTGGATTGGACTTTTAATTTTCCCTTTATGAGGACAATTTTTACAATAGCCAAATTGCTCTAACGTCGTACATAAAGCAGGACCAATATCTTTAGCAGTAAGATTATTTAATTTGTAGTCAGTTTCTCGTTGTTTGTAGTTATTGTCTTGCGCGCTGAATTGGTGCGCATACTCAATACCATCAACACATAAACGCGCAATTGACAAGGAAAAATGCCAAGCAGGCTCGTTGCCGTGATGACCTGTTTTTTTAAATTCTTCTATAAAAGCACATTTTTCAGCTACATTATTTATGTCGCTCTTTAGAAAATTCAACTGCTGTAAAGTGTTATTTAAATTAAAGTCGTTTTTATCGTATTTTATTTTTGCAGTTTCCGTTATAAATCTAGACTTTTCCAGAAGCTTCCCTTGTGAGATTATAGTTACCAGTTTTGGATTGTCTTTTAAATTAAAAGTATTAGGGCAGCGTAAAATAGACGCTGCGTCTCTTGTTCTTGTGTGATCTACTTGAATCCCTTTTTCTTGCGCGAGCGCGTATAATTTATTTGATATAATTTCCCACTCTTCAAGCAGAAGAAAATTATTAAAAATCCAATAAACGTGGAAACCGTTTCCAGAAGAAACGATCCACGGCAACGGCTCAAATAATGTGCCTTTAAACAATTTTAATTGCATTAACAATTCTGATTGTGATGTAAATGTAGTTCCTTTTAAATCCAAATCCAACCACACAGCTTTTGCACAAGCGACGTCTTGTTTTTTGCGCGATTGTTTATCAAATAAACTGCAAGCGTGGTAGATATTAAATTTATTTTTATCTAAAGTAGTTACAAATTCTAACGCGTCGGTAGTCGATACAAACCATTTATGTTGAGTCGGAGGCTTACTTTTTGCGCCGTACCAGACGGATCTAAATGAAGACGAGTTGCCCCATAGTGCGGAATAAAAGCTATTGTCTAAGCCTGATAAGTCTGACATATCAATTTTATTCTTAAATTAACTCGTTAGTTGCGGTGATCTATATACGTCTGAAAATCGTTTTTTATTTGTTGCAAGCTAAGCAGTTTCCTCTTGTAATATTCTTCTCGTGTCTCGAGTGGGCGCTTGCGTAAAATTAAGTTTGTCTGCCTGACAAACGATAGAAAACTATGAATCAAAGCCAGAGAATTCGAAGACATGTAATTTTTTCGAAAGCTTTCCGTAATATAGGATGCTGACACGCCCATAACAAATGCAGCGTCTCTAAAACTCATTCCTTTCTCGACAAGCCTTCTAATATAATCATCTCTTAGTTCATCTGGGATTTTAGTTTTCATCGTTTGCAGACCTGCTGGCTATCGCGCTTTATTTAAGCGTTTAATTATAGCGTCCATTTCTTGTTCGATACCATCAGCCTCCGCCGTGCTTTCTTCTACAGGGTTGACGCCTGTGCGGAAGGTGAGTGTATTTGTTTTTTCTACCTCTTCATTTTTTTTAGTCTTAATTTGTTTTTTTAAGGTCTCCTTTTCCGCTCTCGGTTCTGAAGAGGGTGCTTCTTCGTTAGCGATTGAGGCAAAACCAATCTCAAATGTGAGCGCTTTTTGTATCTCTGGCGCTTGCTTGATCATTTTTATTTTTTCGTAGGTCTCAGCATTTAGAGTTAAAACTGCGTCAAACGTTAGTTTTGGAAATATAGCATCTATATCAAATCCTATTTTTGTCCTGACCGCGGATAAAGGAATCCCAGCCGTTGATAGCCGATTACTATAAGCAGATAGTGGTTTAAGTGATGCCGCAGGCACATCTAATCGATATAGTGACGAAGATGTAGCGTTGTCTGTTGGAATATGAATTACAATTCTGCGATAATCTTTACACGCCTTTGCGTTTTTGCCTGTCAACGAAGTTTTACTGCCCCAGGCGTTGTTAAGACACATTGCGCATTTATCGCAAATCGGCTCTGCAATCGCCGCGTCAGGAGTCGTGCCGTTTGCAGAAGCGCAATCAGGAGCGGAAAGTTCTTCGCCTGTAAATGTATTTTTGTAAAAACGTTTGGCGATAGCTCCGACACCCACAATTACACCTTGGATTGAAGCTCCAATTGCTATTTTTTCGCCGTCGATTACTAATGTAAAAGATTTGCCGTCAATGTGCAAAATCGGCATGCCCGCTATCGTACCAGTAGAAGCCGCCGCGTTTTCTTCAAAATCATTTTTCTCATAATTTAAAAGTTGTAATGATTGTATATCTTTAAAAATTGTTAAGTCGTTCATTTCTTCTCCCCAGTTGTTTTATGGTTTTATGGTTTTCTGATTTTTAGTTTTACTGCCGAATCGATTTTAACACCCGGTACTTCGACACCTGAATTAACCAATTCTTCGTATATAGTTAGATTGACTCGCTTTTGAAAAAGCTCATAATTTTGGGTCTGGTGTATAAAACCAAAAAAAACATTTGTATCTGCAATGCTAACTTTACGCAAGATAGTTTTGTATGGCGTGCCGTATTGTGTTTTTAATGATGTGATGCCGTTCGCGTCAAAATATTCCAAAAGTTGCTGCTCTATTTTGGTCATTTTTTCTTTCACGGGGGCTAATTTAGAATCTAATAATAGTTCTAAATCATCCCGTGTCTTCGCTAATCCTTGGTATTCCCTGACTAAATTCTCCACGCTTACTTTGCCTGATAATTCTATCATATAACGCCCTCAATTTTATAACAACTTGGTTTAACATTGTACAATAAAAATTAATTTATCGCAATCTTAGATTAACTAAGATTAACATTACACAATAAAAATTAATTTATCGCAAGTTTTTTTAACTCGCCCCAGCTTGCCCCCAGTTTAACTTCCACAGGGAATTCTATCTGCGGTTGCCAGCCCCACGCTGTTTTGTAAGGTAACCTGTTAAAGATATCTACCATATCCAAAATCATATCATGCTGGAATTCACATTTGGGCATATAAAAATACAGGCCGTCGTGCAAATCCCACCCAAAAATTATATGCTGCTCCGTTATATATTTTCTTAAACAGTCTAAAGCTAAAATTTTCTGCTCTGCCCCAGTGGATTGAATCGGAAAATTGATAGCCGTTTGAGAAGACGCCCACTCGTCTTCTCTGTTCCATGCATTTATATAATATTTCCTGCCTGCTAGATTTTGAGCAAACCCTAAAGTTTTTGCTTTTAAAATTGCGGTTTGCCAATATTCTGCAACGCCAGAGTAAATATTAAGGTATGTTTGTCGCGCGATTTGCGCGTCGATAAGAGATTTATCCATAAGTCCGTACACATCATGCCATTGTCTGTATAAATTCCCTGCGCTCAATCTGTATTGTAATGACAAGTTGGTTAACTTCCCTAGAAACCTCATTTTTTTATATTCTTCTGATTTTGTTTTTTGCCAAGTTAAAAACTCGTCGTAGCTTATTTGCACAATGCTTGCCGCCGTGTATGCATGCAAATCCTTATGGGAATTAAATAAATCAATCATAGTTCGCTCGTTTGCAATACATGCCATTAGCCGCATTTCTTGCGCGCTAAAATCGAACTCCACAATATCATACCCCTTTGGCGCTACAAACATATTGCGCATATCGCCGCGTTTCATTTGATGTATTGGCACGCCGATGGAAATTTGTTTGTTGACTAATTTAATTTTACCGTTTTTAAACTCTTTTTTTTCCTTAATGTTTTGGCGCATACTATATGTTACACGCCCTGTGTACGTGCTATTTAAAATTGGGTCGGGATGCGCATAGTCAGATTCCAACAAGCAGTTTTTTGCTGATTCAATAAATTTAGTCGTTTCTGTTTGCAGTGTTTTATATTCTAAAATAAGCTTTAAAATTTTACTTGCGTAAGAGTCACAAGTATAACTTTGCGACTTAAGTATATTTTTATTGACTGATAAAGCGCCTTTTTCTGTGCGTTCTGTCAAATTCAAATGTAATTTATCGCTTAAATATTTTCGTAGTTGCAGGGGCGAATTTACAACTTCTTTTGAAAGCTCAATTTTTAAAAAAAAAGTCTCTAGCGTATTTATTTTTTTTGTTGTTTCGTGCTCGTAGTCTCTAACGACTTTTGCGCTAATTTTAATGCCGTGTTGCCACGCGTTGGCGAATAAAAACGCCGCGGAACTTTCTCTAACTGCTTGATTCCAATCTGCCGCTGAAGCGATAGTTTTTAAATATTCGATTAAGTGGTACGTATAAAAAGCGTCTTTTTTATTGTATTCATGCAGAGCGCTAAGTTCTTCTTTAGTGTACGGATTGCGCCCGATTTTAAATTCTATCTCTGTATTGTACACTCCTTCATACTGAGACAGTTTATCCGCGAATCTTTCTAATGTGGGTTTTAATGCATAGGTCGCAAGGTTCGGCATTATACGCTTTAAAAGCAACATGCCGTCTAGAAATTGAAACTCATTTTTTAGTGGGATGCAGTTGTTTGCAATTAAAAATGCTAAATCAAATTTTAAATTCCAGCCGCATACAAGTTTTGTAGATGAAATTCGTGACAGAAGATTTTGTATGTCATAAAGATTGGTTCCTAAGTGCGTGAAATTATTTGAGCTAAACGCCACGCATAAGATTCCGCTTTCTGCTGTCTTGGCGCGCCAAGGTTGCAATGTGCACCCCTGTTTCGTCCCCCATGTTTCAATGTCTATTGCTATCATTTTAACGTACTCATTGCATCCCCCAGTCTTCAGCATCAAATTTGTATGCATTGCGATTTTCATTTTTTTTAAGCCCGGCTTCTTCGTATCTTACTATTATACAATCTTCCGGTTTTACTTGCGTAGTAGCATCAAACTTAGGCGGCTTATGCCCATGAAACGTAAAATTAATTTGTCCCTCTGTTTTTTCCACTTTGACTTTGTGCGGATATTTGTGCGTACGTTTAAAACGCCTAAGAAAGCCTAAAATCTTGAAAATAATTTTATGTAACAGTTTCATTTTTTTCCTCGAGTACGGTGTTCAGAATTAAATAGAATTGTCTGTAAGTATCTGTATCGTCGATATAACCTACCCCAACAATGTCGTCGTAATTAATAAAATTTTTGCTGTCGCTCACCCTAGAGGTTAGCCAATCTTTCCATCCTTTTTTTAAAACATGCGTAAGTGAAGCATGCGCTTGTCCAAGCGTTGGATACGTCCCAGTCACGTACTCAGCTGGAGTTAGTCTATGCGCGCATGACGACAATTTATCGTACGATAGCGGGTGCGGGAGTAATTTTATCGTGCTATACTTATAAACGTTAATTATATTCATAATAATGTTTCTCTCTTAGTTAGTTTTAGATAGCCGCTAGGTTTTATTCAATTTTCCCTAGCGGCTATTTTTTTATGTAAAAAAAGCTAAAAAAAAGACTGCAGCAAACGTTACAGCGCAGACAACAAAAATAAGAGATTCAAATATTACTTCGTATATCTCTATCCGCTTAATCAGCTTATCTGTATCAATCAGTCTATTCATTTTTTTAGTCTCCAATTTTTTAAATTCTTGCGCATTAACTTATACATTGCGTGCAATACATTTCTTACGTGTGTTAGATGATAAAGGTTTTCAAGTTCAAGCGCTTTAGCAGCCCCAACGGCATCTGAAACATCTAGAGCCTCTTTTACTTCGTCGTCCATTAAATGTTTTAAACCAATGTACAGTTTGCGTTGCGATTTGTATAACCGCGTTAAATTAATGCAATTTATTTTCATAGCATCGCCCCTGTCAACAAATTAATCGACAACTGATTTAAAAATGCGAATAAAATAATAGAAAACACGATATTAAATTTTAGCGCGCTCATTTTTTATTCCTCAATTCATTATTAATATAGTTTTCTAAAGTAGTTATAAACGTAAAGTAAGCTTTAAAACTCGCAAATTTGATTATAAATTTTTTGCCCGACAATTTTATTTCAGCTTGCTTTTTAATGCCGTCCCACTTTGAATCAATCATTTTAACCCCTCCTTTATTTTTTGCACTGCATGCTGTATTTTATCGCGTATAAAGCGCCGTATCGCGCCCCTAAGTCTAAAAATAAGTTTGTGTATCATTTTATAGCCTCCAGTTTAATAGTATTTTGAGTTGATGAGCAATTTTCTTATTAGTTCTTTTGCTTCGTCTGTGTCCAACCCCGTTGCTGTTAAATCGTTTAAAAAACAATTGTACGAGTGTAAATCCTCTGCGCTGCAAAGATTGCGCCCTTCCAAGTCCTCCCCCCATCTTCGATAGCTAGCGAGAAGATTATACATTTGTTCACTTTTGATTTTTTTGTAATTATTGATTGCCTTACTCAAAAAAATAATTGCAGCTTGCAGTACTTCCGTCGTTTTTGCGTTGGACGCTGAGTATAGTCTTGCCATGCACTCTACCAAATCGCTAATTGTCTGCTCGTTGTCTGTCATTTTTTAATCTCCAATTTTTGTTTAAAATTAAGTTGATTTTTTTTTAGCAATCGCCGCTTTTTTGACGTCGCGCAGATCTTTTATTAACTGCTGCGCGGTTTCTTGCGGACATATCAACCCAGCTACAATCGAGCAATATTTTACATTTGGTTTTTTTCGCTCGTTAAATTGTTTGTCTCCAAAAGCAAAAAAAGCACCCGCGTTTTTGATAGCTTCGGATTGTTTTATTTCTGAATAGTCTGATACGCGTTTCATTTTTTGATCTCCAATTTTAATTAAATATTAAGTTTCTTTTGTCATTATTATATATGATACAATAATTAAGCGCGCTTGTCAAGTGTTTTTTATAATTATTTTAGTACATTTTTAACGTTATTTTTTAATACTTCCTTAATATTAAAAATTGGGCGGCCAAAGAGTAGTCAGTCTCCAATTTTTAGTTTAGTCGTTTATCCACTCGTATTCTTCGCTTTCTTCTGAGTACACGCCATGAAACGCCGATGACAAAAAATCAATTTTTTGTTTGTCGCTAAAAATTGCAAAAGCTTTTGCAACTCTCAACGCCGCGGCCACTTGACCTGTACCAGCTTTTAACTGTGCCCATTGCTCGTCAGTAG
>Ga0307378_10009159_pt1 | contig 13040 bp, 7 predicted proteins | sample UN1MG_FD_202238 | JGI IMG/M metagenome (GOLD analysis project Ga0307378, IMG submission 202238) | Soil microbial communities from Risofladan, Vaasa, Finland - UN-1 | ecosystem: Environmental > Terrestrial > Soil > Coastal area > Acid sulfate soil | place: Finland: Risofladan, Vaasa | collected... | reverse complement strand
CCTGCCAGACGCGCGAGACCCGATTGAATATGAGCATCGAATTCAAGCTGCCCGAGCTGGGCGAAAACGTGGAGACCGGCGACGTGGTCAACGTGCTGGTCGCCGAGGGGGACACGATCGAGGCGAACCAGCCGGTCTGCGAGCTGGAGACCGACAAGGCGGTCGTGGAGATCCCCTGCCCGCACGCCGGCAAGATCGTCCAGGTCCACTTCCAGAAGGGCGACACGGTGAACGTAGGCCAGGTCCTGTTGACCCTGGAAGCGGAGGAAGGAGCGCCCGCGGCGGAAGAAGCCCCGTCGGCCGGCGAGGCTGCACCCGCGTCAGCTCCTGAGGAATCACCCCCTGCCGAGCAAGCTCCGCCCGCGGAGACGGGCGCCAGTTGCCCCATCCCCGCCGGACCGGCCGCCCGGCGGCTGGCTCGCCGGCTCGGCGTCGATCTCCGGGGCGTGCGGGGGAGCGGCACGCGGGGCCGGATCACGGCCGACGACGTCCGCGCGGCGGCCGGGCCCGGCGCGGCGACGATCCACGAGCCCGAGGCGGCGCCGGCCACGGCTGCCTCTGCTGCGACGGCGAGCTTGGAGCCGGTCGTGCCGCCGGGCGAGCCGGGCGAGGACGCCTGGGGGCCGGTCCGCCGCGAAAAAATGTCCCGCATCCGGCAGACGATCGCCGCCCAAATGAGCCGCTCGGCCAGCACCATCCCGCACGTGACGAACTTCGACGACGCCGACGTGACCGACCTGGAGAATCTGCGCAAGGGTGTGCCCAAAGGCTACCTCGGCGCGAACGTCAAGCTGACCGCCATGCCCTTCGTGATGAAATCCGTGGCGATCGGGCTCCGTCGGCATCCGCTCGTGAACGCCAGCCTCGACGAAGAGAGCCACCAGATCATCTACAAGCAATACGTCCACGTCGGCGTGGCGGTCGATACGCCCCGGGGGCTCGTCGTGCCGGCGATCCGCAACGTCGACCGAATGACCATCCCCGAGATCGCCCGGGCGCTGGCCTCCGTGGCCGAGCGGGCGCGGGCCGCGCAGTTCAGCGTCGACGACCTCCGCGGCGGCACGTTCACCGTGAGCAACCTCGGCGCGGTCGGCGGCCAGTACAGCACGCCGATCATCAACTACCCGGAGGCCGCCCTGCTGCTTCTGGGCCGATCGCGGTGGATGCCGGTCGTGCGCGAGGGGAAGATCGAGCCCCGGCTCTTGATGCCGCTGAGCCTCTCCTACGACCACCGCATCATCGACGGCGCCACGGCGGCGCGGTTCCTCAACGAAGTGATCGACCTGCTCCAGTCGCCGGGCAGGCTGCTGTTGGCGGAGTGAGGAGAATGAGGGTTGAGTGTCAAGGCAAAGGAGGGCATGGTTGGGAGAACCACCGATGTCAACGTCGTCGACCATCAAGACCGAGGCACACCGTCTCGTGGATCAACTTCCTGACGATGCCTCCTGGGAGGACCTGATCTACCAGATTTACGTTCGGCAATCGATCGAGGCGGGGCTGCGGGACGCCGAGGCCGGGCGCGTGGAAACGGTAGGCGAAGTGCGGCGCTCTTTCGGGTTGCCCGAATGACTGTGTACTGAACGCGGAACGCGTGCCGAGGCAACGATGTAGGCGCCGGGCACGCTGCTGGCCGAGTGAAGTGTTCAGGGTTGGAAGGGTCAGGCGATGACGACAGACTGGCTCAATGCACAAGAGAAGGCCGCGCGCACAGCCAAGTGGGCCAACACAATGACGAAGTGGCTGGTCAGCAGAACGAAAAGCAGGAGAGCGTGGCGAATGGTCACGTTCACGGGCCCAAGCGGCGGCGAATCGCGAGGGATCGTAGACCTTCTGGCGATCAGGAAGGACCATACCACCGAGAAAGCTGGGCTGAAGCGAGGCGATCTGTTCGAAATGATTCTGATCCAGGTAAAGGGTGGCGGTGCCGTGTGGCCGTCGAAGACTGACATTGAGCGCCTTCAGAAGGTCGCTCGGTACTACAGGGCTCGCGACGTGGTCCTGGCCGAATGGCGCCCCGGGAAACAGCCAACTCTGTATCGCCTCAGGAAACGCTTGCCGACGTGTTTCTCTCGGAAAGCTGCTTGGATACCCGTTGCCTCTGCGGAGGATGTTTTCGACTGACCTCTGGCCCCTGAACACTCCTCATGAATACTCAACTCGCTATCCTCGGCGCCGGCCCCGGCGGATACGCGGCCGCCTTTCTGGCCGCGGACCTCGGTATGCAGGTAACCCTGGTCGACTTGGAGCCGCGGCTGGGCGGCGTGTGCCTGTTGCGGGGCTGCATCCCCTCGAAGGCCCTGTTGCACGTGGCCAAGGCCATGGCCGAGGCCGAGCATCTGGCCGAATGGGGCGTCTCCTTCTCCAAGCCGAAGATCGACCTCGACGTTATGCGGAAGCGCAAAGAGCGGGTCATCGCCACGCTCACCGGCGGGCTGAAGCAGTTGGCCAAGAAACGCAAGGTCCAGGTGATCCAGGCTCGGGCCCGCTTCGCTGATTCGCAAACGCTCCGGCTCGACCCGGTCGGCGACAAACCGCCCGAGGACGACACCCTCCGCTTCGAGCACTGCATCGTGGCCGCCGGGTCGCGGCCCGTCACGATCCCCGGGCTGGACCTGCCGACCGACCGCGTGATGAGCTCTTCCGGGGCGTTGGAGCTCGCCGACGTGCCGGAGTCGATGCTCGTGGTCGGCGGTGGCTACATCGGCTTGGAGCTGGGGAGCGTGTACGCCGCGCTGGGGAGCCGCGTGTCGGTCGTCGAGCTGACCGACGGCCTCCTGCCCGGGGCCGACCGCGACCTGGTCAAGCCGCTCCACAAGCGTTTGGAGCGCGAGTTCGAGGCCATCTGGCTGAACACCAAGGTGGTCGGCGCGGCTGAGAAGGGGAAGACGATTGAGGTCACGTTCGAGGGCGAGGTGGACGAGAAGGTCCGCCGGTTCGACCGCGTGCTGGTCTCCGTGGGGCGCCGCCCGAACAGCGCCGAGCTGGGGCTGGAGAACACGCGGGTCGAGATCGACGAGCGGGGGTTCGTGGTCGTCGACAACCGGGGCCGGACCGCTGACCCGCACGTCCTGGCCATCGGCGACGTGGCCGGCGAGCCGATGCTTGCCCACAAGGCCGCCCATCAGGGCAAGGTCGCCGTCGAAGCGTTGGCCGGCGAGCCGGCCGTGTTCGACCCTCGGGCGATTCCGGCGGTCGTGTTCACCGACCCGGAGATCGCCTGGGCCGGCGTGACCGAAACCGTGGCCGAAAAGGAGGGCCGCGAGGTCCAAATCGCCCAGTTCCCTTGGGCCGCCAGCGGCAGGGCCCAGGCCGTGGGGCGAACCGAGGGGCTGACCAAGTGGGTGATCGACCCGGAGAGCGACCGGCTGATCGGCTGCGGGATCGTCGGGCCGGGGGCGGGCGACCTGATCGGCGAGGCCGTGCTGGCCATCGAGATGGGCGCGGCCGTCGGCGACGTGGCCGAGAGCATCCACCCCCACCCCACGTTCTCCGAGACGCTGGCCGTCGCCGCCGAAGTCCACCTCGGCACGGCCACCGACCTCTACCGCCCGAAGCGTACGAGGTAAGCCTTTCCGTTTTTCTGACCCCTTTCGCACGTCGCCATGCACTCTCAGGGCATGACAGCGGCAACGGCAGATCGGCAGGCCGAGATGGCCGCCCTGGTGCAGGCGCATCAGGCGGGCGTATGGCGCTACTTGCGCTTCCTCGGCTGCGACCCAACCGAGGCCGACGACCTGGTGCAGGAGACGTTCCTGGCCGTCTTGCGCGAGGGGTTCGAGGTCCGCTCGCCGGCCGAGACGGCCGCGTATCTACGCACGGTCGCGCGGAACCGCCTCCTCATGGCCCGGCGAAAAGAGCGCCGCTCGCCGCCGGCCGTCGACCTGGAGGCGGCCGAGGCGGTCTGGGCCCGGATGGCGGGCGACGACGGCCTGAGCGACTACCTGGTCGCCCTGAGCGATTGCCTCGAAAAGGCCGTCAACCCACGGGTGCGCAGGGCGTTGGACCTTCAGTACCGCGATCGGGCGAGTCGTGCCGAGATCGCGGCCGACCTGGACCTGGCCGTCGAAGGCGTGAAGACGCTCCTGCGCCGTGCTCGATCTGCCCTGCGGGATTGCGTGGAGAGGAAACTGGGACGATGAGCCAGCCAACCGACCCCCAACGCGACGAGCTCGACGATCGCCTCGTGGATCGAGCGCTCCGCGAGGTGCTCGGGGGCGAGTCGCCGCCCGACCTGTCCGACCGGATCCTCGCCGCTGTCGAGAAGCAAGGTTCTGTTTCATCGCAGCGAAAGGAGAAGGTCATGGACAAGTCGAGAAGAGCTTATCGTTTGTGGCTCGTGGGTGCGCTGGCGGCGTGTCTGTTGGTGGGCATCGCCGTCGCGCTGATGTTGCCCGGCCCGACCCGCAGGATGGCGCGCGAAGCCGGCGGGGCAGCGCCGGGCGCGGGGGCGGATTTGGATGACGGCCAACGGAGTCCGGCGGGGTCGATGTACGTGGAGTTGGCCGAGGCGGAAAAGCACGCTGCGAGCGCGACGATGGCGGCGCCGACAAGTGGCGAGGCCAGCACTCCCAATGTCGGCATTGGCCGGAAGGCCGAAAACTTGACGATGATGGTCACGCCGCAGATCATCATCCAGGAAGAAGAGGAGTCCCGCGCGCCGGATGGGTCTGCTGAATCGATGCTTGGCACATCCGAAGGCCAGGGCCCGGGGCGGGCCGGCGACCGGTACGATCGGCTGGTTGAAAACCCATTCCGCATGGTGAAGGACCATCCGCTGTCGACGTTTTCGATCGACGTGGACACGGCTTCGTATGCCAACGTGCGGCGGTTCCTGTTGGCCGAGGGGCGGCTTCCGCCGCCGGACGCGGTCCGGATCGAGGAGCTGGTCAACTACTTCGACTACGACTACGCCGGCCCGGAGGACGACGTGCCGTTTGCCGCCCACATCGAGGTGGCCGGCTGCCCGTGGAAGGCCGGCCACCGGCTCGTCCGCGTCGGCTTGAAGGGGCGCCAGATCGAGAACGAGCAGCGCCCGGCGGCTAACCTGGTGTTTCTGCTGGATGTCTCCGGCTCGATGGACTCGCCCGACAAGCTCCCGCTGTTGAAGGAAGGGATGAAGCTGTTGGCCGGGCAAGTGCGTGAGGACGATCGGGTGGCGATCGTGGTCTACGCGAGTGCCGAAGGGCTGGCCTTGCCTTCCACGTCGGGGGCCGAGCGCGAGAAGATCATCGCCGCGCTCGACCAGCTCGAGGCAGGCGGCTCGACCGCGGGCGGGGCCGGAATCGAGCTGGCCTACCGGGTTGCCCAGGAGAACTTCATCGAGGGCGGCGTCAACCGCGTGCTGTTGTGCACCGACGGCGATTTCAACGTCGGCACGAGCAGCACCGGCGACCTGGTCCGCATGGTCGAGGAGCGGGCGAAGAAGGGCGTGTTCCTCTCGGTGCTCGGCTTCGGGCGCGGCAACCTCAACGACGCGATGATGGAGAACATCTCCAACAAGGGGAACGGCAACTACGCCTACATCGACGGCATCACCGAAGCCCGTAAGGTGCTGGTCGAGCAGGCGGGCGGCACGCTCGTGACGATCGCCAAGGACGTGAAGATCCAGATCGAGTTCAACCCGGCCCGGGTCGCCGCCTACCGGCTGATCGGCTACGAGAACCGCATCCTGGCGGCCGAGGACTTCAACGACGACAAGAAGGACGCGGGCGAGATCGGGGCGGGGCACACGGTGACGGCCCTCTACGAAGTGGTGCCGGCCGGAGAGGAAGTGGACGTGCCGAGCGTCGATCCGCTCAAGTACCAGACGCCTACGCGCGACAGCGACGACGAGTCGGTCCGCAAGGAGGCGCTCACGCTCAAGCTCCGCTACAAGGCCCCCGACGGCGATACGAGCAAGCTCTTGGAGTTCCCGGTGGTCGACTCGGGTGGCGCCTTCGGCAAGGCGAGCCCCGACTTCCAGTTCGCCGCGGCGGTCGCCTCGTTCGGCATGCTGCTTCGCGGCTCGGAGCACCAGGGCGACGCAACGTACGACGCCGTCGTCGAGATCGCCACGGCGGCCAAGGGCCCCGACGTCCACGGCTACCGGGCGGAGCTGCTGGAGATGGTGCGCAGGGCCAAGGCGCTCGCCGGGCGCTGAGCCGCCCCGCCGACACGAGGCCGGTGGATTCCAGACGCAAGCGGCTATTGCCAGAACGCCAGGAGCACCCAGTCGTGCATCTCGATCTCCGAGTCCTCGTGCCCGACGGGAGAATTGCGGAGGAAGAGGTCCTCGAAATCGCAGCCTTCCAGGAACTGCTCGAAATCGCCGGGCCATAGCGTCTCGGTGAGCCCGCTTTCCAGAAGCGCGTCGGCGAGCGCGTCGCTGACGGCGCAAGGCTGGATTGGGTCTGGGTCGAAGTCGGGCACCTGCAGGAGTAGCGAAGCCACGTCGTACACGAAGGCGGTGTCCCGGCCCTCGCCGGCGTCGGCGTACACTTCGTCGAAGGAGATCGCCCGACTGAAGAACGCCGGCCCGTAGAGCTTCGTGTACTGCGGCGTGGCCACCAGCGTGTCGACGCCCGCGGAGCCGTATAGTTGGGCGAGGTCGTTGCCGCCGGTGGCATGAGCGTATACCCAGCGGAACGACTTGGCGCGGTTGAAGAACCCGTCGCCGTAGAGCTTGGCTTCCTCCGGCCACGACCTGAACGTGTCGTCTCCGTTGGGGTCGTCGTAGAGGACGGCCACGTCGTCGTTGCCGGGGCTGGAGAACGCGTGCACCTGGCGAAACCCCTTCGCCCGGTTGAAGAACCCGTCGCCGTAGAGCTTGGCTTCGTCGGGCGACGACCTGAACGCGTCGTCTCCGTTGGGGTCGTCGTAGAGGACGGCCACGTCGTCGTTGCCGGGGCTGGAGAACGCATGCACCTGGCGAAACCCCTTCGCCCGGTTGTAGAAGCCGTCGCCGTAGAGCTTGGCTTCGCCGGGCCAGAACTTGAAGGTGTCCTTGGCCTCCGGGTTGTCGTAGAGGACGGCCAGGTCGTCGTTGCCGGGGCTCGAGAAGGCGTGGACCCAGCGAAAATCCTTCGCCCGGGTGTAGAAGCCGTCGCCGTAGAGCTTGGCTTCGCCGGGCCAGAACTTGAAGGTGTCCTTTCCGGCGGGGTCGTCGTGGAGCACGGCCACGTCGTCGCCCGCGGCGGTGCTGAACGCGTGCACCCAAGGGAACGACCTCGCCTGGATGAAAAACCCGTCGCCATAGAGCTTGGCCCGGTCGGGCCAGGCTTGGAAGGTGTCCTTCCCGGCGGGATCGCCGTAAAGCGCGGCCACGTCGTTCCCACCGCCGCCGTCGACGGTGATCGACTCGACGTTGGACGCCGTGATCCGGTACCCGTCGCCGGACAGCGTGGCGTGCCCGGGGGTCGCTTTGAGCGTCTCGTCGCCCGGCGTGCCACGGACGTAGATCACGTCGTTGCCGCCTGCCCCGTCGAAGGTGATCGAGCTGGCTTCGGCGTCCAGATCGTACGTGACCCCGTTGACGGTGATCCGGTGGGGCGAGTTGGCGTCGAACTCGACCCGGTCATCGCCGTCCGTTCCGTACAGGGTGACGCTTCCGCCGTCCTGGCGCACGAGGTTCGTCAGTCGCAGATCGAACGCGACGCCGGTCGCCGTCACGCCGGAGGCGGCGCTGGCCTTGAGGTAGTACGTGGTCGAGGCGTCGGTCGGCCAATCGATCCTGAGGCCGCCGTCGACCGACACGGAAGTGGCCAGCTCGTTGAAATGCTCGTCGCAAAGCGTCAGGGTCAAGCCGCCGGGCGCGGCCGAAAGCGTCGCTTCGAGCGTGAGGAGGCCCTCGTGAGTCGTCTCGAATCGGTACCACAGATCGCCGGCGTCGAGATGGCTGCCCGAAAGCTCCAGGAAGTCGACCGGCTCCAGGCCGTCCACCCGGCAGGTCACGCGGACGAGTTCCGAGTCGGGATCGAGTATCGGGTGTACCGAAATCGCGTCGGCGGAGACCACGTAGAGGTAGTCTTCGACTCTCACGCCCCGCCTGACGGGCGAGTCGTGCTCGATCGAGCCACGGAACTGTATTCCAAGGTGTGAGCCCGGCGCGGCGGTCACGTCGATCTGGAAGACGAGCATCTCGTCTTCGCGGACCGACCTGCGCGTCTCGCGGTAGCCGTCGCCGTCTTCGTCGACGCGCTCCCAATAGACTCGGGCGGAGGGCATCGCCAGCACCTGGTGCTCGGCGAACCAGCCGAAGGCATGATGATCGACTTCCGCTTCCGACGTCGAGAACCGCTCGAACGTGTACTGATCGACCAAACGCGGCCGGGCGAGGTCGGTTACGTCGAACAGCACGACCTGGGTGGGGCCGTTGCCGCCGATCGGCGTGTTGCGGCCGACGGCGAGGATGTGGTTCGCGTCGATTAGCTGCATGTAGCTGTTGTAGCCCGGCAGGGTGACGTGGCCGCAAGACTGCGGCTGGGCCGGGTCGCTGAGATCCAGGGCGAACAGCGGATCGACGTCGCGGAACGTGGTCAGAAAGGCCCGCTCGCCCAGGAATCGAACCGAGCGAATCCTCTCTCCCAAGGCCAGATTCTGCGTGGCGCCGACCAGCTCGAGCAGGCCGCCGTCGTCGCGCAGGACGAAGAGCACGTTCTCCGACCGGCTCGTCCAGTTGCCGGACCGGGAGTTGCTGATGGTCGTCGCGATTCGCAGGTATCCCCCATATTCGTCGGCCGAGAACTGATTCAGCATGGTCCCGGCGACCTGGCCCTGGGCGACCAGCTCGACGTCGCCGCCGTCGGCGTCCCAGTCGAACTTGAGGATTCGCGTGACGGCTCCATCCTCCCACGTGTTTCCCCGATCGAACACGTAGAGATTGTCCAGCGAGCCGTAGATCTTGCTCGCGCCGGACGTGAAGATGCCCGTCGACTCGGTGATCCCGGGCTCGTCGCCGCTCATGTTCAGCGAGACCACGGTCACGAGGCTCCGGTCGTCCGCCGAGAGCGGCTGGAACAAATTTGCCGAGTGGAGCAGCCCGGTGCAAAGCAGCTCTCCGTCGGGCGCGTAGCTGGCGTAGTGCGGGAGGAAGCGGTCCATGTCCGCCGTCACGCGCTCGATGTATTGCTCGCGGGTTTCGTAGACGTACGTGGTCCCCGGCGCCAGGATGAGGTTATCTCCCGACTCGGAGATCGTCCCTTCGCCCTCCGACGATACCGTCGTCCGTATCGGCTCCGGCAACCAGCGATTGACCCCGTCGTCGCGGAGCACCAGGAAGATGAAGTCGTCGATGCGGCGCGACTCGACGTAGGCGCCGTCGAGCCTCGTCTTCTCGACCATCGTGGGCGAGGCCCGGTCCGAGACGTCGTACACGGTGACCCACGTCACGGACCTCCGCGGCCACGGCCACCAGCCGTCGAGCGCGTCGACTTCCGCGCCCAGCGGCACGTCGGGCAGAATCGGCTGGTCCACCCATTTCCGCGAGATGACCGCCAAGCGGTCCCCGTGCAGATATTCGCCGATCACCTGGTCGCCTTCGATGGCGACGCGCGATACGATCGACGTTTCCTCCGCGGGCCAAGACTTGGCGATGATCAGCTCGCCGCCCGTCAGGACGTAGAGATAGTTGCCGTCGGTCTCGACGACGTCGCCCTCATCCACGCCCGCAACCTGGACGTTGGTCTCGGAATGGTCGGGCGAGGACGGCATGGGCCCAACGGAAGTCGGTTCGTCAGATGTCTGAAGGACCGCGTAGCCGCCGTCGACTTGAGAGAAGGGGCGGTACTCTTCGACCAATCCGAACAAGTGTTCGTAGCGCGCCAGTGCGTCGTCGAGCAGGAACTGCTTGAAGTCGGCCAGGGAATCGAACCGCGGAAGCACGTCCTCGACCGAGGTGCCGACCCACACCGTCACCTCGGCCTTCAACGCGCCGTCGACGGTGTACGTGAACGTGTCGTCGCCCGTGTAGCCGGCCGGCGGCGTGTACCAGATCGACGCGCCCTCCTCGCTGACCGCGGCGGTTCCGCCTGCGCTGGTTTCGGTGACGCCCGTGATGCGGCCCGCCCCGGAGTAGTCCGCGCCGAACAGGTCGCCCGCCAGGACGGGCAGGGCGTTGTCCCGGCTGTCCGCCTCGACCCGATAGACGTCGTCGCGAACCCGGCGGATCACGTTGACCGTCATCGTCTCCTGCATCAACCCGTCGACGGTGTAGGTGAAACGGTCCTCGCCGTAGAAATCGGGCGCGGGCGAGTAGACGACCGTCTCTCCATCCGCGGCGATCGTCACCGCGGCTCCGTGCTCGGATGGCCCCGCGGAAGTGATCCGGCGGGGACCGACGTAATCGTCCGACTCGCTGGAGGCGAAATCGTTCGCCAGCGGGTCCAGCTCGTTCTCCAGGCTGTTCTGATCGACCGCGAACGAGTCCCCTGCCAGATAGTCCACGAAGGAAACGGTGACGGTCGCTTCGTACTTGCCGTCAACGGTATAGGTGAATTTGTCGGCGCCCCCCTCGGCGGGCACGAATCGGAGGCGTCGGCCGCCGTCCGATATCGTCACCGTGCCCCCGTTGGCCGTCTCGCTGACGGCCGTGATCCGGCCGGGGCCTGGGTAGCGCGCTCCAAAGTGGTCGTTATCCAGAACGTCAAGCACGTACTCGGCGCACGAGGGATCCGGGATGAGCCGGAAGCTGTCGCCGACGGCGATGGGCCCCACGTGGATTCTGACGTTCGCCTGAAACTCGCCGTCGACCGTGTAGCGGAACTCATCGGTCCCGCGGAAACCCTCCGGCGGCGTGTACACGAGCGAGCGGCGGTTCGCCGCGATCGTTACGACGGCTCCCTCGGACGTTTCGCTGACCGACGTGATGATTCCATCGCCCTGATAGCCGTTCCCCTTGAAGTCGTTCCGCAGCACGTCGAGGACGTTGTCGACCGTGTCCTCGTAGACGCGCGTACCCGTGGAATTGAAGAGATCGTCGCGGACCGGGCGCGTGACGTCCACCGTCACCGTGGCCCGGTGCTTGCCGTCCGCGATGTACTCGAAGGTGTCCGTCCCCTCGAAGCCGGCCGGGGCCGAATAGAGGACGCCCTGGCCGTTGGCCGTGATCTCGACCGTCCCGCCATGCTCCGTCTCGCCGACCGAGGTGACGCGATCGATCACGTCGCGCTCGACATGCCGGTTACCGTCCCAGAACACGAAGCAGTCGTTGTGCGTCACCATCAGGGGATGATCGGTGCTGTTCACGTCCACCTCGTACCGGTCGTCCCGAACCGGGCGGTGAACCTGAAGTCGGACGGAGGCCTCGTAGACGCCGTCGACGACGTACGTGAAACGGTCCCCGCCTACGAAATCGGCCAGCGGCGTGTAGATCACGCTCGTGCCGTCGTCGGAGATCGTCACCGTCCCGCCGCTCGTCGGCTCGGTGACCCAGGTGATCTGGCCGGCGCCCGGGTATCCGGGCCAGAAGGGATCGTTGGCCAGCACGTCGAGCACGTTGTTCTCGCTCTGCTGAACGATGTCAGGGTATCTGTCATCCTCCAGGGGATTGGGGATCTCGATCTTCACCTGGGCCGGGTAGAGGTCGTCGACGATGTAGACGAACGCGTCTTTACCGAAGGCGTCACGGGGCGGCGTGTAGAGGAGCGACTTGCCGTCGGCCGCAATCGCCGCCTCGCTCCCCAGGCTGGTCTCGCTGATGGACGTGACCCGGCCGGGGCCGTCGTACTCGGGCCAGAACGGGTCGTTGGCCAGCACGTCGAGCACCCTCGCTTCCCCATCGGGCGGGAACTCGTACTCATCGAACGCCAGCGGCGAGGAGATGGTGACCGTCACGGTCGCCGACAGCGAGTTGTCGACGTAATAGACAAACGTCTCCGGCCCGAAGAAATCGGCCGGCGGGGCGTACCGAATGGCACCGCCATCGTCCGCGATCTCGACCCTCCCCCCCTGGCTGCCGTAGCTCACGGAGGTGATCCGCAGCCCCCCCACATAGCCGGGCGGGAACACGTCGTTGGCCAACACGTCCAGCAGTTGCGGGCCGCGGTTCTGATGGACCGAGAACGAGTCGTCGGCCAGCTCGGCGACGCCCACGTCCAACAGCAGCCGGTGCGCGAGCGGCTCGAACGACAAGCGGCGCTGCGAGCGACGGGGCCGAGAACCGTGCATCCGCGGTGGAGGATTTCTCATGGGGGCTATATCCAAGCACCTTTCCCCTTGGGAGTAAGACTCTCACTATCTCTGCCCCCCCGTCCATTATGGCCGAGTGCGCACGACGTTGTCACGCAATTGGCGACCGCCATGGTGAGAATTCCCCGCGTCGGCGGAGTCTAGCCACTTCGGCCAGACGAGAGAAGCCCGGAATCCGGGAAGAATCCGCGTCCCCGCCAACAGCCCCATCGCATAGCTGGTTAAGGACTTACGTCGTTTGAGACGCGAGTCTGCACTCACATTCCGTTCCGCGCAACGCGTCGCGATCGAGACCGGTTGACGCCGGCCGGCGCCGGGACGATGATTCCGGTTGAGGAAGCTCGCCGGGAATGCCCAAATGGAGTGGAGAGAATGGGCGACGACATCAACCCAGTCGACGAGGCGGAGGCGTATCGGTGGCGCCCGGCGGTGACGCCGTTCCGGCCGGGAGGGACACGGAGGATCCGAGCACGGAGACCGCTGCCGGGGCAGATGTCGCTGCCGGGGATCGAATCACCCGACGAGCCCCCACCACCGGCCGAGCGGACCGACGACGAAAGCCGTCCCGTCGACGCCGCCGAGATCCCCGGCGGAGGCTCCAGTGCCGACGCGTCCCAGCCCGGCCTCGCCTGCCCCAATTGTGGTGGCACCGAGTTCGACGAGGACGGCGACTGCACCCAGTGCTGGGAGCCGGGCGTAGCACGGGTCGATGCCGGGCCGAAAGCCTGAGAATGACTTCCGCGTTTCCGACGTAGCAGGCACACGCCGTGTGCCGTCCGCCGGTTACGGCACACGGCGAGGCTGTGATTTTTTTCGGAGGCCCACTGGGCATGCCGGGAAAATGACGCTAGCTTGGATATCGTGATGCGGTGGTCGCT
>Ga0307378_10009157_pt1 | contig 13042 bp, 20 predicted proteins | sample UN1MG_FD_202238 | JGI IMG/M metagenome (GOLD analysis project Ga0307378, IMG submission 202238) | Soil microbial communities from Risofladan, Vaasa, Finland - UN-1 | ecosystem: Environmental > Terrestrial > Soil > Coastal area > Acid sulfate soil | place: Finland: Risofladan, Vaasa | collected... | reverse complement strand
TTTCTTTAAATGAACACCCCATATATGGAAATTTAAATCTATTAATAATATTTTCAGCCAACTTGTCAAATGGATAATGTATTTTATCTCTATAAATTTTATTTCTAATATCCAAATCTTCAGTTTGATTGAATAAGATTATCGAATCTTCCGTATCTTCCGTAAAATACATTTTATTATTCATTCTCTATAAGATCTTCCTTTTCTATTCCTAAAAAATTGGCATATTCTTCAATTAGATTACACATTTCCATAAAAATAATTCCCACATCATCATCTTTTTCAAACATTTCTTGTCGATCTAAATCACGCATATTCTCTATAACTAATTTAGATTGATTATGCGATGCAAGTATGAAATCTTCCAAATGTTCATTTTTACGTAAAAGATTAACAATGCCCCAAATTAATATTGATATTATACTTAACATCAAAAAAATAATAAATTCTATCATACTACGACTCCAATTCCGTTAAATCATAACCAGAAAACATTTCAATATATTCAGATACTTTTGTTCCATTAGAATCCTGTATGCGTGGTCGAAAAATACGATCTCTAACGGTAACTGTATATATTGGATCAAAATATGCTCTAAGCCCATGCGGACCAACTAAATGAGCACCGGCCAACAATCCCGATTCAGTAATATACATTCCATTATATATTCGGCCATCATATTTAAAAATTAAAAAACTCAAAAAATTTCTATTACGTTTAAGGTATGCTATCATAGCATCATCTTGTAAACGTTCATCAGACAAAAAAGTATTTTTATCCACTTTAAAACGTATCCCCAATCCCCATAAAGTTTTAGGACTAAATTGATACTTTCCCAACATCCCAATCCTATTTACTACTCCTAACGTATTATTACTTTCACGTAATGCCATCTGATGCATGTAAATAGATAAATCACCCTTAACTCTTGTATGAGAAACCACGATCGGCTTAGCATACAAAAGTTCTTCTTTATATAAAGTATTATCTAAACCACTCAATATTGATATTAATAAAATAAAATATATAACAAGTAAGGCGTTTAAACGCCAATTTAATATACGCATACAAAGACCTCCAAAATTAGACTAAATACGTTTCATTAATCCTGCTGCAAAATATCAGAATAAAATGAATTTTGTTCTTCCTGCTTAGAAATGGTTTTTTCATGAATAATACTAAACCTTTCTTCCGCAGGCAGCATAGCATAACTAGTATGACCTTGAATACGTTCATGCACTTGCCCCACCCACATAATATCTTCTGTATTACGAAAAATTCTCGACTGATAATCGGGGTATAAAACCCAACCATATTCATTAACAGACCAACCCCACATATTAATATGTTCCTCTGTTAATCCTTCTACTGTATTGATTCGTGGAATAAAAAATAAATCTATATTATGATTATCATTAAGAATAGATTCTAAATTTTCCAATAGTTCCGAAATCAAATACTCATCTGCATCAATCTGAAAAATATAATCATTAGAACATAAAGAATTTAAATAATTTTTATGATTTGCAAAATTTCTATTTAATTTTCGTTGATGTAATTGAACGTATGATAAATTGGAATAACGGTCAAGGATATTAACCGTATCCGGATCTTCTGAAAAATCATCTAAAATTATAATTTCATCTGAAGTATTATTTCCTTCAATATATTCTTGAAGTTGAAATAATAAACGGTCGATACATTCACCCTCATTATGGGTAGTAATAGCAAAACTGATATTCATAACCTTATAACACTCCTATCCGAAAATAAAGTATACTATAAAATATAACTACCAAACGTCTAAAAGTCAAGGTTTAGGTGGAAACTCGTTTGTTGTAGATAACCAGGGATTTGTAGGTGCCGTAACCTTAATAATTGTATCAGAATTTATATTTTCTTCAGATACTAGATTATCCGGGTCCTCACTATTGGAAGGGTCTTCTTCAACTACTGTCGTCTCTATAATTTCGTCTATTTCATTTATTATATCATTTTCTATGACAGAAGGTTCTTCCACATGAGGATTGTTTTGTTCAACCACTTTAACAGAATTTATAGAAGATTCTATAGGTATTGTTTGGGTGGTTTTTATATCAAATGACGAACGTGGTAAATCCGGTTGTATTGATAAATTTTCAGGCTTTTTCAATACTTCGGTTTGTTCTTTCATTACAATATTATTATATGCCAATATTAACGATATAGCCAACGGATCAAATACAAATACAATGATTAAAACAAACCATTTAACCACAACATCCAATGGTAAATTTAACGTTCGAGCAATATAAATAAATGGTCCGATGTCACTGTTAGTATTTAATTCCGCGTTCAATGTTACCTTAACCATTTCCAAACTATCTCGTTCTGCTATGGCTACCATCTGCCGGGAATCATTAATTTGTTTTTCTTCATCCAAATTTGATTTTTCTTGTTGTAAATTGGCATATGCACTTCGTTGGCTTAATTCTGTTCCCCCAGATAAAACATCATTCAATACTGCGTTAACTTGACTTATTCTACTATCAACGGTTGTATTATCTAATCTCAATCCATCAATAATTTCATTTAATGATTGTTGTCTATTATCAATAAAACTAATTTCATTAAGAGTATTTTGAGGAACAGCAGCAACTTGAGCATATGCAGCACTTAAATATCCATAAATTCCCACTGAAGTTATTCCCATTAAAATGACTACAGAAATAACCGAATATATTTTTAAGAGAATGGGCGTTTTCTTCCACCACCTATACAAATAAGAAGCCATAACCAATTTCCCAATCTCCAATGAAGCGGCCATAGCCACAACGGCATAAAATTTAGCAGAGAAAAGTGTAGCAATGCCCGTGACTGAAAATATCGCGGCCATCGTGGCCACCATTATAGCTGATACCCAAATAAGATTCTTAAACATATTCTCCTATATACGCAAGAGGGAAGGGTTTGCACCCTTCCCTGTCTAACTATAAGTATTTACTTTAATCTAAAATGACGCAATTAAGTCCACATCATTTGACGTATTTGTATAATTTCCTGTATCCTTTGAGTATCCTCAACATATTGTTCTTGTTCCATTTCAAATGCTTTATTTAATGCTTTATGATATTCATCGGAATCATTACTTACCAATCTGCGACCGCCACCGGAAACTTCTTCTAATTTAAAATCACTTTCTGGTACGTTTTCAAATGGATCAATCCTATTAGGTCGAACGTCTTTATACCAAAGATATAAATCTCTAATTTTCTTAGCGGATTCAGATTGTTCTGGAGAATCTTCTCCCTGTTCTATTTCCCAATTTAATTCTCGTAACCCCAATTCTCTACCATCTTTAATTCGAATCCAACGTTGATACCAACGAGTTCTATTTTCAGCAATCAATTGCATCCAAGCTAATTCATCTTCAACATAATTGACAAGAATCTGAAAGTTGATTTCAAAAAGTCTAGTGTCACAATCATACCACTGACCCCGTTTCAAATTATCACATTTAATGAGGTAATGTTTTCTCTTAAAAATGTTAATCAACCACGATTTCAAATCCGTAACCCAACGGAAATTTAAGCGGGGAGACTTTCGAGTGTAGTTAACAACATTTGGTGATATTGCTCTTATTTTCATAATTGTTTACCCTGTTAATCGTTGTGTGTCACGTTCACCTATTGTAGAAATGTGATCTGCAAAATGAATCACATAATGTAAATTTGTATGAAACGGTTGTGGTGGATATTGATAACTTATAAAATATGGTTCATTAGCCTTATCATATAAACCATCTGACACTTTAATAGCTTTCCATTCTTTTGCAGTAGTTTCCACCCCAAACTTTTGTAAAATATAAAGTGTTCTATCTGTTACGGACATATAAGTTAATTCAGTATTATGAGTATATAATTCTCCACGATTCGTTCTATGCCAATCTGACGTTTGTGGAATATAATAAGAATGATCCAAATCTCCCAACTTACCAAAATCATGATGCATCGCCGAGAATATAGCTTCTTCTCGGGTAAAATCCATTATGACACCGGCCGATTTCATTGCTTTAGCAATATGCACGGTGTTATCAATAACATTATGTACATGGTCTAGATATCCGCCGGAATAACAGCAATGATAGTGAATTTTTGCACTTGCTGGTGCGACTAAAATCCTATCTGCGAAATGATCATACATTGGTTCAAGAGCTTGAAATCGTTCCTTACTAAAAGTATCTCTTGCGATATCCATAAGTTTCTTCAATTGGTCTACTGCAGTTGTTTCTGTCATAATAACCTCAAATTGATGGTAGTTTTAATTCACAATTCGCCCAAATTTCAAAAACGGTCGGGATTTTTGGTATTGAATTTAATTTCATATCAAAATATTGACCAATTTCTTCCAACGAATAATTAGCTTTCTTATTATTACATTTATTACAAGCTGTGACAACGTTGGTCCATACATCTTTTCCACCATGAGTGGTTGGAATGATATGATCTCTGGTCATAAATTCACTTGACTTCAATTGCTTCTTTTTACGTCCGCAGTATTGACAAGTGCTATTATCTCTAACCAATAAATTTCTACGAGTTAATTGTGCAGGCACTCTCATAGCAGGGCGTGCCTTAATATATTCTTTAAGTTTAATTTGTATTGGAAGAGGAAATTTTTTTGTTGGACTCCGGACCATCCCATAAGGATGTTGTTCCGTCATTACTGCCTTTCCCTCAAGAACCATAATCAATCCGCGTTTAGCAGAAACGACGGACAATGGTTCATATGATGGGTTAATAATAACACATCGAACATTATTTAACATTATAATCTTTCTTTATGATGGTTTGGAAATTTCCGAAAGAAATTCTTCAACTTGTTGACGATCTGATTTTGGTCTTAACACCTTAATCAAATCACGACATTTACCGGCACTCTCATACATTTCATTTTCAATAAAAAACTCTAAAGCCATTTCAGTAGTCATCAAATATTCAGATTTATCTAAAGATGCAATGGTTTGATATTCTTCAAATTTAAATAATTGAATTCGTAATTGATTGACACTAACCGCCTTTTCAATTTCTCTAATTATATACTTAAAAACAATATCTTTTCGTGTAGAAAAAAATTTCGTAAATGTCCCAACGGATGTCGAAGGAAATATAATCATTTCATGCCTCAAAATTAAAGAAAAGAATCATAACTATAAGTATTAATGATGTTCAGAACCACCCTTACGTGTTAAATAATCCTCATTAATAAATTTAACAATTACTCTTCCAAACCCATGCACATATTCATCGTATGTTGATGGTTTTACAACGATACCTTCGCGAACCCCACCACCCAATTGAGATGAAGCTTGAGATAATTCTTTCAATACACCATAATCATATTGATCAGCGTAAACCAATGGAACAACGGGAATGTTGTATTGACTACAAATACTTACAACATTAACAAAAGGAATATATGACCCATTAACGCAGATATCAAAAACAAAAAACCCAGGATCACCACCATTAAATCCATACTTCAAATCTTGCACCCCAACTGCCTCACCCCGCAGTGTTACTTCCTGAATTTCATCTATATTCAACATTTCTCTAAGAAATGGAGCAGAAATCATACTTTCAATTTTGGGAAGTAATTCATACTTTCGAGCCGCAATCCAATAAAGATTTCCCTCTGCTTCCTCAAGAGAAAAGTTACGAGAACAAACATGCTGTTCCCAAACTTCGTTCACACACGCTATAGAAACTGCCATATTAGTCCCATGAAGTTTCTCTGTTGCTACTACTTCTTTACCTTCAAGAAGATGAAGTGCTTCTGGCCTATTGACATTTTCAATATCATACTTGTTCAAGTAAGATGGCCAAGGACGTGCTTTACCTTGCATTTGAACGGGAATTGGTTCTTCATATTTGTCAATTTCCAATTCACCGGCAAAATCAGTAACATCAGGAATAACTTCATCTTTCCAACCCAAATAATCTACAACTTTCTGTAAAGGAAGAACAATACCCTGTGAAATTTCACCACGAAGTCTAACAGCCTTAATTCTATTCTTCTGTTTTCCGACAAGATAATCCTTAATACCTAAATCCACTGCAACTCCATCAGGAATAACAGAATCCGTAGGAAGATACACAATCAAATCTTCAACACCGTGAATTCCTTTTTGAACAACGGCACGATATCCACCAATAGAAACCAACTCAAGTCTGTCAGCATTACTATGTGGTTCAATGTTATCAATTTTACGAACTTTTACTTCAAATGTGCTCATCTTCAAATCTCCATTCATAAACCTCATTAACATCTAACAATCTAACAGGACCCGGATATGAAACTATTGTTTTATGAAAATGTCCACACACCATTGGTGGATTTCCAAATTTATTCCATGCCTGTTCAATCATTCTTGCTGTTGGATCAAACCAATCTTTTGGCAAATTCCAATCTCTAAAAACGGAAGGGTGTGGAAACCAAGCATTAATTACTGATTGTGGTGCTGTGTGAGTAACAAACAAATCAACCTTAATATCAATCTTCAACAATTTTTGAAATTGCTCTTTAGAAGGAACTTCGTCTATAAAATAATCCCTTCCTAACTTTCTAAAAACTCTATCAGGTGAAAAAGCTCCTCCAAAAAATACAATATTCTTCCCATCAATTTCCATTCTTGACGCACGTGGAAGATGAATTAAACCTTGCCAAACTTCTTTTGGCTTATCATGACTTAAATTAGGATGATATTCATGATTACCATCAACAAAATATATTGGCTTTTCTCTACCCATCTTTTTCCAAGCACGATCCCAACTATGCATATGATTTGGCCAAAAACCAAAATCACCAACTTGGATGATAGTGGCATCTTGTGGAATGTTTTGAAATATTTGTGGAAAAAAATCAAATTCTGCGTGAGTATCTCCAATAAAAACAATCATAGCAATCCCTCATCTTCTTCCAACGATTCAAAATACATTGCCATTCGCTCAATGACAGGAATCAAATCTGCCATATCTGTCTCGATTGCTCGTTGCTTACATACTTCTTCACTGGTAGATATATGCTTAAACTTAGTTTCCCATTGACTGGACTTCCATTGATCCCGTTCATTACGAGAAAGATTAGTAGCGTCTAAAATAATAGTTTCCGTTCCTGCATCAAACAACGCACGAACCATATAGTGAGCGACCGTCCAAACCATCTTTTCGCCTGGCTGCCAAAATCGTTGTCCATAAAGAACCTTTCTCAAACTATCAGGACTGACAATTGGTAATCCTTGCTCCTTTGCCCACGAACTTTTTCCACTTCTAGGAAATCCTACCATGCAAATTAATGTGTTCATTTTATGTCTTTCTATGGTATAATTATCTATTATTAAATATACCTATTTTTATCACCATTGTCAACCCCTCTAAGCTGTTGATTTTATTGGGGTTATAACAAAAAGTCTCCCAAACGGGAGACTTTTATCTTAAAAACACCTACCCTTTATTAAACTAATTGTAATTTTTCCGCTTCCTTTTTCATAGACCATGATCTCTCTTTAGAGTCCATACGCCACAATAAAGAGAAACATGCCATTTCACTTAATCTACTACGATAATTTTGAACCTGCCACAATGGATCTTTTTGAAGATTTATATCTTCTGATGTATTATACGATCCATCATGTTTATTTTGACGCATTCTATCTTTAATGGTATTTCTTGTTAAACGAATTAACTGACTAAGTTCCTCATAAAATTCCTGCCATTCTTTGACCCACTTCAAATAAGAATCTTTGTCTGTAAATTCTTGTATTCTCAATTCCGCAGCCTTATCATATAATTTTTTCATAATTGTCTCCTTATAATAGTTTTAACTTATCAGTTATTGATGAAATGTCTTCACGTTTACACGGACCTATTCCTACAGCCGTGATAATTGGTGCACCATCAAAATGAGGAGGCATTACGTGACCAGAATCTTCTATAATATTACAAGGAATTCCTTTTAACATACATTGATAATGTATCCGTAAAAGTGAACTTAAGTTTCTGGTTTGTAAGGTGATTTTTGTGCCAATTCCGTCAGAACGATATTCTTTCTGAATTTCGGAATCAGCTTTGAGAAATGTTTCAAGATAAGCATGCCCTGCTTGAGCAGCTAATTTGCCGGCAGTCATTCGCAAGTCTGCACGGACGATGGCATAAAGCCGTAATGGGGGATTCATCTACGTCATGGTTTCCTTCTCCTCGTTGTTGTTGGTTTTATTACCCTACGTGGTGTAGGAGTTCTTTGTGGCGTTATACGACGTGCTGGCATCGGTTGAGGTATCGCGCGTTGAGCCTGCCGTGGAGCCACTCTAGGTGTAGACCTATTTATCGGTTGTCTATAAGATCGTGCTGTATTACGAACTTGGGTTGGTTGCCTGGTAATTCTACTGGGTTGAGACGGTCTAAGTTGTGTTCTAGGTGTAACAGTTCTACTTGGTGTAACAATTCTACGTGATGTTGTTGGTGCTACTCTACGAGCCCTACTTTCTCCGTTCGATGGACGGCCTGGCGGTGCTATACGTTGTCTGGCTTGCGGCCTGGCCTGCGCAACGGTAGTTGGACGTTGTTCTACATATCTAACAAAAACGTATTGGGGCCTATTCCAATAATTCCAACTGACGTAGTAATCAGACCCGTATCCATAAACATAATATGGTCTAAAAGTTAAACTGGAATAATAAGAATATCCATACATTCTATATGCATTATAGTAAGCGTGATCACTCCCATAATGTTCACCTATTTGACAAATTTCAGATTCCATAATACGAGTTGTTGACATTGCAGCTTGGGTAGAATTTATAATCCACAACCAACCACCATTAGATAAATAAGATTGTTCTGGAGTATACCATCGACCATGTTGACCAAATACTGCAAAACTCAATTGTGACGAAGCTGGATTGTTTAATCGGATACATCTAGCTTGACTTGGTAATACAGTATATCCAATTCCTATTCCATCATATACTCTAACTTGATCAATACCCTCATTGACAATGAGCATAGTGCTATTATAGGTTTCGGGGTTGCCTACAGCATTCTGGGTGTAGTATTGTCCACTCCTACATCCTAACGTTACCAATAGTAAGGTTAACAACAATAATATTTTGTATTTTTTCATAACAATTCTCCTTAAGAGAAACGCCTTCGGTGGGGATCGAACCCACAAATCGCAGGTTTAGAGTCTGCTGCCCGTCCAACCAGGCGCCAAAGGCTTAAGTGGACCGGCGGGGAATTGAACCCCGGTCACGTCCAACAATTTCCAAGTATTCTACGTGTGTAGCCATTTGCTTGTTGAGAAAATGAGTCTGCTTGTAATGGCATCAGGCCATCATTTTCTTTATCGCCCTATTATAAATATTGCGGCAGGCGACCATCCACAACATTCAACCGATTGTTCGGCGTCTTATCTCAATTCCACGGTCATCAATTTAAGTAAGACGGCTGCTAACTTAAGTTAAGCAGCGAGTGGTAATGCTTCTGCACTTATATATTTGATACTTTATTCAATGAGGTTGTATCATCCCCATACACGCTTTCCTTCTCAATCATCAACGTTCGAATCCAGGTCCGGCCCAAAACTACAATCCTAACTTTCTATCTATAGCATTCCATAAATTTTCAAACTCACCCTTTCTATAAAGAACTGATTTAAATACAGGTTGTAATTGTCGATACTTATCATTCTTTGCACCTTCAGTCACATTAGCTAATCTATCACAAAGTTTGACAAAAACAGCATCACGATTTCTATTGATTCTTTTATAGGTATCTTTGACAGAACCTTTATTTGAAACCAAGTCAACGATATGTGCTACATCAGGTCCAAATGCTTTGGATATATCCATCTTTGTCAATGGAGTATCTTCTATAACATCATGCAACCATGCTGCAATTTGTTGACTTTCATTACCACCAAATCGCTTAACATTATCAAAGACTTTAGCTAAATGATAAATATAAGGTTTACTTCCATACGTTTGACCACGATGGGCTTTGGTAGCAAATTCTACTGCATCTTTTACTTTAGTTGACATAGAGCCTCATGGCCGGATTGAACGGCCTTCTTTCGCTTACGGGGCGAACACATCACCAATTATGTTTATGAGGCAATATTAATAGCGCAGGTGGGAGTCGGACCCACTACATGAGATAAAATAATTTTATCAATCCATCTTGGTTATGAGCCAAGCGAGCCGCCGTTGCTCGATCCGCGCGATGAATAAGGAAGCAATGGGAATTGAACCCATGAGACACCAAACGATGTCTTACTTGCTTTCGAAGCAAGGCCCTCGACCAACCGGACTACTTCCAACTATCTATTTCTTCTGAAATTAATCTAAATCTTTGTCTAGCTTTTCGAATTGGTGGTTCATCAGGACCGCGTTGACGTAACTCTTGAAGACTCGGACCCATAACCACTCTACTACGGCTACACATACAATATCTACCACATGGATCTGGCGTTCTTGCTATCTTCCCAATCCGTTTTAGGTCTTTAGTAAACCCACTCTTATGTAAAAGTCTATCTCCATAAGAAATTGTTTTAGGTGATTCATTTTCATCATCTACATTCACATACCACCAATTATTCCAATATCTACTGACCTTCTTTTTCTTTTTATCAAACTGCCACCTACGATAAGCTCTATCCCTTTCTTGCATATTAACCTCACCGTTAGTTCAGCGGAAGCAGGAGGATTTGAACCTCCGATGGTATTACCATTGCTGCTTTTCAAGAGCAGGCCCTCGGCCATCCGGTCTACTTCCAAACGCCGATATTTTTTAATCGCGTCGGTTTACACTGGAGTTTCGCCAGTGAGCACGATGGTGCAGTGTAACCTGCCACCCCAATCACTCAGACTTTATAACGGAGTGATACGTTAAGGGGAAGACTAACTTCCCTCCACCACCTATAAGTATAGTGTCATAGGTCACTTTTGTCAATAACCAAATCTCAGCTTTCCTCGTTTTCTCCGTTGCGCCTTCCGGAGCTCCACCCATTAGAGTTTTCAGGCATGACCCCGAAACTCAAGGCGAAAGGTTCTGTAAACAGTCAATCGGCTGATTTGGTTATTTCGTTCTCTTAACTCTTATTTTAGCCTTTTTCTTTTTAGTATTCAATCCATGTTTACGACGGTTTCTCAAACGACGTTTCTTTGACCCAAGTTTTCTACGACCTTTATGTGTTTTTCTCATTTTCTTCATTTCTAATGATTGGTAATTTTACTATTTGAATTCTATAATCAGTATCAGAGTGTCCCTTCAAACGATCAATAACTTTTCCCAACATTCCTCTCTTATGAACAATGACCGCATATTCTTCTTTAATTTTTTCGGCCTTCTCTTTATCAATTTCACCAAATATAACCAACGCATCCATCAAAACTTCTTTAGTAATGTTAGCATTACTAATAATCTCTTCTAAATTCATCGTATACATATACATTTTATAACCTTTCTTTTTTAAGCGGAAGTGACAGGACTTGAACCTGCAAAAGTTTTACCTCCGACCGCTTTCCAGGCGGCTCCCTGACCATTTGGATCACTTCCTAAATATAAACCCACTCTATATATGCTTCGTTAAACAACTGTTCTGTTAATTTCATTTCTTCAGCCCATCGTTCTGCAAACCCACCCTCTGGTTTTGCTGAAACTACTCTTATGATTCCGGCTTGAATGACATGAACTGCACATCGTGAACAGGATTGTCCAGGCCAATTGTATAACGTATAACCATCTAATCGTTCTCGTGCATTAAGAATTGCGTTCATTTCACTATGAACAACCCTCTTAAGTTTTTCTTCTCTATTATTGAGAAATTCTTCTCTATCTTTTATTCCTCTTGGAAATCCATTATAACCCATTGACGCAACTGTTTTGTCTGGTCTAACAATTACACCACCACATTTCGTGCTCGGGTCTTTGCTCCAGGAAGCTACTAACTCTGCTAATTGAAGAAACCGTTTATCCCATTTAAGTTGACGTGCTCTATCTTCTATAACACTATTCATATTATAACCTTTTGTTATATTTTATGCCCACTACTGGATTCGAACCAGTGGCTTTTTCCACGTCAGGGAAACACTCTCGGCCATGCTGAGTTAAGTGGGCTTGTTTGGAATAACATATAGCCGGAATTCTGTATTAAACCATTATCTATCTCATGAATTTCTTCATGGTCCTTTCGGACTGCCACTACCCGGCTTCATAGAGTAAATGGACGGACTCTCAGCCTGTTTGTGTTGCATCCTCACTTGTGGTTAAACGAGTTTCCTCTCCCACATCCATTTTCGGATGTCCCGAGCTTCCTCTATACTAATCTATTAGTCGTTAAGTCGATTTAAGACTAATAGATTAGTCCAGCAATGGTATAGTTATTCCTTTGGTTCTTTCAAATCAATTACCATAGTTTGTCCTGTAACTCTTTTAGATGCTCCAGGAATAAACTTGGCTGCAACACGACTCAATGTTACAAGTAAAGATTCGTTTATCATTGCAATACCTGCAGCTGCAAATCCAACAATCATACCTACTTCATATAGATTCCAAATATATTGATGGAATATATGATTATTTACAAAAGCTGACAGTGCAACAGTTAAAAGACCTGTTCCTAATATTGCTCTATATAATTTGGACACTAACATTCTCCAAGTGAAAGAATTATCAGTAACCAAAACACAAAAACCACCAACCACCGGTATGGTGCGTGGTGGTTGTTAAAATACGCTCGGTAGGATTTGAACCTACGTGCAACCAGACTAACTTTTCAACCGGATATCAGCCGGAGAGTATACGAGCGCTCGTAAAAAACAAGAGGAAGCAGAGAGAATTGAACTCTCAGATCATTATGACCGCTTGTTTAGCAAACAAGTGCGACTCACCAATCTTCGCCGTGCTTCCAAAATGGAGCGGTCTTTTGACGGGCATTGTTTAGTGTTTGAGATTTTAATCTTCCCGGTGAATACTCCGTTAAGATTCCATCACCCATTCAGCTGCT
>Ga0307378_10009156_pt1 | contig 13042 bp, 13 predicted proteins | sample UN1MG_FD_202238 | JGI IMG/M metagenome (GOLD analysis project Ga0307378, IMG submission 202238) | Soil microbial communities from Risofladan, Vaasa, Finland - UN-1 | ecosystem: Environmental > Terrestrial > Soil > Coastal area > Acid sulfate soil | place: Finland: Risofladan, Vaasa | collected... | reverse complement strand
CGATAAAAGCGGCATCTCGGGTTCGGACAAACGATATCGATTTTTCCTCTTGGGCGAGCCATACGATCACCGAGAGGATTATATATACTCCCTACTATAATAAACTATCGTGTGTTAGGACAATACCAATCTCTCTCGGTGAAATCGATGCGTTGGACCTCCTTAAGAAGGCAAATAAAACTGATTTAGAGATGCTTAAACTTGTCACCGAAAAATTAGAGACTTTGATGTAATTGAAAAACAAGGGCTCATACCAAAATAAGGTCTCCTTAACTAACCCACGGGATCATCGATGAGTTCGTTCAAATCGCTTATGATAAACTCATTGTCTTCTTTTGCGGTTTCCTCCTCTTCCGGGATCCGCTCTTTTCGCTCGCGATCGAGATAATACGCCGTTATGCCGATCTTGCGCGGATTGATGAAATCAAAGACCCAGTGATCGCCGATATGAACCACCGCTTGTGGTTTCACGTCCAGAATCCCGCACACGCGCGCAAAGAACCCGTTGGTCTTCTTCACCTGACCGAAATCGGACGTTGCCGAGAACACCTGCGAGAAGTACTTTTTAATCGGTTGAATCTGGAATTCGATGAACTCAGTCGCCGCATTTGAGCTTAAAATCAGTTCGTAGCCCTCGTCTCGTAGCGCGGTCAAGACGCGTTCTACCTCTTCATAGATCTGCAGCTCGGCTTCGTATTTCCTGAAGAGCGTCTCGTACGGGATGGCCAGGCCGAACTTCCGCAGCCAGTAGTCGATGTTGTACCACTCTATCCGGTGCTCGCCGATCTTGTCGTACTCGCTCTTTACGTAGTCGAACGCCTGCTCGAAGCTCAAATCCTCCTTCTCCGCGTACAACTGTGGTATGCCCTCGAGCCAGACGCAATCGACAAATCCCGGGCTCACTAACGTACCGTCAACGTCAAACGATATGACTTTTATGTCTGCTCGTGCTTCCGCTGCTCGCAAAGACATCTTTTTGCCCCTCATTTAGGGATCAGATACAAAAGAACCTTCATTCACACGCTGCCGCACCGTTAGATTTTTGAGCCCGGGCGTTCAGGCTAATACGTCCTTTGCCGCTTCCAATCCCGTTCCGACCTCGGTTATAAACCCGTTCTCCTTCAGTACCTGCTCCAGTATCTCGAGTGTCTTCAGAATTTCCACGCCCGTTATGTTCCCCATAGAGGCGATTCTGAAGATCTTGCCCTTGAGCTCTGCCTGCCCGCCGGCAACGACCACGCCTTTCTTCCGCATACCGCCTCTCAACTGATCGTCGGTGATGCCAGCCTCGATGGGCATGCGTGTGGCCGTAACGGTATTCGAGTAAGTGCTCACCTCGTTGAGCGTCGGGAACAAGTCCAGCCCCAGGCTTGTAACTGCCGCTCGAATCGCCTTTGAGAGCGTCCTATGCCGTTCAATCCTGCGCGCCATCCCCTCCTCCTTTATTATCTCTAACGCTTCATGGAGTGCGAAGAAGAGCGGCACAGCTGGTGTATACGGCGTCTGATTCTTCTTAAAACTCTTCTTATACGCAACAAGGTCCTGATAATACGGTCGGCGGGGGTTCTCCTCCATCAGTTCCAACGCCTTCTCGCTAATTGATAGTGCGGCCAATCCCGGCGGTGTACCCAGGCATTTCTGCGAGCCCACGATCGCGACGTCCGCGCCAAATTCGTCCACAGGCACATCGTCACCGCCGATTGACGTGATGCAGTCGAGCACGAAAATGGCATCGTGCTGCTTTGCAAGTTTGCCCACTTCACGTGCAGGATTGAGCATACCGACGGAGGTTTCATTATGCACCATGGTAACGACCTTAGGATTGGGACAGTTATCCAGCGCTTCCTTTACCTGCTCTAAATCTATCGACTGACCCCATTCGAAGAGGACAGGAGTAACCGCCTCTGCTCCTGCGCCGTATCGCTCTGCTATCTCCGTGAACCGTTCGCCGAATTTGCCGTTCGCGATCGTTACGCAGCCCATATCAGGCTCGCCTGCGCCGTCTATCCGCCTGAGCATGTTCCCTATAGCCGCTTCCATTGCGCACGTGCCTGAGCCGCTGAGCACGAAGAGGTCGTTCCTCGTCTGAAATACCTTCTTGAGGTTCTCAACGATCTCGCCGTGGAGCTCTTCGAATTCCTCGCCGCGGTGGGATATCATCGGCTTTGACATTGCTTCGCGAATACGTGGTAGCACTGGTACCGGTCCCGGAATCATCAACAATTTTTCTTCCATTTTACGCGCACCATCTTTTTTCTTTTTTATAAAGGATATAACCGCCTGCTTTGTTTTAGATTTTATTTATACTGCTAAGATTATAAAATGAGTAGGTGAAGAGATGGGAAACGAAGAAGAGAAAGAGAAATCAATGATCTTACGGGTAGCCGAGGCGTATCACCGTGATGCCGGGCGATGGATCGCACGAATAGATACGGAGACGATGCGCGCACTCGGGCTGATTCCCGGAGATGTCCTTGAGATCGAGGGCCGGAGTGTTGCCACTGCTATCGTGCATCCCGCTTATTCACCTGATAGTGGTAAGTCAATTATACGTATTGATGGTAACATACGGAACAATGCAGGTGTCGCCATTGATGATAAGGTCAGGGTAAAACAGACGAAGGCGAAAGAGGCGAATCGAATCACGCTTGCGCCCACACAGCCGATACGAATCGCAGGTGGCGAACGTTACTTATTGAGCAGATTGAAAGGAGTGCCAATTACCAAGGGGCAGATCATACGGATTGAATTGTTGGGCAATCCCGTTACTTTTGTCGTTACGAACACCGTTCCTCTGGGCACGGTAATTCCGAATATCGATACGGAGATCGTGCTGCGAAAGGCGCGTGAGGAGAAGATCGGCGTGCCGCGTGTGAGTTATGAGGACATCGGCGGCCTGAAGCGTGAGATAGGAATGATACGGGAGATGATCGAGCTCCCGCTCAGGCATCCGGAACTCTTCGAACGGCTGGGGATCGATCCGCCAAAGGGCGTTCTCCTGCACGGTCCACCAGGGACTGGAAAGACGATGATAGCGAAAGCCGTAGCGAGCGAGACCGACGCCAATTTCCATTCGATCTCAGGTCCCGAGATCATGAGCAAATACTACGGTGAAAGTGAAAAGCATCTGCGTGAGATATTTGAGGACGCGGAAAAGAACGCGCCGTCTATTATTTTTATTGATGAGCTAGATTCAATCGCGCCGAAGCGAGGCGAGACCACCGGCGAAGTGGAACGGCGAGTGGTTGCGCAACTGCTCTCGTTGATGGACGGTCTGGAATCGCGCGGGCAGGTCGTGGTCATCGGTGCTACGAATAGAGTGAACGCACTGGATGAAGCTTTACGAAGAGGCGGGCGGTTCGATCGCGAGATAGAGATCGGCATTCCGGACAGGAACGGTCGTGACGAGATTCTGCAGGTGCATACGCGCGGAATGCCGCTGGCCGAGGACGTGAATCTAAAGGAGGTTGCGAACCTCACGCACGGATTCGTCGGCGCGGACCTCGCGGCACTCTGTAAAGAGGCTGCGATGCACGCCTTACGGAAAATACTGCCGGAGATCGATATAGAGAAGGACATCCCGCCGGAAGTGATGGAACGACTAACCGTTTCAAAAGAGGATTTTAGTGAGGCGTTAAAGAACTCGGAACCTTCCGCGTTGCGAGAGGTATTTGTGGAAGTGCCGAACGTGAAGTGGGAGGACATCGGCGGCTTGGAACGCGTGAAGCGGGATTTAAAGGAGGTGGTAGAGTGGCCACTCAAGTATTCGGAGATCTTTTCGCAGTTGAATACAAAACCGCCAAAGGGTATCATTCTCTTTGGAGCACCGGGCACTGGCAAGACGATGCTGGCAAAGGCGGTGGCAAATGAGAGTGAGGCGAATTTCATCTCGATAAAAGGGCCGGAACTTCTCTCGAAATGGGTGGGAGAATCCGAGCGCGCGGTTCGCGAGGTGTTCAGAAAGGCAAAGCAAGCTGCGCCCTGTATGATCTTTCTGGACGAGATCGATTCGATCGCACCGGTGCGCGGAGGCGGTTATGACTCGCATGTGACCGAGCGCGTCGTTTCTCAGATATTAATGGAGATGGACGGCTTGGAGGAGTTGAAGGACGTGATCGTCTTAGCAGCGACCAACCGGCCAGATATGGTAGATCCTGCATTGCTCAGACCCGGCAGGCTTGATCGGTTGATTTACATTCAGGTACCGGATGAAGAGACGAGGCAGGAGATTTTCAAGGTGCATTTACGTGGTAAGCCGCTGGAAGATGATATAACGGTCGAAGCTCTAGCGAAAATGACCGATACGTACGTCGGCGCGGATATAGCGGCTATTGTTAGGGAAGCGGTGATGGCTGCGTTGCGTGAGTTCCTCGCGTCCGGCATAACGGAGGAGCACATAGGGGAAGCGATGAAGAACATCGTGATAAAGAAGCAGCATTTTGAAGCTGCGATAAAGATCGTGAAGCCGACTTCAAGTCCGAGAGCACAGGCGGAGTTTGAAGAGAAGGCGGAAGATCTGGTGAAACATGCTTATGCGTAAACGAATAAATACTTATGGTGATAGGAGAACAGGATAAAAAATGGGAAAGCATCAAAAGCGAATAGCTGCACCTCGTAGCTGGAAGATAGAGCGGAAGACATCACACTGGGCGGTGCGGCCAAGACAGGGGCCGCATCCAAGGGATCTGAGCATGCCCTTGCTACTGATCGTGCGTGACATGCTGCAGTTAGCGGACAATAGCAGAGAAGCGAAGCGGATATTGAACGAAGGCAACGTGATAGTCAATGGCAGAGTGAGGAAAGATCGTAAGTTCCCCGTGGGCGTCTTTGATATCCTTTCCATTCCTCTTCTAAAAGCGCACTATCTGGTGCTCTTAGACAAGAAGGATAAGCTGTCGTTGGTGAAGATAAATACGAGGTCGGCATCGAAGAAGCTCTGTAGAGTGAACGGAAAGAGAATGATAAAGGAAGGCGCGATACAACTGAACTTGCACGATGGCCGGAACGTTCTGCCAGGGGAGGCGGGTGCGGAAATAAAGACGCACGACTCGTTGTTGGTCTCCATTCCGGATAATAAGATCTTGAAGCACTTTGCGTACAAGGAAGGGAGTAACGTGGTCGTGATCGGAGGTAAGCATTCTGCGCAGACGGGAGTAATCGAGGAGATAAAGAAGGTGCACAGTCCGCAGCCGAATGTCGTGCGGATAAAGTCCCGCGAGAACGAAGTGACCTTCGAGAGCCGTGAGGATACCGTGTTCGTCGTTGGCGATAAGAAGATCGAAGTGCCGGGATTGAGTGCATTGTAAGAATGCGTTACGAAGTAAACGGACATACAAGGAAGGAGAAGATAGGAGAGAGGAAATGACAGAAAACCCGATGAGGAGGATAGCGTTGGATAAGATCGTGGTGAACATGAGCGTAGGCGAGAGCGGCGAGAAGTTAGCGAAGGCAGAGAAGCTGTTAGACAGCCTCGTGGGTCAGAAATCGATAAAGCGAATGGCGAAGAAAACCCTACAGCCGTTCAGCATAAAGAAGAACGAAGCCATTGCGTGTAAGGTCACGTTACGTGGCGATCGAGCGCGCGATTTCCTTAAACGTTGTTTTAACATAGAGAATCGGCTCTTTAAGAGCCAGTTTGACACGTTCGGTAATTTCTCTTTCGGCGTTGCCGAGCATACGGACTTCGGCATACGGTACGACCCGAACATAGGCATCTACGGCATGGACATCTGCGTCTCCCTGAAGCGGCCGGGGTACCGGATAAAAGAGCGAAAGATCCAGAAGAAGAAGCTGCCGATGAAGCAGCGAATAAACCGCGAGGACGTCTTCGCGTTCATTCAGGACGAATGCGGCGTGGAACTGGTGGAGGAAGTAACGTAACTTTTTTTTTGTTTGTTCGCGTTTACGTTTGATTCCTCCGTTTTGGTTCTTTTTATTTATGAGCGTAATAAAGAAGATGCTATTATGCACATCGGCATTATCACCTGCGAGATTTTACGGAAAGAGATACTAGATCTGGTTCGAGAGACCGGTGTGCGCGACATCTTCTTCGTACTTCCCGATAAGGTAAATTCGGTGACCGTCGTTCCGTATAACCAGGTGATCGGCCGCTTTTCACGTGAGTTCGCGGAGGACGGGCTTGTAGTAAAGGTGAACGCGCTGGAGAAGATAGCGAAGGAGATTCGCGAGCGTGCGCTCACGGATTCGGTGATTGTTACCGTATTGGAATTGCGGTTTCACACGTACTCTGAGGTCCTCCTGGAGAAGATTGAAGAAGGTATACGGCGCATGAGTTCGGTGGCAGAGGTTATTGTGCTGGGCTACGGTTTGTGTGGATGCTCACCGAGAGCAATGGAACGAGTCGTTAGCGAGGCTCCGGTGCCGGTGCTCATTCCGCGTGACAGCACCGGGGAGATACTGAACAACTGTATCGAGATTGCGCTTGGTAAACATACGGTACAGTCGTTACGGCATGAAGAAGCGGGGACGTTCTTCATGACCCCTGTGGGCGCGGCACTCGCAGGAGAGCCGCAGGTGATTTTGGAATCGTCTGGCGGTGCCACGGCCGGGCTGACGAACCGACATGATACGGTTGGAGATACGCAGCGTATCCTGCAGCTTATGAAAGATCATTATTTTCGGGTCGTGAAGATTTGGTATACCACCGCGGATTTGACGGACAGGGAGTACGCACTAACGGTAAAACGATTCGCGCGGACGTTCAATCTGGACATTAGGAGGGAAAAAGGGTCGTCGAAGATTATGCGTGAGACCGCGGAAAATGGTGGCATCGTTCCGGGCGAATTGTGATCACCCTTATGCTCCACCTCAGTGCTACATATACTATCCCCGGTCTTAACGTAACTACGCCATACCTAAAATGACACGGAATAGGTACGAGCGTTTCTGGGAAATTGATTCTCTGCGCGGCATCGCGATACTCATGATGGTCGCGTTCCATGTACTTTTCGATTTGAGTTATGTTGGCGCCTCCAATTTTAATGTCTATGCAGGCTTTTGGCTCTACTTTGCACGTGCAACCGCTACCATCTTCCTGCTGCTGGTTGGTATCTCGCTCACGCTGAGCTACTCACGCGCACTGCACGTGAAGGAACCCGAGCAGAAGCTGTACCGGAAATATCTCACACGCGGCTTGAAGATCTTCGCGTGGGGTCTCGTTATCACCGTTATGACCTGGATCTTTCTGAGAGAAGGGTTTGTGGTTTTGGGGATACTGCATCTGATCGGGATTTCGATTATAGTGGCGTATCCTCTTGTGAAATTCAGGTATGGGAATCTCGTGCTCGGTCTCCTCTTAATAGTTCTAGGATTATATCTGAAACAGTTATCAGTCAAAGTCCCGTGGCTCCTGTGGTTAGGCATTACACCCGACAATTTTTATTCTCTCGATTACTTCCCGCTCTTGCCCTGGCTCGGCGTCGTGCTGATCGGCGTGTTTCTTGGTAATTCGCTCTATGCGAACTATACACGGGGCTTTAAACTTCAAGATCGCTCTCAAGTGAAGGGTATTCGATTGCTCAGCTTCTTGGGCAGGCATTCATTAATCATATACTTAATTCACCAACCGGCACTCATTACCGTGCTGTACCTCCTCGATTTGGTAACCATCGGTACGTTAGGTTAGTTTAAAATTAACACTCGGTGATTGAAAACGCGCGTTACCTTTTTCTGCCTGAAGCTCCTTTCTTTTAGTGGTACACCACCGTTAGTTAGCAGGGGTGAGCAACATATGGAATACATGAGCACGGATGAGGTCCGCCGATTCCTTTTGGAAAAAGCACGAACCGGCAAGCTGGCAACGGTTCGTGACGATGGGAGACCGCACGTCGCGCCCATCTGGATCGACCTAGAAGACGATACGATTGTTTTTACGACTGGGCACGACTCGATAAAAGCCGCAACTATCCGACGCGATTCACGCGTCGCTATCTGTGTCGATGACGATCAGCCGCCGTTTGCGTTTGTCATCATCGAGGGAACTGCTGCCATTACAGACAACCGCGAAGATTTACGGTACTGGGCGACCAGGATCGCCTGCCGCTACATGGGTTCAGAACTTGCGGAGGCGTACGGCAAACGTAATAGCGTTGAGGGTGAGTTGCTCGTAAAAGTGACACCTTCTAAAATCATAGCGTGGAAAAAGATCTCGGACTGAACACGCGCTCATTCTCCTCTCTCTAAATACAATCAGCTATTTTTGTCTCGTCGTGCTTTTCTCGGTACATGGTTACTGATCGCTCACTGGGAAGCATCGCCTCATCACCAAACGGCAAATGTGAGATAACACGTAGCAGGTATGGGACGGCCCGCCCCCGACTGGGTGCGATCGGGAAGAAAGAACGGATAGAGAAGCTCGATGTGATGGATTTCTTCTGAATATCCTTTTCGCGACGTGCAGTTTTCATCTGAACCTTCACGATTTCAAGTCGTGAGCCAGACGATAAATGAGCCAAGGCGATAAAAAGTGATTCGAAGCTCCAAATACTTTATCGCGCACCGCCGCCTCCACCGCCAAAACCACCTCCAGCACCGAAACCTCCACCACTTATGCCACCAACTCCCGTCCCCGTGGTTGGCGGGATTGTCATTCTGAAAGTATGTCCAAAATATATTGGCATATACGTTGTTGCATGGACTTCAGGAACGTTTACCTGTAATTTCTCCATTGCTTTTGCAACCGTATCACCAACGCCAAGCGCCGTCCCATAGATAAGCCATTCCTTCCACATGTTCAAATCTTCAGGTGCGTACTTACTGATTGCGGCGAAGTCCGAGAGAAACGTTTTGAAAGCATCCCACTCAAGTTTCTCTTTGTAGGAATCAATCCTCCACTTTCCAAAGAGCGCTGTTGGGGCAACTATCGGAGGAATAGACTGCAAAACTAAAATAACGGAAGAAAAAAAGCAGGAACGTGATTGCGGATATACGTTCCCAAAACTTAGAAAGATAACGAGCATCACGAACATTACTAGAAGGAACAACGCAATCAGTATTATACCATACGTTCTACCGCTCATGACAAACTCGCTCGCGGTTCTTTTATCTCCAACTTTCATTAAACCCTTCATTCTGTCATGAATCCCGCTGAGTCCGAGCATAGCATATCCCCCCGTTTGCGTGGAATCCCTCAAACTATCGATCTTTTCCTCAAAGACTTTTGTGTCAAACACGCCATTTTCCGCATAGTCTTTCAAAAACCACAACACTCTCTGCTCATAATCATCCTCCACAGCATCAGGTCCTTTCAATAGCTGGATTTTTAATCTCCCACCCTCCCCAACTTCCGTTTCTATTTTTAGCATTCCTTGCCTCTGTAGATCGAGCAATGTTGCGTAAAAGCCATTTTCATCGAAATTAAATGGATCTCCTTTGAAAACGAGATTCACCAGCCAGGGTTTCCTTCTTTTCGGTACATAACTCAAGAACTTCGGTACGGTAAAAGCCTTCTCTCTGCCATATCTGTAATAAATCAATACAAGCATTGCCGGAAAAAGGACTATCATCGCTAGTAATGCATAACTCAAAGCAGAGAAGAACGTATAAGTCGTGACATAATGCGAATTGGCTGAAAGTGTTTTTTCCTTCACCTCGGATTCTTCTCGAAAAAATCCATCCATAACATCTACAATTTCAGGTTTGAGCAGCATTTCCATCTCCAAAAGGGTATCTTTAGGACTCTCCCCCGTTACAATCCACATATCGCTCTCCTTTCTGGCGTCCATTGGTGGATGCGTGAAAAGTTGGACAACAGAGCCTTCCGAGTCATGAATGGCTATGGTGACCTGCTTATAAGGGATATGCTCATCAGCGAGTTTTAAATTCACGTGGCAATACTCAGCATCGCATTCTACGGGTGGATGTACTTTAAAAACATATCTAATTTCGTATTTTCCAGCCTCAAATTTCTCAGGCTTGTAGCATCCCGCCTCATTCCTCAATGCTAAGGCGCGAATATCAGCGGTATAGGCGGTTTGAGTTGTTGAAAGTAGTTTTACTTGACCTTGCCAGTCCTTTGTATAAGTGATTGTTTCTTGTGGTCCTGAGATGTTTAAAGGTTCTATATACGGTTCACCAAGTCGTTCCCACGAAAGAGGCGCTTCCCAATTCCGGTAGAGCATCCTGTATTTGCCTGATTCTTTGATTTCGTAAACGAACGTTTCCTCAAGTGTTCCATTTTGATACAAATCCGCTTTGTAACTTTCAACATAAACATCACCATAGCCCCCAGTAAGACCCGCGCTGCCACCCGTTAGAAACAGTCCACCAGCGCCAATAAGAATCACTAAAAGTATCAGAATAGCAATTTGCCTTTCCTCACTCAACCCCAACTCACCTCAGGTCTTCTCAGTTCTTCCTCTTTAAACTCAAGATAAACCCTCTTCTTCAACCCAATAGAAGACCCCACAAATTTTGAGGGGACAACGTCAAGCATCGTGTTAAACTCCTGAATAATGTTATTATAGGTGTATCTATGCCGCGCTATCTCCTCCTCCAGTTCTTTAATTGCGTTCATCGTCATTATCACCGTTTCGGACGTCTTTAATTCCGGATAGTTTTCCGCAACAGCGAGTATATTTCCTAATATCCCCCTGCTCTCCCCATCTATCCGCCCGAGTTCGCCTGGGCTGGCTTTTCCGATGCTTGCTCGCATACTTGTGATTTTCTCAAACGTATCGCGCTCAAACCTCGCATAGCTTTTGACGGAATCAACGAGTTGCTCAATCATATCAAGACGCTTCTTCATCGCAACTTTAACCTGCCCGAGCGTTGCTTCCCCCGCATTCCTCAAACGCTGGAATCGGTTGTAAACCAAGAAGAAATAAATGGTAAGGCAGATCATTAAAACTAAGATGATAAGCGCTACCAGAGTTAGTGCGTTCATAGTTTAATGTATCGGTTCTGCACCAATTTAAAGCTTTCGCATACTTTTTCTCTCTACATACATAAACAGAACCATGCTTTGCTCCTACCGTAACCTCATTCACTTATTCCGCTATCGTCTCTTCGTGCTTTTCCCTGCACAAGGTTACACGTCGCTCACAGAGAAGCAAACGGCGAATGCGAGATAACAACACGTAGCGGGTATGAGACGTCCCGCCTCCGGCTGGGTGCGGTGCGATCGGGCGGAAAGAAGGGGGTAGAGAAACTGGAGGAGATGGATTTCTTCTGAGTAACCGTTTTGCGTGTCACTTGACGATTTCTAAAAATTCAATGCGCTTGAAGTCCGGTGCGGGTCAAAAGAGGCCATCCTATCAATTCTCTAATAATGCTTGCAGGTTGCTCCGATTAACGAATCACTTGGAAGCTCGCCTAACGTTTCCGGTGTATGCGAAGTCTGAGCGTAGCGAAGATTTTGGTGAGCGATAGCGACCCGCATACACCGTGTTATCGGCTGTGCTTTACATTCCGATGACTCCACTAAAAACTTTGCTGCAATGGTCACTCTAGATTCAGACCTAAGATGATTTCCGAATTTGAGCAAGAACCTTCCGTCCCTGTGTTGTCAATTCAAGCCATCCAAATGTATCCCAATCCGCAGGCTCTCCAGGGAAACCATGATTCCTCATTTCGCTATGGTATTCAACGAGATCTAAGTCAAAGACGGCTTGATATTGCTGATCAGAGTAACCTCTTTCTGCCAAGTCCTCAAACATCCCATCAAAAGTTTCATATGGAAAAACTTGTGAAGAAAGAAAAGAAAGTAGATCTGCTATTTGCGATTCATCATCAAAAATACCTTTTTCAATCAATCCCTTAACTCCACCAATCTCTGTGAAGCTAATAGATGACGCTCCAATAAGGTCTAAAAGCTCGCTAGCTAACACCATAACTCTAATGCAAATTGTTTCGTCAATCTTGCTCCCGTCATGCGCCGCGTAGTTTCTATAATACGAAAATGCACCTTTGAATAATAATTTTGCTTGTTCTTGGAGTTCATCTCCTAGAGGGATTTTCAACTTGATACTTTTCCCTGATCCGAAAAGTTGGTCAACCAGTCTTTTGCCAAATAAATTTTCTCCGATTTCTGCTTTCTCCTTGAGTGCAAGTTCTACTTGCTTCATTGATTCTAAAGCCGCTTGAGGAAAATGACCATCCTCGTAGAGAGATTTGCATTCATCTATTATCCTTTGATGCAACAATTTATCTATGTCGATCTTTGTCATCCTATGCCTCCATCACACTCCATGAAAAATCGCATGGCCGATAACGGTTTGCGTGTTTGCGAAGTGCCGAAGGCTTTTTGGTGAGCGTAGCGAACCGCAAACACGCTGTTATCTGCCGTTGCGGGTATCTACTTTTTATAAAATATAATCTTTCCTTATATACTACATGCCTCAATATTCAATATTGTAGTTTTATCTCTTGTGGGGCAAGCCTTCCCAACCTTTGTAGAGGGAATCATTCACTCCTATACTCTGAACTCTCCTTAGCAGATCTTCACATTGAGATTCCCACCATTTCCAATAGATGAGCGTGTTCTGATATTTTCGGTCAATGCTTGGTTCACCAGTAAGTTCAGAATCAAGGAAATGATCATTGATAGAAACCTTCCCTATAATACCACTGACCCAGTTAATAATGTACCGATCTGAAAAACTCCCATCCTGAAGGGGAACTGGATACGTATTTATTACAAATCCCGTATCTTCAACAAGCCTACCTCGTTTGGAGGATTCCTTTGGATCAAATGAAAAACTATTGAAGTATTGAAATACAAGAGAATCAAGATTGTCACACAGAGAGCACCCAATCCATTGCTGAAAGCCCTCTAATTCTACCGCATCAAGTAAGGCTTTTCCGAAGTATATTGAATTCTCAATATCCACATAAAATTCACCCAGTGATACTGCTCCTCTTAATAGAAGTTTTTGCAAAAAAGCTTGAACTATAAAATTTTTTATTGTGTATAATGTATAACCTCCTTCCATTTTTCCTTTCCTAAGGACCTTATGGAAGAAGTGGATGTCACACCACCAGAACAAATTGGCTGTTTCTCTCTCTCTCGGTCTCAATTCTCAGT
>Ga0307378_10009155_pt1 | contig 13043 bp, 11 predicted proteins | sample UN1MG_FD_202238 | JGI IMG/M metagenome (GOLD analysis project Ga0307378, IMG submission 202238) | Soil microbial communities from Risofladan, Vaasa, Finland - UN-1 | ecosystem: Environmental > Terrestrial > Soil > Coastal area > Acid sulfate soil | place: Finland: Risofladan, Vaasa | collected... | reverse complement strand
CCAGCAACCCTAACTTATGAAGTGGTACAGTAATTTGGGGCAGGCTTGTCCTCGGTGGTTTTGCGTTTAGCGCCAGTGATCTCGTTCAGATAGAAGGGTGACGCTTACATGGTGTCACTATCAGCAAAATGAGAAGCATGTAGTGTGAGAAATGTCATTGCGAGCGAAGCGAAGCAACCCAGCCTCGCCCACACCCACCCCCAGGCGACCTTAAAAGGTCGCACTACATGTTTTAGGTAAGAGTTACCTGCCTACAGGTATAGGGCAGTCACCGTTGGGCAGGTGACTCGCACGGGAACCCATTCTGCCTTTGCAAGCCCTTCGCCCTCTGTCATTCTGAGCGCAGCGAAGAATCTCTGGCTCAGGGTAAACTCCGCGAAACAATCTCGGCATAACCCCTACGGTCTTTGCGAGGAGCCCTGGCGACGAAGCAATCTCGGTGGATGGGGGTCAGTGAGGATGAAACACCTCCCTACAACCCCACCGAGATTGCCGCGGCACTACGTGCCTCGCAACGACGAGAGGAGAGGCGATGTGTCACTGCTCACCTGAACGAGTACAGGCAGTTCCTTCTCATTCTGGCTAAGTGTATAATTGTCTAAAGGAGGTGATTTAAATGGAATATGATACCTTGAATTACGAACAAAAGGATGCTATCGGGGTTCTTACGCTCAATAGACCCGAACATTTGAATGCCGTTAATCAGAAAATGATAGATGAACTCGAAGGATTCTGGACAAAGAAGATGTATGATTTAGACACAAGGGTGCTCATCTTAACCGGGGCTGGCGACAGAGCCTTTTGCGCCGGGTTGGATATGAAAGAGGCGCCTCAAGAGATGTCTAAGTTCAGTCCCGGTGAACTTTACCAATTTCAAATGAAGATATCCAGGCTTCAGCTTTTGATGCGTCAAGTTCCCCAGCCAATCATCTGTTCAATACATAAATCGGCCGTAGGTGTGGGATTTAGCTTTGCAATGGCATCGGATATGAGAATCATAACACCTGAAGCAAGATTTTGTGCTGCTTATATCAATGTTGGGGTGGGTGGCGCAGATGTGGGAAGCAGCTACTTTCTGCCCAGACTCATCGGTGCCGGGCGTGCCTATGAGTTTTTGCTGATTGGAGATTTCATGGGTGCCGATGAAGCCCTGAGTCTTGGATTCGTAAGCCGAATGGTCTCTTACAATGAGCTCATGCCTGCAGCCATGGAGATGGCTGCGAAGATGGTGTCCAAGAATCCATTAGGACTGCGCCTGACAAAAGAAGCCATTAACCAGAACCTCGATGCAGGTGGACTGGAGCAGGTATTACAGATGGAAAATCGCAACCAGGTGCTGTGTATTCTTGCAAATATGTTGCAGGGGTCATTGCCTGTCTCGCGTTAGCTGTAGAAAGAAAGCTTAGGTGCCGAGCTATATTTGTTGCGGGACTGGTATAGGTTGCACCGGCATCCAAGAACATTTGCCTTACTGCAATCAAATCTTAGCTTGAATCTCAGTCTAGCGGTAGGATAAACCGGTTCGGCTCTTAAGAGCGTAACAGGCAGATTACTGCTGCCACAGGGGTTGAGGCCGCTTCAAAGATTTGTCACCTTCCCCTTGCCTCCGGCATTCCTATCCATCTTGGAGTCCTGTTCATGAATTGAAGATAGGACTCACCATACTTCTCAAGGCAAAATCGTTCCTCGGCAATTGCAAGAAACCGCCACAGAAAAATAAGCACAGCAGTAAGCAACAGGAAGACCCATGAAGCCGAAGCTATGCCCACCCCAATGAGCTGCACGAAAATGGTCATATATACTGGATGTCTCGAAAATCGATATGGTCCTCTGGTGACGGGTTCGTGAGGTGGAGTATCGGGCCAGGCCGCATAAGCAACCTCATAGACAACAAGTCCAGACAGGAAAACAGCAAGGCCTGCATAAAACCACGCTGTCCCCAGTTGCAGCGGCAAGAAGAGGGAATACAGGAAGAGAAGACAGAATACCAGGAACCAGACCCGCTTGATTCTCCTCTCAACATCGTTATATGGGTAGCCAGAGGCTTTCTTTAAGACGCCCTTCAAATCATATCCTGCCAGCAGCCAAACAACAACAGCGACCCCATGAAAAAAGCAAAACGCAGGGACGAACATCCAGGCATTCCATATACCTATTTCGAAAGCTGGTACAAGTGACATTCTCCCCTCCCTCTTTTACTTCCTTGCAGTGCTACCGTTCATCGGTACTGGCTGTCAATACCTTGGATTGCCCACTCAACGGCTCAAACCTCTGATGCTCAGCCCGAATCTCGTCCCGCTCAGCCGTAATGGCACCAGAGCTTAGGCCTGAGTTCGTTTTTGCGCTCTGGGATGCCTTGCTCAGGGGAATCGAGAATTGAGGCTTTGCCTGTTGTCTGGGCAGGTTTTCCTGAGTTCCGTCTAGCTAACCCTTCTCATGAGTTCAAAGATGACGCCGCCGGGCCCACCACTTTCCAGGTAGGCAAAGTTACCCGGGCAGGGCCTTTTTAACAGTAATCTCTTGCTTGGTGTACCATCTTTGTACAGCCTCAATTACCTCATCAGGGCGGTCGCAAATTCTTAATAGGTCAAGGTCATCTCTAGAGATAAATCCTCTAGTCAGGGTTGAATTCTTTAACCAGTCTAGGAACCCATTCCAGTACTGGCTGTCGAACAGTATCACAGGAAAGGGCTTTATCTTATGGGTTTGCATCAGGGTCAGTACCTCAGTTAATTCATCGAGTGTTCCCAATCCACCAGGCATTATAATAAAGGCAGTTGCATATTTCACAAGCATAACTTTGCGGGCAAAGAAGTGGCTAAACGTTATTGACTTTGTGCTGTAAGCATTACAGACCTGTTCCTCGGGCAGGTCAATATTCAATCCGACTGATGTAACTCCGGCTTTGAGCGCACCCTTATTAGCCGCCTCCATCACGCCAGGCCCGCCACCTGTTATAATCGAGAAGCCCATCTGCCCCAGTCGATTGGCTATTTCCTCTGTCTGTGTGTACAGCTCATCATCTACACTAAGTCGAGCCGAACCGTATATAGTAACTGCCGGCTCTACACCTGAAAGCTTATCAAAGCCTTCTACCAATTCACCTATTATCCGGAACATTCGCCAGGATTCCTCTTTGGCTAAATCGTTTATTTCATAGCCTTGGAACATTTTGCCCTCCCATCGAGAAAAGTATTAACTGTGTTATTACCGGGTTGCTGTTTAAATTTGATTACCTGGCTCAGGTTAAAAGACTTACAACTGGTTCAACCAAATAATAGCCGCTATCGTTATTCTAGAAAAGTTTCTGCCCCATATTCCGGTACAGATATATCCCAAGCTGTCTTCTCCCTGAGAAATGCACCGAACTTTTGTGTGGCCTCAGATTCTCCGTGGACGACGAATACACGCCTGGGGTTCTTCTTGAGTTCAGAAAGCCATCTGAAAAGCTCATTTCTATCAGCGTGTGATGAAAAACCGTGTATTTGTGCTATTCTTGCCCTTACGGGGTGATACTGCCCCAGTATCCTCACTTTTTTGGCACCGTCAACGATTTGTCTGCCCGGTGTGCCGATTGCCTGGTATCCGACGAAGAGTATTGCGCTCTCCCGTCTGGAAATATTTGTTACCAGGTGATGCTTTATCCTGCCCCCGGTGCACATTCCAGAGCCAGCTATTACCATGACAGTCCCCGATATGTGATTAATCGCCTTTGACTCATCTGCCGTCTGGACCATTTTAAGGTTTGGGAAGTCAAAGGGCGACCTGTTATTACGTACTAGATTGGACATCTCCTGGTCGAACAATTCAGAATGACGCTTGAACACTTCCGTGATACTTATCGCCATCGGGCTATCCAGAAAGACCATCAAATGTGGTATGCGGTCTTCTAATAGCAATTCGTTCAAATGGTAAAGAACTTCCTGGCTTCGCTCCAGGGCAAAGCTTGGTACGATTATATTTCCTCCGGCTTTCCAGGTTGAATTCACGATTTCGGCGAGGCTATCACTTATGTCTGGTGAGTTTTCGTGCACCCTGTCTCCATATGTTGATTCAACCAGAACATAATCTATCTCGCTGAACACACTTGGGTCACGCAGTATCGGCCTGTCCCACCTGCCCACATCCCCGGAGAAGACGATTGCCCTATGGTCTCCTTCCTGGCTCACCATAACTTTTATCATAGACGAGCCGAGAACGTGTCCAGCCTCATGAAACGAAGCTCTAACTCCGTCACCGAGCTGAATGACCTCTCCATATCTTACAGGTGCAAACAGTGGAAATGAAGCCCTGGCATCGCTGACGGTATAGAGGGGGATCTCCGGGAAATGGCCTTTTCTTTTCTCTCGCTCATGCCTCCTTCTTTTGAATTCCGCATCCTCTTCCTGAATGTGTGCAGAATCCTGAAGTATGATTTGAGATATCTCAGAGGTGGCAGCAGTACAGTAGATTTTTCCCTGGAAACCCTCGCGAACTAATTTAGGCAGTAGACCACAATGGTCCAGGTGAGCATGCGTCAATAGGACTGCATCCAGCGTATGGGGTGGGATAGGGAAAGGGTCCCAGTTTCTACTCCTGAATTCCCTTTCCTGGAACAGCCCGCAGTCAACTAAAAGCCTGACGTTGTTAGCTTCCAGTAGATACCGGGAACCGGTTACATTACGGGCTGCACCTAAAAAAGATAGCTTAATATGCAAATTCATACCTGGGGTGTGGCTATTTGCCTATAATATCACTTAAGCATGAAAACCGCCAGTAAGTGTACTCGTCCATATGTGGAAGTGCACAATTGACAGTCAAGCTGATAATTGAGCATGTAATGAACTAGATGAATAAGAATTAATATCTAAGATGAGCAAGAGGCTATATGCTACTGCAGAGTAGCGGCTATTAACATTTCTGGGAATCTGTTGCCACCTTGGACATAGGGATTAGTATCTAGAGCGTAGCCTCTACACTGGGTATGGATATAAACACAATACCCTAAAATATTGCCTCAAGGTGTCGCTGGAAGACCAGACTGTTGGTTGTGAAGGACAGTCTTGATTTCAGGAACGTTTTATTAGTCTCCACATTATCCTGACATCGAGCCAAGAGGTTTTTATTAGATACACCTCCAGAGACAATATCGACATAAGTATCATCACTAGTATTGCCGAAGCTCCTATGTTACCCCAGTGTATCCCAAAAAGTGGTACCATGAAGATTATAGGAGCAATTAGAAACGTACACGCTAAGGTTCGAGGTGTGGTATTCCTATTTCGCACTGATAAGCAAAGCCACACGCACAGATATGTGCTAGCAATCATCCATATTGCTGCACTTACGGTAAATGGCCAGAATTGAGGTGTTGTTAATACATATGCTACGTATGCTATACTTGCTGCTGGAACGAGCAATATGATTGCCAGTATCATCTGCCTTAATCTTTGCTTCCATTTTTCCAGTTCTTTTTCGGCTCTCTTCCTACCCGTCCTTTCCTGTTCTAAATCTCCCTTCAATTCCTGCTGGCGTCCTTCCATAAGCTTGAGCGCCGCTGCCAAATCTTTATCGGCTAATTCTGCCTTATCTTTGACTGCATCAAATGCTCCTCTGACTGCCTCATCTATCTCCTCCTTCTTCGCAGCTCTCCGCACCGATACAGCAGCATGCACTGTTTCTCTAAAGTGACGGTCAGCAGCACACCTCAGAATCAATTCAGGTCCTCTTTCATAGGTCTCAGGTACTCGTCGCAAGACTTCTCCCACTTCTCTGGGGGGCATTCTATGCACCTCAAAATACTCGAAAGCCTCCCCTAGAGACTTGGCAACAATAACTGCATCATCTGATTCATCCACGAGTTGAATAGTAAGAAATGGGGTTATGAGTTCCATCCAAGATGCAATCGGCATGAAGTGCGCAAGATTTGTCATTCCATCTTCTTGCATTCTTCTGTAGAATTCTTTAAGTGATCTATCGGCTGACAATAGCCAATAATTTGATGGTAGGAACTCTGGTGTTTCCTGCTCTCTCTGACCAATAATCACGAAGAACATGATTGCATCATGCTCTGCGGTTGTCTGGGTTTTTCTTACTTTACGTTTATTAGCGGCTTCCAAGACTAATTCTGCAGTTTGCTGAAGAACATCACTATCTGGAACAAAACGCTGGCTGTCTTCAACAATCTTCACCTCATACTTAACCGATAGAATGATATCCACAGCCTCTAAATGGATGAGAAATCTTTCCAATTCATGTAGAATCTCACGTCTGGTGGCCGTTTTCACAAAGTCCTCGTCTAAGGAAGCCCAAAACAATAATGTAAACGAGTCATCGGGCAACACGAATTCTATTTCTGGTTTGTACCTTGGCTCTAATATTGACTTCTTCACCTCTGCGAAAATGCCTTTCGGAATTCGTAGGCCTATATTCTGAATTTTCGAGTTTTGAAGCACTGACCTGAATTCCTGAATTGAACGCTGGTCCACCAGAGTATTCATGCCGAGATTCCTGTTCATTGAGACTATGTGCTCTGCAATCTCTTGTCTTTCAGATCCATCCAAGCCCAGAAGGGAAAAAATCATATTCGTGTCAAGGTACACATTGAGTGGCTTCATTTTCGCTTCGAAGATTTCGTGCCCTTCTGTCTCAACTTCAAAAATGGTCCGTCTAATATATGTCTGAGTGATGCCTGCCACATACTTAGCTCTTTTATCATCCCCACTTTGAAAGAACAGTGGAAATATATCTTTCTCTATGCTCAATATCTCAGCTGGTCGACTGACTGAAGTAGGTAGACAATCGAGTATTTCCTTGCCTACAAAGGTGTGCTCAAGCTCCGTAGCAGCACCACTCAAGAAGTTTACGATTCTAGACGCGTGTTTGTCACATAAGCCACTTATTGCGTTCCTGAAGTCTTTAGTAATCATTGCCTTTTCAGTGTCCGATAGCTTTCTACATTTTTTAACTCTCTGCATAGCCTCTATCCAGTCTTGCTCTACCTCCTCAAAAAAGGAAACCCTATTCTGTATACTCTGCCGATAGTGTTCTCTCTGCAGGTCGTTCATGAAGTACCGCCCCTCCTTCTTTTCTACATCCCTGCTGTTAGCAAGCGACTTGAGGCTCTTGCTTACCCTTTCAGGTGGTACTTTTATCTTCCATTTTTCTTGGATTTTTGCGACTATTTGATTTACTCCCAACTCGCCTTCTGCGTCCACCAGGACCCCTAGGATTATGGCATGGCAAATTATCTCCCTTGGCTTATTGGTCCTAACATTAATCAAGAACTGTGCCACCTTCTGATATATGTCTAGTTCCTCATTCATGGCGCTCCTCCTTCTCGGGTCTAATTTGCCTTTCTTAATCGTACTGCTTGAGCTGACAACCATTAGTCGACACCTCTAACCTCAAAATGAACAATCGTGTCGGCAACCGCCATCAAACAGCGATTCCAGTGCCCTTGCTTCATCCTATTACCCTTCCAATCGATACCGCGATTATATTTGATTCTATGCTCTGCCTAGGCAATTGTCAAAGCCGATTATAGATGGGATAAAATACCCGGTTGATTGTTTGAGAAAATTGCAGAAGTGCACAATTGACGGCCAAGTTCATAGTCACATATTTGAAGAATTAGGCCAGGAGCTGGAGGACACTTGCCTAGGATATCTTAGACACCATTTACATGTTCTGATTGCTATCGATACAAATTTTCAGATGGATACAACATATGAATTTGGGTAAGTATAGATATGACCGGCCACCTGTTCCTGAGGCTATAATGCCGATAACTCTAACTTAAAAGGTGGTATCTTTTATGGGGGCAGGTCAATTGCTTTCGTACGAAATGTACTTGTCTAACTTAGCACTAACTCCTCTTCGCAGAAATCATCCGCTCCTGACCGAAACTTCTTCAAGCGGTAACTCAGCTTGGGGTTGAGCTGCTTAACCGCTGTGTCCACAAACCTGATAGCACCAGCAGTGCGACATTCGCTCTCTTGGAATTTGTCATCCCACCCTAACATCTTGCCTGCTTCGTAAATAGAGCACAAGCGACACTTTGTTGAAACCCTCTCAGGGCTTTCTTCAAGCACTTCAAGGACGATGCCAAGATTCTCACTGACTGTGTTCACCAGCGAGTAGTGTGCTGCCTTGGCGTCGAAGTCTTTGGTGCCAGCCTGCTCTTTCGTCATCATGCCTTGTAGACTGCCGACCTGCTCAACCATCTTAGTCATGAGGGCAAGGGCTCGTTCCATACCTATTTCCTCAGCAACCGTATTCATGTATGCATCCATTAAGGTGAACGCATTCTTGGCACCATTGTGAGTATCTTCAATTGCCATGTTGACTACTCCTTTCTATAGATATTTTTACTCCCTATCCTTCCCTACCACAGGCAATATTCTGTTCCCTCGTTTCACCTCCTTCCGGCCTGAGGCTATTCAGTTGCCTTGTTACATTGCAGTGTCACCCCCTCTTCTCTGAGGCTTTCGTCCCTAAATAAGAAAGGGCACCAGCAACCGCCACTAAACAGCGATTCCAGTGCCCTTGTTCCATCCCATCTGCTCCTCCTAACCCAGTTTATGATGCTCGTAGACTTATGTCGTCTATGCCCTGCGTATTCTGCTCCTCATTCCTGCTGGTTGTCAATACCTTGGAATGCAGAGATATAGTCTTGTCCCAGAGCTTTGTCAATGATGGTTGTTCATTCCGCAATATGCATGGCTGATTGTTTGAGTAAGTTGCAGAAGTGGACAATTGACAGCCAAGTTCATAGTCACATATTTGAAGAATTAGGCTAGAAGCTGGAGGACACTTATCTAGGATATCTTAAACACCATTTGCATGTTTTCATTACTATTGATGCACGTCATCAGATGGGCATGACATCAGTCCGTCGGTCAGTATCAGATTAGCGAATAGTCGAAAATGGAAGGAATGCAACCCAGTCCAACCATAACAGCTATTCTTAGTTGCCGACCGCCAGTTTCTGAAGCCATACTGCCAGCTCTAATGCAGGCAACTCTAACTTAAGAAGTGGTAGAATATTCTAGGGCAGGTCAAAAAGACAACTTTTGCACCGATTTGTATCTTTAGGTGGAGCGTATGCCAAGGAAAAGGGAACTGCTGGACATACTACAGGTAAGGCTTGTGGCTTTTGAAGATAGGATAGAGGTCAATGTCATTTTCCCTGTTGAGCATATAAATCGTCAATTGTGTCATTCACCATGATTATGGACACATTACTCCTTGTATATTTTGCCGATATTGTTGCAGTTATCTGGGCAACTTCACCAGGCAAAAACATGTAGTGCGAGGAATGTCATTGCGAGCCGAAGCTGCGAGGAACAAAGTGACGGGGCAGTCAGCGAAGCAACCCAGCCTCACCCAAACCCAGCCACAGGCGACCTTAAAAGGTCGCACTACATGTTATCCTTGGTCTTTGCAGGAGCGTTAGTCTAGCTAACCCTTCTCATGAGTTCAAAGATGACGCCGCCGGGCCCACCACTTTCCAGGTAAGCAAAGTTACCCGGGTCCGTGAGTAGAAGCTTGGCCCCCTGTGCTACCAGGTTGGAAACCTCTCCATCTACATCATCCACGTAGAAGCCGAGGTGCTGCAAGCCTTCCCCGAAGTTATCAAGAAAGCGGGACTGAAATATCCGACCCTCCACAGGCTGTACAAGCTCAATCTGTACCGGGCCCAGGTAGGCAAAGGCCATTCTTGCCTTCCAGGAGCGTCCCTTAGCGTCGGTACCGCCTATATCGGTAAAGCTCCAGGGGCCGATGCCAAACATCGATGACCATGACTCAATAACCTTATCAATGTCCTTTACGGCAATACTAATCTGGTCAACCGTTTTCAGTTGAAGTTTACGAGTTTCAGGGTTTTCCATTTCCGCTAGCCTCCTTCTGGTATCAATTCTTTTGTATATTAGCCAATACCGTTGCCTCAGTCAACCGAGCGGCGGCATTGCATCACCGTCTGTAAACAACAGTTCTTTGACAAATAGTAGCCGGGTAATTTACTATATCCTGTCAAGCAGAAACTGCTTAAACAAATCGTCCTGGGAGTTGTTTGAATCCGTGTCTGAAGGTGCAGGTGTCACTGTAGCAAAGCGCCAGGATTGGTAGTGGAGCACTCCCAGATTGGAGGTAATCTAGACAACAAAGGATTGAATATCCCGACTTACGCATTAAAAAACGAGAGGAGAGTAAGAGTTGACAGAAAAATCTTTAGGAAATCCAGCGGTTGTTGGCCTGGCTGGCTTTGGCGGCACCACACTACTGTTGCAATTTCACAACCTGGGATTGTGTGGGGCTGGTCCAGTTCTCTGGTGTGCTTTATTTTTCGGAGGCTTGATGCAGTTGATTGCCGGCTTACAGGAGTTCAACACAGGTAACAATTTTGGGTTCTCGGTTTTCTCTACCTATGGCGCTTTCTGGATGTCGCTAGGAGGGCTTCTCCTGGGGACACATTATGGCATACTCAACACCACTACAAGTGACATCGGTTGGTTTTTGGTGATGTTTACAGCTATTACCCTCATTTTCTTTATAGGCTCGATGAAACAGAACTGGATGCTTGCCTTTACTTTTATCACGCTTCTGACTGGCTTTATTTTCTTGGACATAAGCCATCTGGGCGGTCCAGCAATCTTTACCAAAGTTGCTGCTGTAGACCTGATTATTTGTGCCCTTTCTGCCTGGTATCTCATGGCACATGGTATCTTCGCCCAGTTTGGATGGGAGCTGCCAACCGGTAAACCGTGGATTAGGTAGTAGTTGGGTTGCGGGCTGTACAGCCTAAAATCTGGAGGCTGACACACGCCACTGGCCAGTGCCAGCCTCCAGAAATAATACCAGGCTGCAATTAAAGCTCCCTGCTAGGCAAGCAGGGCACGCGATATGACCACCCTCTGAATCTGGTTGGTGCCCTCGTAGATTTGGGTTATCTTGGCATCCCTCATCATCCTCTCAACCGGCTGGTCCTTCATGTAGCCATAGCCGCCCATGATTTGAACCGCATCGGTGGTCACCCTCATCGCGGTATCAGAGGCAAACGTCTTTGATATCGCCGAGAGGTAACTGAGGTTAGGAACCTTATTGTCTATAGCCGATGCCGCCCTGTAGACGATAGCGCGCGCTGCCTCGATCTGGATGGCCATGTCGGCGAGCATGAACTGAATCGCCTGCAAATTGGCGATGGGTGCCTTGAACTGTACCCTTTCCCTGGCATACTTGACCACGTAGTCCAGCGCACCCTGGGCGATGCCCACCGCCTGCACTCCTATTGTAGGCCGGGTGCGGTCCAGGGTCATCATGGCATAGGCAAAGCCTCTTCCCTCCTCGCCGAGCAGGTTCTCCCTGGGTATGGGACAATCTTCGAAGATAAGCTCAGACACCTGTGAGCCACGAATCCCCATCTTGTCTTCTACCTTGCCGATGGAGAAGCCGGGGGTGTCCCGGGGAACAATGAAGGCAGAGATGCCGCGGACTCCCTTGTCCGGGTCTGTCTTGGCGAAGATGGCATAGGTTATGGAGACGCTGCCATTAGTGATGAAGCACTTGGAGCCATTGAGGATGTACCTGTCTCCCTCTAACCTGGCTGTAGTCTCCATTGCAGATGCGTCGGAGCCGGCGTTGCGCTCGGTTAAGCCGAAAGCGAACATTCCTTCACCCTTAGACAAGGGGGTAAGGTATTTCACCTTTTGCTCTGGGCTACCTGCAATAAGTATTGGCTCAGCGGCAAGCCAGCTTGATGCAACGATGTTGGAACAACTGGGGTCGACCCGTGACATCTCTTCACAGAAGATGCAGCAGGTTATCATGTCCGCATCTGCGCCGCCACACTCCTTGGGCATGTGCAGGCCAAACAGGTCGTTGGCCTTGAACAGCTCGAAGATATCCCAGGGAAACTCTCCCGTGCGGTCGATTTCCGCGGACCGCGGGGCCACCTTTTCCTCAGCTAACTTGCGTATCGTCTGGCGGAATTGCTCCTGTTCCGGGGTCGTTATATATTGCACTCTACTATCCTCCTTCCTTCGTCCAAATTGTACGGGGTGCCCTATGTTTTAGTCAATAGCAACACAGGGTCAGGGTATATACTCCGGTCATGCACCCTTCGTCTTTGCCCTTAAGATATAGCCAGGGGCGCAGTCTATCCTCACCTCAAAGGCTCAGTCATCCTCGTTGAGGTATTCCAGGAGCTTGGTCAGATAGGGCGGATGTTGCGGCTGAAATCTAAGCCAGGTGGGTGTGGGGTACCTTCGGATGCCCATCCGGTAGCCTTCTGCCAGACCGTCTACGAAGTGCTCAACCTTACTTGCCGGTATGGCAAAGGCTATCTCATCGGGCGTGGTCATCGCGTTGACACGCTCGCCAACTCCGGGCAGAACGACCTGGCATTCCTCGGTGAGGATAGGGAGCACGGTACCGAATACGCAACTCATACCTTCTGCTGCTGTGAAATTGAGGACGCCGCCTTCGCCGTGGAGCCGTCCGCCTAACATTACCAGCACCTGTGCCGGGTTACCGTATACCAATAGTACGTGCGGCTCGAAGGTAGCCCTGGCAAGCGGTCCAACGAGCATATATTTGTATTTGCCGTATTCCAACCTGGGAAGGGCCTGAGCCGTTCTCGCCTGCGCCTCTCTGCTCCCAAAGCCCTGGGACTCCATGAAGCTGCCATCAAGATAGCCATCCTTGGGCGGTAGAAAGCCCATAGCAATGCCCGGTATAGGGCAGGTGAGGTCATCCTTGCCGATAGCCAGAGTCCAGCCGTAGCGCCGCGCCATGCTGATTCCCTGACAGGCAGCAATCTTGAAGCCTAAATCTCTGGCGGGTATTCGCACCCGTTCGGGGAGCTCCTCCGCTGATTCACACATTCTAACTGCCAGGGGCATGCTCTGAGGCCGCACATAACTCGTTAGCGCCTCGTTGGTCTGGTTTATATCCATGTTCTTCCTCCCTGTTTATTTTGCTAAAAGTATAGCAGTTATGGTTCTCTGTTCAAGTGGTATTTCTCATTTCTTACTCGGCTGAGTGCGTATGGTCTCGGTATAATA
>Ga0307378_10009153_pt1 | contig 13045 bp, 12 predicted proteins | sample UN1MG_FD_202238 | JGI IMG/M metagenome (GOLD analysis project Ga0307378, IMG submission 202238) | Soil microbial communities from Risofladan, Vaasa, Finland - UN-1 | ecosystem: Environmental > Terrestrial > Soil > Coastal area > Acid sulfate soil | place: Finland: Risofladan, Vaasa | collected... | reverse complement strand
GAGTTCCATGTCGTGGATCGACTTCGCGTGGGCCTTCGCCTCGGCAACGACCACGTCCTCGTCCGGACCCCTCAAGACCGTCCCGCAGGGGCATTCGATCGTGTGACCGCTCATGTGCTGACCTCCCATGTGGCATCCTAGAAATCACTCATTGGCCGATCGTTGGAGAAAGCTTGGCACGTCTGTACCTCACGGGCGGGGTGCGGTTCGACGGACCGGCAGGTTCGTTCACGGGGGCCGACCTGCCTGGCAACCAGGGGCGCGTCGCGATCGTCGCCCTTGCGGTCGAACGTCGAGCTGTCGCGCGCGACGAACTGGCCGACATCCTGTGGGGAGCGTCACTCCCGGCGCAGTGGAATGGCGCGTTGAGCACGATCGTTTCCAAGATTCGGTCACTCCTGTCGACCATCGGCCTCGACGGTCCGCAGGTGATGACATCGTCGGGTGGGATATACGAGCTCGTACTTCCAGCGAACAGCTGGGTCGACCTGGAGGACGCCTCTCGACGGCTGGACCGTGCCGAAGGCGCCCTCCGGCACGACGACTTGGTGACCACCACGCAGGAGGCGACCGTCGCTTCGAGCACGCTGCGGCGAGAGCTGTTGGCAGGGGTCGACAACCCGTGGGTTGATCATGTGCGACGTCGACAGGCTGAGGGATTGTACCGCTGCCTGACCGCGCTGGCGACGGCCTGGCATCGACTCGGGGACCATCAACTTGCCGCCATCATCGCCGAGACAGCTGTCGAGGTCGACCCGCATCGCGAGCTGGGATATCGCATCCTCATGGAGGCAGAGATGGCACGGGGCGACCGCGGAGCGGCGGCGCTTGCACTGCACCGATGCGAACGGATGCTGCGTGACGAACTGGCCGTGGCGCCGTCGCCGGAGACGGCGCGACTGGCAGACGTGCTCCGCAACGTGCGCCGGCCGTAGGGTTGCACGCCATGGGACGTCACTATGCCGACGCTGACCAACTCGAGGGCGTCTACACCACGATGTTCGATGCTGTCGCCGACGACGACTCGATGGATTCGTTGGTCGACGCCCAGATGGTGATCAACTTCCGGCTCAACGACCCCGCCGCCGACATCTGGGTCGATGGTCGATCGCGGCCGGTGGTGACCACGTTCGAGCCGATCGACGGCGTCGACGCCACGCTCACCGCCCAGCTCAGCGCCGACTCGATGCACGAACTGCTGCTCGGTTCGCTCCCACTCGGCAAGGCACTGCTCTTCCGCAAGCTGAAGGTGTCCGGCTCGAAGTCGAAGGCGATGGGGCTCGAACCGCTCCTCCACGCCTGCCAGGCCGTGTACCCCGACATCGCGGCCGACGCGATCGACTGACAGCTCCACCGGATCCGCATCGCTCATCGCTCTGCAAGGATGGCGGCCGTGGGGGAACTGGTGTTGTACCGGGGGGTGATGGTCGACAGCGAACGGTGGGAGCGCTTCGAGCACCGACCTGGCGACATCGTGATCTCGACGCCTCCCGAGTCCGGCACGACGTGGACACAGATGCTGTGCGCGCTGATGCTCTTCGATGGCCCGACGTTTCCGGCGAAGCTCGACGCGATCTCGCCGTGGCTCGACATGCGGATCCGGTCCGAGGACGAGGTCTTCGGGATGTCCCACGGTCAGACGCACCGGCGGTTCATCAAAACGCACATCCCGCTCGACGGCCTGCCACTGCGCGACGACGCGCACTACGAAGAACGGGTCGCCGAACTGGTGTCCCCCGACCTCGCCCGTTGGGCGCACGAAGGAGGAATCGATGGGCGTGCTCGATGAGCTCGACTACGTACTGAAGCCGGCCAACGCAGCGCAACGAGTGACGCAACGCATCGCGGCGAGTGGCCCCGGAGCGTGGGTGTTCCAGCGGACGCTGTACCCGCTCGACAAGGTGCTGTACAAGCGCACCGGCGGACGACGGACCCTGGCCAGTCTGATGGCCGGTCTGCCGGTGATCATGCTGACCACCACCGGCGCGAAGAGCGGCGATCCACGGTCGATGCCGCTCGTGGGCATCCCGATCGACGGCGACGTCGCGATCATCGGGTCGAACTACGGCCAACGACGAACACCCGGCTGGGTCTACAACCTCGGCGCCGACCCCACCGCCACCGTGTCGTACGGCGACCGGTCGGTCGATGTCACCGCGAGAGCGGCGAGCGACGACGAAGCCGACCAGGCCTTCGAGGTCGCGGCGATGTTCTACCCCGGCTACGGAAAGTACCGAGCCCGGGCGAGCCATCGCCCGATCAGCGTCTTCGTGCTCGAACAACCTCAGTGAGTTCGCTGGGCGAACCGACTTGGTTCGTCAGGCGAACTCACTCTATGGTCACACGATGGTCGATCCGGCGAGCGATTCTCCCGCGTGTTCGATCCAGCGCAGCCTCGAGATCCTCGGCGACCGCTGGACGATCCTCATCATGCGCGACGCCTTCCGCGGCATCCGCCGGTTCGATGATCTGCGCCGTGATCTGGGCATCGCCCGACCGGTGCTCGCCGACCGGCTGAAGAACCTCGTCGAGGCGGGCGTGCTCGAACGGCGCCGCTACTGCGAGCACCCACCACGCGACGAGTACCGCCTCACCCCGATGGGGGCTGCGCTGTCACCCACGCTCGTCGCGCTGATGCGCTGGGGCGACGAGTGGCTGTCCGACGACGGGCCGCCGACGACGCTCATCCATGAGGCATGTGGCGAACCGCTCGACCAGGCGTTCGTCTGCTGGCACTGCAACGAAACCTTCGGCAGTGGCGACATCGCCAGCCGGCCCGGCCATCTCACCACGACACGAGGACCCGAATGACCACCGACCACCGCCTGTTGCACGAGTCGACCGAGACGCTGATGGCCGACGCCGCGGCGATCCGCGACCGCACGCACGGCACGCGCATCACGTTCAGTCCGAAGGTGTTCATTCCGCTCACGTTCCTCTGCAACGACACGTGCGGGTACTGCACCTTTGCCCAGCCGCCAGCCCGCGTTGACAAGGCCTACCTCGACCCCGACGACGTGTTGCGCATCGCTCGGCAGGGAGCGCGCAATGGCTGTCACGAAGCGTTGTTCACGCTCGGCGAGCGGCCGGAGGACCGCTACGAGATTGCGCGCGACTGGCTCCGTGAACGCGGCTACGACTCGACTGTGCACTACGTCGCCGAGATGGCGCAGCTCGTGCTCGCCGAAACCGGGCTGCTCCCCCATGCCAACGCCGGCGCGCTCCACGCTGATGAGTTGGCGCAGCTTCGTCCCGTGAGCCCCAGCCAGGGGATGATGATCGAGTCGTTGAACCCCGATCTCGACGCCCACCGCAACGCCCCCGACAAGACTCCGGCACGCCGCCTCGAGACACTCGAGGCCGCCGGCGAGCTCTCGATCCCGTTCACCACGGGCATCCTCGTGGGGATCGGTGAGAGTCGCGCCGATCAACTCGTGGCGCTCGAAGCGATCGCCGACAGCCACCGCCGACACGGCCACGTGCAAGAGGTGATCGTCCAGAACTTCCTGCCCAAGGAGCGCACGGCGATGCGCGGCACGAAGCCGTGCCCGAGCGACGACTACCTGTGGGCGATCGCGGCCGCCCGGGTGATCCTGCCGGCCGACATCCACCTGCAGGCGCCGCCCAACCTGTCGGACGACTTCGGGGTGCTGCTCGACGCCGGCATCGACGACTGGGGTGGCGTGTCGCCGGTGACCGCCGACCACGTGAACCCCGAACGGCCGTGGCCGGATCTCGAGGTGCTGCGCGAGGTGACCGCTGCGCGCGGGTTCACGATCGCACCGCGACTGACCATCTACCCCGAGTTCGCCGCCGACCGCGACCGCTGGCTCGACCCCGCACTGCACTTCCGGGTGATGGATCGCGCCGACGCCGAGTGGCTCGGCCGCGACGACCCGGGCCAGGTGTGGCCGGAGAAGACGACCGCCGCCGACACGGTCGCCGATGGCGCCGAGTTCGTGCTCGTCGGCCACCGCTCGACCGCCTGGTACTCCGGTTCCGATCAGCAGCCGCCGACGCTCGTCCCCGGTGTTGTTGCGCCGATCCGCGGTGCCGTGGCCGACGTGTTGGCCGGCATCGACGCCGGCGACGAGCCGGGCATCGACGAGATCGTCACCCTGTTCAGCGCCCGCGGCCCCGAGGTGGTCGCCGTCGCAGAGGCCGCCGACCGGATGCGCCAGGCACTCGTCGGCGACACCCTCACGTGGGTTGCGAACCGCAACATCAACTACACGAACGTGTGCACGTTCAAGTGCAAGTTCTGCGGCTTCTCGAAGGGCCCGCTGTCGCTGAACCTGCGCGGCACCCCGTACTTGCTGACGCTCGACGACATCGCCGAGCGGGCCCGCGAGGGCTGGGAACTCGGCGCCACCGAGGTCACCCTGCAGGGCGGCATCCACCCGGACTTCGACGGCGACTACTACATCGACGTCACCCGCGCCGTGAAGGACGCCGTTCCCGACATGCACGTCCATGGCTTCACCGCGCTCGAGGTCACCGAGGGCGCCAAGCGGCTCGGTGAAGACCTCACCACGTACCTCGGTCGTCTGAAGGACGTCGGCCTCGCGTCACTTCCCGGCACCGCGGCGGAGATCCTCGACGACGAGATCCGTGCGGTGCTGTGCCCGGACAAGATCGACACCGACGAGTGGCTCGACGCGCACCGCGCCGCGCATGCGGTGGGGTTGCACTCGAACGTCACGATCATGTTCGGTGCCGTCGAGCAGCCGGTGCACTGGGCGCGTCACATCGTGCGCACCCGCGACCTACAGAAGGAGACCGGTGGGTTCACCGAGTTTGTCGGGCTGCCGTTCGTGCACATGGCGTCGCCGATCTACCTGCAGCGCAAGGCCCGACGTGGGCCGACGTTCCGCGAGAACCTGCTGATGCACGCCGTTGCGCGCCTCGCCTACGGCGAACTGATCCCCAACATCCAGGCGAGCTGGGTGAAGGTCGGCCTCGGCGGTGTCGCTCAGATGATGCGGGCGGGCTGCAACGACCTCGGCGGGACGTTGATCAACGAGAACATCTCGCGTGCGGCCGGGGCGAGCCACGGCCAGGAGATGACCGGCGACCGTTTCGCCGAGTTCGCCGAGTCGATCGGGCGACCCCTCGAACAGCGCACGACGAGCTACGGCCGAGTGGCCGTCTGACGTTCACTCAGCGGAGAGAACCGTCACCGTTCCGGCATCACCGTCGACACGGACGCGCATGCCTGCGCTGATGCGCGACGTCGCATCGACGGTCCCGACAACCGCCGGGACGCCCATCTCGCGACCCATGATCGCCGCGTGCGAGGCGAAGCTGCCGTGGTCGGTGACGATGGCGCCGACCATCGCCAGGAACGCGTTGAACGACTCGCCGGTCGCCGAGGTCACGAGCACGTCACCGTCGACGAGTGTGAGCAGGTCGTCGAAGTTGCGCACGACACACACCGGGCCCTCGTACGTTCCCCCACTGCCGCCGACCCCGACGATCATGTCGGCGTCACCCATCGGTGTCTCGATGTCGCCCAAGACGCCCTCGATGTAGAACCCGAGCGCCGACATCACCCGCGCCAACGGCGGCGGGAGCTCATCGACGGGTGGTGGGGGCGGCGGAGGCGGGCCGAGCAGCCCGGGGGCACCCTCGGCGCTGCGCCGCTTGCGCGTGGCCACTCGCGACGACAGCTCATCCGCTGTCGGCGTCGACGATCCGTCGAGCATGGCGTCGACCTCGCTCGACGTCAGGTCGAGGCTGTCGTACATGAAGTTGATCCGACCCGCCTCGAACAATCGGCGACCGAGTTCGATCAGCGCGAGTCGCAGCAGGCCGACGGCCGCACTGTCGCTGTACAGACCGCGCTCGTCGCGCAGCCGGTAGACGAGGCGCGCCTCCGCGAGCAGGTCGTCGAACACTGCCTGTTCGTCGACAGGGACCGACGCCCGCAACTCCGCGGCAACCCGGTCGGCCCGCATTCCTGCGGCGTCACGGTCGTGATCGAGGCCCGCCCTGATCCGGTCGAGAACGACGTCCGGCCGTTCCCCGATCGTCGGATTGGTGAGGTCGAATCCCGCAGCGAGCCGGTATCCGGCCGCCTGCATGTAGTCGTCGATCGCGGGGATCCGGGCGCTGAGTTCGGCCAGTCGATCCTCGGGTGATCCCTCGCCGGTGAGCAGAGCCCGAGCCTCTGCATCCGAGGCGAGCACCTCGATGGCGGGCTGGAGTTCGGGGGGCACGATGCCGGACACCGGTGACCAGCCGTCGAACACGGCGAACATGGGCACGGGGTCCTTGCCCGTCCAGCGCAGGGCATGGAGGATGAAGTCGCCGACGGGCAGCATGGCCATCGCGTTGAAGGTGTGGTGCTGCTGCCACATCGCTCCGAGATGCGCGATGCACTCGTGCAGGTGGCTGCGCAGGCCCTCGGTGTCGAGCGCGCTGAGGTCGACTGCGGCCAGTTGCTGATGACGGGCGATCGAGGCGGGCTTGCGCTCCTCGTCCCAGCCCCGAAGTGCCTCACGCCAGATGCGCTCGTCGAACGCACGCGCCGCCAGTTCGGTCCGTCGCCCGATCTCCGCACCGAGCTGTTCGGGCGTCTTGGGCCCGTCGGGCCCGGGCGCATCGAACGGGACAGGTTGCATGTACGGGAACCCGTTGACGTACTCCAGCCGCATCGTGTCGAGGAGCACGCCGAACGGCGCGAGCGCGTCGGTGAATCCTCGCGAGAACCCGGCCGGGTAGATCTCCTGGAGGAGCGGTGTGACCGCGGCCGGAAGGTGTGCCCGATCCTGTTTCCACGGTCCGGGTCCCGGAGCGCTCCATTCCTCGGTGTCAATGGTGTCGTTCATCGTGCCCCCACTTCAACTGATGACCCGAGCGGGCCACGGTCGAACGCTACTGCGTGCCGAGGGTGCGTGATAACGCCGTGCCCGTCGCAACCCCGGCACTGTGCTCGGTCGGGTGGTCGACGGTGCGGATCAGCCGATCGAGTCGATCACGGCGAGCGTTTCCAGCGCTGCCAGCGCGGCCTGAGCGCCCTTGTTGCCGTCGTCGTCACCCGACCGAACGAGGGCCTGGGCCTCGTCGTCGACGGTGAGGATGCCGTTGGTGACCACGACATCCGAGTCGAGCGACAGCCGCATCAGTCCGGCCGCACTCGCGTCGGACACCACCTCGAAGTGGTACGTGTCGCCACGCACCACCGCGCCGAGGGCGACAACGGCATCGAAGCGGCCCGACGCAGCGACGGCCTTGGCCACCTGCGGCACCTCGAGCGCGCCGGGCACCCACCAGGTGACGATGGCATCGGAGGCGACGCCGTGTTCGGTGAGCGCTCGTCGGGCGCCCCGCTCGAGTTGTTCGACGATCCGGTCGTTGAATCTGCCGCACACGAGCGCGACCGCGCTGCCGGCACCGTCGATGGCCGGGGCGGACGCGTCCGCCGAGCGCAGGTTGGTGCTCACGACGCCTCCCCCGCGAGGACGGTGTCGAGATCGTCCGGCAGCAGGTGGCCCATCCGATCGCGCTTCGTTCGCAGGTAGTGCTCGGACTCCGGATGCACCGGCAGGTGCAGGCCGACGCGTTCGGTGATCGTGAGCCCGAACCCCTCGAGGCCCCGGTACTTCGCCGGGTTGTTGGTGAGCAGCCGCAGATTGCGGACGCCGAGGTCGGCGAGGATCTGCGCGCCGATGCCGTACTCACGGTTGTCGACCGGCAGGCCCAACTCCAGGTTGGCGTCGACGGTGTCGAGTCCCGCGTCCTGGAGCTCGTACGCGCGCAGCTTGTGGCTCAGCCCGATGCCGCGGCCCTCGTGACCGCGCAGGTACACCACCACGCCGCTCCCGGCCTCGGCCACCTGCCGCATCGACTCGTGGAGCTGCGGCCCGCAGTCGCACTTGACGCTGCCGAACACGTCGCCGGTCAGGCATTCGCTGTGGACTCTGACCAGCACGGGTTCGTCGCCCGCCACCTCGCCGACGACGAATGCGAGATGCGTTTCACCGTCGAGCACGCTCTCGTAGGCATGACATCGGAACTCGCCCCACTCGGTCGGCAGCCGGGCGTCGGCGGTCTGCTCGATCAGCTTCTCGTGCCGATGCCGGTAACGGACGAGGTCGGCGATCGAGACGAAGGCGAGACCGTGCTCGTCAGCGAACCGGCGCAGGTCGGCACCGCGGGCCATGTCGCCGCCGTCGAGCACGAGTTCGCAGAGCACACCGGCGGGCGAGCGACCGGCGAGCCGGGCGAGGTCGACGGAGGCCTCGGTGTGGCCAACGCGCTTCAGCACGCCACCAGGCCGGGCGCGCAGCGGGAAGATGTGACCGGGCCGGTTGAACGACTGGGTGCCGACGGCAGGGTCCGCGAGGGCCCGCAGGGTGGCGGCGCGGTCCGCCGCCGAGATGCCGGTGGTGGTGCCGTCGGCGAGGTCGACGGTGACGGTGAACGCCGTGCCGTGAGACTCGGTGTTCTGGTTGGCGACGACCATCGGCGTGAGCCCGAGGTCGTCGCAACGTTCACCGGTCAACCCCACGCAGATCACGCCCGACGTGTGACGGACGAAGAATGCGATCGCGTCAGGCGTGGCCGCGTCGGCCGCCATGATCAGGTCGCCCTCGTTCTCGCGGTCTTCGTCGTCGGCGACGACGACGATCTCGCCGCGGGCGATCGCGGCGATCGCGTCCTCGATCGGGTCGAACATGCTGGTGTTCGAAGTGGTCATCGTCGTGCTCCGGTTTCCGGGGGGAGGTACGCCGACACGAGCCGCTCGACGTACTTGGCCATCACGTCGACCTCGATGTTGACGAGGTCGCCGGGACGTTTGGCGCCGAGCGTGGTGACGTCGGCGGTGTGAGGAATGATCGCAACGGTGAAACCGTCGTCGAGCGGCTGAACGATCGTGAGGCTCACCCCGTCGACGGTCACCGAGCCCTTCTCGACGAGATAGCGCAGCAGTCCGTCTGGGACGCGAACCCGAAGGTCGGGCACCGGGTCGACGACCTCACCGACGCCGTCGACGTGACCTTGCACGATGTGGCCCCCGAGCCGGTCTGAGACCCGGACGGCCCGTTCGAGGTTGACGCCGTCACCGTCGCTCAGCTTCGCCAGGCTGGTGCGCGAGATCGTCTCGTCGGACACATCTGCCTCCCACCAGCCGTCGCCGTGAGCGACGACGGTCAAACAGCAACCGTTCACAGCGATCGACTCGCCCATCTCGACCCCGTCGATGACACGCGTCGCAGCGATTCGCAGACGCCCGTCGCGCAGTGATTCCAGTCGGCCGAGTTCTTCCACGATTCCGGTGAACATCAGGTTCCTTCCTGTCGTGTGTCGTGCAAGGCAACGATCTCGAGACGCACGTCGTCCCCGACCGGCTCGATGCTGTCGAAACGACCCCGCCAGAGGTCGTCGATCGTGGGAGCGGTGGCGCCGGCGATGGCGGGGATGGCGTCGACGCCGGCGAACAGAGCGGGTGCGACGTAGAGGACGTAGCGATCGACGAGGCCGGCGGCGTGGAACGATCCGATCACCCGGGCGCCGCCTTCCACCATCAGTTGGACCACGCCGCGTCGGCCGAGCTCGTTGAGCAGCTCATCGAGCCCACCGCTCCATTCGAGACACGGATGCACCTTCGCGTCCGGTGGCGCCGAGCCGAGCACCACCCGAAGTGGGTCGCTGCCGTCGACGTGACGAACGGTGAGCGCCGGGTCGTCGGTGCGAACCGTGCCGGCGCCGACGAGGATCGCATCGCTCTCGGCGCGCAGGCGGTGAGCGTCGCGTCGGGCCTCGTCGCCGGTGATCCACTGCGACGTGCCGTCGGGCGCAGCCGTACCGCCGTCGGCAGAGGTGGCGAGCTTGCACAGCACATACGGCCGCCCCGTGCGGCGATGATGCAGGTACGGGGCGAGCTGTGCCTCCACCTCGGTGGCCGACACGCCGACATCGACGGCGATGCCTGCCTGCCGGAGCGCGTCGATGCCGGAACCGGCGACGCGTTCGTCGGGGTCGGTGATGCCCACCACGACGCGGGCGACTCCGGCAGCGATGATCGCATCGGTGCACGGCGGCGTGCGCCCGTGGTGCGAGCACGGCTCGAGCGTGCACACCAGCGTGGCGCTGTGTGCCGCCGCGCCGGCGTGGCCGAGCGCGACGACCTCGGCGTGGCGACCGCCAGGTGGCTCGGTCGACCCGGTGGCGACGAGCTCGCCGTCGGGCGACAGCAGCGCCGCGCCCACCCACGGGTTGGGCGACGTGCGCGCACGAACCGCGGCTGCTGCCGTGATCGCCATGCTCATCGCGGTCGTGTCGTCCATCTCCGTGCCATTCCGTTCGGGTGCGCGGGCAACGGGAGCAGCACGACGATCACCGCGCCCGAGCACGGACGCGAGTCGATGTCGACGCGCACCTGCTCCCATCCGGACTGTGACCGTCGGCCCCGGAATTCCACCGGATCGGCCCACCGCCGAAACGACGATGGGTTCGCGGGCTCTCACCGCCGGTCGGGACTTTCACCCAACCCCGCAGGTATTCAGTTGTAACCGAGACGCTAGCGGTGTTGCCGGAGTGGCCGCTGATCGAGCCCGATGTCGCGAGTGCACCTCGACGTGTGAGCTCATGTCCGGGTGTGACCGTCGGGCCGTCACGCCATGATGAACCCGATGGCGGCCGACTCTCCGACGTTGCGCGACGATTGGCGTCACGTGCCGCACCCACGGCGACTGTCAGAACAGCATCCACACCGGGCCGAAATCCTGGCTCGCCACGACGACGCATTGGCTCGTGGCCTCCCGGTGTACAGCGATCCGGTGAGCGGGCTCAGCGTGTTCACCGCCGAGTGCCTCGCCCAGCGTGGGTACTGCTGCGAGAGCGGTTGCCGCCACTGCCCGTTCGTCGTGTGAACACCCCGACGCGCCGTCGCCGCGCTCCGGGTGTTTGCTCGACGCCACCGGCATATGAGAGTGTCCGCCCGTGATCGCAGGGGGCACGACATGTTGATCGGAAGTGTCGAGGCGACGATCGCCGTGCTCTTCGCCATCGTCGTGCTCGGCCCCACGCTCGCAGAACGCTTCCGGATTCCGGGCATCGTCGGGCTGATCGCGGGCGGCATGATCTTCGGGCCGTTCGTCATCGGATGGCTCGCCTCGGGCGGACTCGTCGACGATCTCGGAGCGATCGGGATCCTCTACCTGATGTTCCTCGCCGGGCTGTCGTTCGACATCAAGGCGTTCAAGGACAACCGCCGCATGGCGATCACGTTCGGCCTGCTCGGGTTCTTCATCCCGTTTGTCCTCAGCGTTGTCGTCGTCGACCAGTCCGCGGACATCGAGACACTCGGAGCGTTGCTGATCGGCGCGATGTGGGCGTCGAACACCCTGGTCGCCTACTCCGAGGTCCAGTCGGCCGGTCTGCAGAGCACCCGCTCGGTGGGTGCTGCCGTGTCTGCCGGTGTCGTTGCCGACCTGATGTCGCTGACCGTCTTGGCGTTCGCCACGGCAACCGCGGTGATCGAGATCGAACCCCTCGACATCCCGTTCGGTGCCGACATCGCCGAGCGACTCGCTCCCGAAGGAGTCCAGGCGACGACTCCGGACCCTGCGCTGCCGCTCTGGATCGGCCTCCCACTGCTCGTGTTCGTGTGCCTGTGGGTGCTGCCGCGGGTGGCGGACTGGTTCTTCGTGCGGGTCGGCCGGACCCGTCCGCAACGATTCGTGTTCACGCTGGCGCTGATGGCCGTCGGCGCCACGGTCGCCCTGCTGGGCGGGATGGAGGGCCTGATCGGTGCGTTCCTGGCCGGGCTGGGACTGAACCGGCTCATCCCCGCCCGCGGGCCGTTGATGGAACGCCTGGACTTCGTCGGAACCTCGCTGTTCATCCCGGTGTTCCTGATCTCGATCGGACTCAACATCGACCCGGCCGTCCTCATCGATCCCCAGACGATCGGGCTGGGCCTGCTGTTCACCGGCTTCGTGCTCGTCGGCAAGACCACAGCGGCCCTGATCGCCGGGAGAGTCTTCAAGCTGTCGCGCGACGAGGTCGGTCTCATGTCGTCGCTGTCATTCGGTCAAGCCGCCTCGACGCTCGCGATCGCGCAGGTTGGCCTCACGCTCGGGATGTTCGAACAGAACGTGGTCAACTCCGCCGTGTTGGCCATCGTGATCACCGCGTTCATCACCTCGTACGCGACACGGTTCTTCGCGTCGCGCGTGCCGCCTGTGATCGTCGATCGCCCGCCGATCGGCCAGCAGGTGCTGCTCGACGCGCGTAACGGCACGTCGGACCTCTCTTGCCTCGTCGCGTTCGCCGGTGGACTCGCCCGACCGGACGGCGGTCTGGTGATCCCCTACGGCGTCACCGGCGACACACCGCGGTCCGACGTTCGAGCAGCCGTCGACCGCGCCACCGCCGAGGCAACTGCCGACGGGCTCGACGGTGACGGCATGCTACGCGTCGGCGACTCGTTCACGAATGCGACGATCAACCTCGTCGCCGAGCTCGACGCATCGTTGGTGCTGCTCGCCTGGAACGGCCCCAAGTGGGCTGCGGACTATCTGTTCGGCAACGACATCGATGGTGTCGGCCAGGCATCACCCGTTCCGACGATCGCGGCCCATCTCGTGCGCCCGTGGAATCGCGTCATCGTCCAACTCGGCCAGCCGCGGACAGCGTGGCAGCGCGAGGACGTGGAGTTGACCGCCAACGTGGTTCGGCACCTCCGCCAGGGATCCGACATCGAGCTGATCGTGTTGTGCGACGACGAGTCCATGCGCGCACTCCTCGAGCACGAGGGCGACCGCGACCGCGACCGCGAGCGAGTGACCGTCATCACCGATCGAGCGGACCAGGAGGACGTGTTCAACCGGGTCGAACCGACCGATCTGTTGATCGTGCCGGCCCACATCGTGCACGACACGCCCCCGTGGAAGCTGCGCCGCAGAGTGCGCCTGCTTCATGACACGAATCTGGCAGTGGTCGGCGGGCCGCACCGGTTGACCATCTCGCAGGGTGTCACCGTGCGTCCGCTGTCGACGGCGGTCACCCCGCGTATCGCCACCGCCTGAGGCCGATG
>Ga0307378_10009152_pt1 | contig 13045 bp, 8 predicted proteins | sample UN1MG_FD_202238 | JGI IMG/M metagenome (GOLD analysis project Ga0307378, IMG submission 202238) | Soil microbial communities from Risofladan, Vaasa, Finland - UN-1 | ecosystem: Environmental > Terrestrial > Soil > Coastal area > Acid sulfate soil | place: Finland: Risofladan, Vaasa | collected... | reverse complement strand
ATTCAAGGAATTCGACAACCGCATGCTCACCTTCCCGTTCACCAAGAGCATCCTGATGATGTACTACAACAAGGGAATGCTTGCGCAGGCCGGCTACGACCATCCGCCCGAGACGTGGAACGAGTTTTTGCAGGCGTGTCGAGCCGTAAAGGAGCAAACCGGCAAGATACCATACGCACTGAGCCTCGATCCTTCCACGATCGACGCGATGGTCTACAGCTTCGGAGGCGAACTCCTGAACGAGTCGGAAACCGACGCCCTGTTCGACCAGGCACCCGCCCGCAAGGTATTTTCGCTGCTGAGGCAGCTTGCCGATGAAGAACTATGCTATCGGGTGGAAGACGGAAGCTACGAAGACCGCGTCGCGTTCATAAACGACCGCGTGGCGTTTTTCATAAGGTCCAGCACCAGCCGCCCCGCCGTGTCGCAAAGCGTGGAAGCTTTCAAGCTGGAAGGCAAGCCGTATCCCGACTGGAATCTGACCATCATTCCGCATGCGGAAGGCTGCGATCCGGTCACGGTGCTGTTCGGCGCCAACATCTGCATGTTCAAGACGTCGCCGGAGGTTCAGCGGGGAGCTTGGGAATTCATCAAGTACTTCGTCTCGACCGACGTTACGGCATACTGGGCGACGGAATCGGGCTATCTGCCGGTGCGGAAATCAGCCCTCGAGACAGACTTGCTGCAAGAGTACTTGGCGGAGTCGCCGGAGGCGCTCGAGCCGCTGCGAGCGCTCGAGCACGCCAGGCCCGAGCCGAGCATCCAAGGCTGGCAGGAAGTCCGCAACCACATCTTCGATGCCGAACGGATGGCAGTGTCGGGGGACGAGCCGATCGACCAGATAACCGCCAAGCTGGACCGCAACGCCGACCGCATTCTCGCCGAGATACACGCCGGAGCCGAGCTTGTGGTTCCGCTGTGGTTCAACGTGCTGTTTGTGCTAGCGCTTGCCGCCGTGATTGTTGCGGCTTGGCGCATGCGGCGCCACATCAGTACGTGATCGCGGGCCGTTTGGGCGTGGCCGTTCTCAGATAGCGGCCGGAGGGTAGGGCAAGCCCTGCCCCTACCTGGCGAGGAAAACGTCGCGCGAATCGGAGATTGGCATTATGCTGAAATTGTCGGATCTTCCGGTTCCAGTGTGGATAGATGCCATCGGTACGTAGGGGCAGGCCGCACGGCAGTTGGCCGATAGGCCAAGTTGCCGGGTGTTGCCCGCCCTCCGACAAAGCAACGACAGCAGACGGAGGGCGGACAACACCCGCCGCAGACGGCGTGCGGTCCGCCCCTACGTACCACTGGCGTGCATCTGAGCCCGTGCGTCGATTGATACCGGCCCTGTTATGCGCTGCTTTCGACAATAACCCACACGAGATACGGAAGAACCAAATTGTCTTCGGTATCGCACAGCCAGGTGCCTTGCGTGTGCGAGCCGTCGTCGGATGCGCCGCGCCGGAACACGGAGCGTTTCGAGTCGGGCGTCCACGACGGTGCGTCGAGGTACAATGCTTAGCTGTCGCGCGAGTCGTCGGCGGTGATCTGCACTATCTTGAGATCGGCCGGGGAGCAGGGCGTGCGGAATTCGTCGCGTTCGCAGGCTTCGTGCACGGTGGAGTCTCCTTTCGTTGCTTGCTGCGTGAGGCGGTGTTCCGTCGCAGGATCACGGGCCCGTCATTCCTGCTGGCCGTCTTCCTTCTCATCGAGCAGGCCGAGGCTGCGCAGCTTATATTGCAGTGTCCGCACGCTCACGCCCAGCAGGCCTGCCGCTTCCTGCCGGTTGTCTGTGCGATTCAACGCCGCGACTATCGCCGAGCGTTCGGCTTCGCGCACGGCGGTTTCGAGGTCGAGCGTCTTCTGCTGCTGGCCGAAACGCACTTCGTCGGGCAGGCCGGCAGGCCCCACCTCGCCTTGCGGTGTGGTCACGACAATTCTTTCGATGACGTTTCGCAACTCGCGGACGTTGCCCGGCCAGTTGCAGGCGTACAGCGCCTTGTGTGCTCTATCCGACAACCGCACGTCCTTGCCGTGCACTGCGTTGAACTCGGCCAGGAACGCATCGACGAGCAGCGGGATGTCGTCCGGCCGTTCGCGCAACGCCGGGATGTGGATCGGAATCACGTTGAGGCGGTAGTACAGGTCTTCGCGGAAAACGCCGTCGCTCACGGCCTGCCGCAGATTTCTATTGGTGGCGCTGATCACGCGCACGTCCACGTGCAGGGCTTGCTCTCCGCCGATCCGCCGTATTTCGCGCTGCTCGAGCACGCGCAGCAGGTCTACCTGGTACTGCAGGGGCATGTCGGCCACTTCATCGAGAAACAGCGTGCCGCCGTCGGCAAGCTCGAACCTCCCGGCGTGGCGGCGCACGGCCCCGGTGAATGCGCCCTTCTCGTGGCCGAACATCTCGCTTTCAAACAGCGATTCCGGCAGCGCCGAGCAGTTGGCGCCTACGAAAGGCTTGTCGCGCCGCCGGCTGCCGTCGTGGATGGCCCGCGCGACCACCTCCTTGCCCGTGCCGCTCTCGCCGGTTATCAGCACCGTGACGTCGCTGGCTGCCACCTGCGCAACAACATCGAAAACCTTCCGCATCTCGCCGGCGGCCGCTATGATTTCTCTTTCGCCCGACAGCCTCCGCCGGAGCAGACGGTTCTCGCCAAGCAGCTTCTGCTTCTCCAGGGCGTTGCGAACTACCGTGCGCAGGTGCTTGATGTCGATTGGCTTCGACAGATAGTCGAAAGCCCCCAGCTTCATCGCCTCGACCGCCGTCTCGACAGTGCCGTATGCGGTGATCACGATGATCGCGGCATCGGGAGTCTTCTGGCGTATCCGGCGCACGAGCTCCAGCCCACCCACCTTGCCGGGCATTTTCAGATCGGTAACGACGATGTCGTATCTGCCGGCATTCTCGACTGCGGCGAGTGCCTCCGCTCCGTTGCTGGCCGAATCTATGATCCGCCCGTCGCCCGCAAGCGCGGCCGCCAGGCCGGCGCGGATGTTGTGCTCGTCGTCAACTATCAGCAGTCGCTGCGTGGCGTTCATTGCGTCACCTGTGTTTCGTGGTCGGCACTCCCAGCACGAAGGATGTTTCGCCCGCGTCGGAGTGGACCGTGATGTAGCCGTTGTGTTCGCTCAGAATTTTCCTGGCGATGGGCAGGCCAAGCCCGGTGCCGTCGTCTTTGGTCGTGAAATAGAGGTCGAAGATGCTGTCCAGTTGCTCGGGTTCGATCGGCGGGCCGGTGTTGCTCACAACGCATTCGACACAGCCGCCGTTGACGCGCGAAGCTATTCCGAGTGTGCCGCCGGTGGGCATGGATTGCAGGGCGTTTATTACGATGTTGAGAAACGCCTGCTCGAGCAGGTCGGCATCGGCCATCACCTCGGGCAGGTCTGTTCGGAGCTGATGGTGCTGAATGACTATGCCCCGCTCGGCCACCTCCGATTCGACCAGCCGAAGCACGTTCTGGAGTTGCAGTGGCATCTGCGTGGGGCGGGCGTCGAGCGGCTTGTGACGCGCGAAGCGGATGAAATTTTCGACAATGACATTGAGGCGGTGCGTTTCGGAGCGTATGATATCCAGATGCGAGCGGGCGGCATCGCCTTCCGGGCCTGCCGGAAGATTTTCTTCCAGAAGCTGCGCGTGAATATCGAGCGCGCTCAGCGGGTTGCGTATTTCATGCGCCACCGACGCCGCTATCGAGCCGATCTTTGCCAGACGCTCCGAAGCAGTTCTGGCTTCATCGGGCGCAGCGTCGGCAAGCCGGCGATTCCGCCGGCCGCCGATGCACGCAGCAACCACCAAGGCGGCAGCCGCAGCCCAACTCACCGCAGTAACCGCAGGCTTGTTGAGCAACAGAAACAGAATCCCCCCCGCGACGGCCGCGGCCGCCGGCAGCAGGCGCAATATTGTTGCCCGAAGCCCCCAGCGAGGGGCGCCTTGTGCGGTGGCGATCATTCCTGATGTTCAGCCTATGCCCCTTCGCAATACGTCTGCTGCCTGCGAAGGGGCATGGTACCTTCTTGAGCAGGTGAGCAGGAGACCGCAGGCGAGCCTGGTGCGTGAATCGTTCTCGCGCGGGTGATCGTTTCCGGCTTTCCGTCACCTGCTCACCTGATCAACTGTTCGCCTGCTCTACCAAACTGGCTGAGTTCGAACCGAACTCGGCCAGTTCGGTGAGCCGCTGTTGTGCTTCCGAGTATGCGGGACCGCCCGCTTTCGCGAATGTATCATAGTCGCTTCAGGCGGAGTCGCCGCACACAGGCTTCCCTACTCTGCTTCCGTTCCTTCTTCGGGTGCAGCTTCGCCCTCTTCGGGAGTCGTCTCACCTTCTTCGGTGGTCGGGGGTTGCTCGGGCGGGGTTTCCTTCTTGCAGCCTGCAAGTCCGAATGTCAGGCCGAACGACAGCAAAACGATCATCAATGCCTTCATGCTCAAGCTTCTCCTTTTCCGTAAGCTCAGCCGGTCGCATGTCCGCTGCACACAACGCACAGCGATTCCCAGTGGCCTCCGCCGAAGCGGCTACGGCCCCCTCGCGAAGGCGGGTGGATGGTGTCGGCCAGGCAAAAACACCGGTTCCATTATGAAGATTGTAGCATTTTTTGCTTCGCTGTCAAATGAAAAAACGATTTCCGCATTCTTTTTTCAGCCGTCTGTGCCTGAAATCAACACGCCCACGTGCTGTTGCCTGTGAATTATCATCGATTCGCCGGCCGTCCAATATACCGGCAGCGTCCGCTCCGGTGCGCAAGTTTCTTCCATTTATCATCCATCACTCGTCGCTGGCAGCTTCACTCGTTCATGAGTTGTTCGATGCGATAGGCGGTATCGGTGCTGATGAGCGGCGTTACGATGCTGAGTGTTGAGCCTTCGTTCACTTCGATATCGAAAGTTTCTTCAATCTCGCCGGTGAAGGTATTCCAGCGTTGAATGGCATATGAACCCGGGCCGAGGCCCGGAAACACGAGCTGGCCGCGGCTGGGGTCGGGCGGGGGCTGCTCGCCGCGGCGTTTGTACCAGGTGTTCTCCTTGTTCTGAACCCAGGCGATTGCCGTTCTGCTTCCTCTCAGGGCGAGCGCCCGCAACGATACGCTGTGGTAGCCGGTGAGCGTGCCATCCTGCTCGAGCTTGTATTCGTTGAAAGCTGATTCGCCCCATTCTGAGTCGATGGGAATATGCTGCACCGCTCCTCGCCGGGAATAGTTCAGGAGGCCGATGCCGGTGATCGTCATCCAGTCCTGCCCGTCGTTGCGGAGCGTGACGATGTGTTTGCCCTGCGGCACTGTGACGGAGAACTCGCGGTCGTATGTGGCTTCCCAGTATTGGTAGTCCTGGTGCCAGGTGATCGATTTCCACGATCCCTTCGCCCTCGAGGCGGGGAGGTCTTCGCTGATGACGAGGCGGCCGTCGAGGTAAACGCGCAGTTGGGCGCCGGCGGCCACGTTGCCGACCTTGACGGCGAATGCGCCGTCGTGGGCGTAGTCGAGTTCGATTGTCGGCCCCTGGCCGAGCTTGTCGCGGTGGCCTGCGCCGTGCAGGTAGCCGTTGATCTCGACGTTGCGGCGGATGTCCTCGGCCACGGAATGAATCTGAACGGCAGTGGGTGCTAGCTGCTGGACGGACCAGTCGATGGTCTCAACAAAGCGTGCGGGGCCGGTGTAGACGGAATAAAGGTTCAGCGGGTCGATGTATGTGTCCCACCACCAGGTGAGAGGCCCGCCGGCTGAGCCGCTCGCGATTGCGGCCCAGATCGCGTTGTGAAGGTGCAGCCCCTCGGGGTCTTCGGCGTCTTCCGGGGCCTCGAGTTTGACGTTGTTCCCGATCTCACCGGTGATGTGGGGCTTGTCGAGCGGGTCGAACGATCGCACGAACTGCGGGACGGAGTCGCCCATGTCCTTTTCGTTGTATGAGTGCGACTGGACGATATGGATGTTTTCCTGCGACCATAGCCGGCTGCGTGCGAATGGTTCGGCGGTGGAAGTGGTGACCGGCCGCTTGTATGGGTCGAGGAATGCTACAAAGCGCGCCATGCGTTCGTGCCATCCGCTGATGTCCCCGAAGCGCCGGCGATAGTCGGGTGCGAGGTCGATCTCGTTGAACAGCTCCCAGCTCTGGATGGCAGTGCTGTGGCCGTAGCGATTTATGACGTATCTGATGAGCTGGCGTGCTGCGGCCTGGGCTTTTTCGTCGGTGAAGAAATCGGCAGGATTGTCGAGCGGGCCGCCGTTGATTACGTTGTAGACGCAATTGTCCCAGGGGTGATAGGTGGTTCCGAACCAGTTGAAGTTCTCGGTGAGCGGGTGGAAATCGAAGAAGCAAAGCATGACCTTGATGCCGAGTTCTTCGCACTTGTGCAGGACGTGCTCGAGGCGCCATGCGTTTGCGAGGTCGTATCGCCCGATGCCGCCCCTGGTGATCGTCCCTGCGCGGATGTCGATCTGCGGCATCAGCTCGAGGTCGAGCGTCGGATTTCGCCACAGCCAGATGCGCGCGTAGTTTCCACCGGCGGCGGCGAGGTGCTCGAGCCAACGATCATAGTCGAAGGTGCCACCGCCCTTGGCCCACGCAAGGTTCTGGCCGAGGGGGAAGAACGGCCGGCCGGAGTCGTATTGGAAATAGCGGCCGGAAATAGTCCGCACGAATCCGCTGCTTGCAGACGGCGAGCACGCGAATTTCTTCTGCCCGGAAAACGTCCGGCCGTCGGCGGTACACACGGAGACGATGTATGAATACTCGCCCTGGTGCGGCGGAGTGAACCGGATGCGCCACTCCGGCTCGCCTGCTGGTTCCAGCGTTTCGAGGCCGTCATCGCGCAGCTCCCGCGTGATTTCCTGGTATACGAAACCGCCGACGACGTAAATTGTGCCGTCGGCGTGCTGGAATTGCGCGGTGATCTGGATATCCGAGCTGTCATACGGGTTCTTGTGCCTTGCCCAGACGACCAGTTTCAGTTCGAACGTCCCGTATTGGACTGGATTGGGCGTCAGCGATTCGACCGACAGAATCTGCGGCGGGTCGGCTTGAGCTGCAAAAGATGAAATCGCGGCCAGGATTGCGACGATTACGGCTGTGGAAGGTTGTTTCACGATAGATTATCCGCTTACCAAACCGGCCGAGTTTGAACTCGGTCAGTTTGGTAGAGCAGGCGATAGTTGATCAGGTGAGCAGGTGACGGAAAGCCGGAAACGATCACCGGCGCGGGAACGACCCGAATACTACGCTCGCCTGCAGTTTCCTGATCTCCTGCTCAAAACAGTTGTGTGTTGCGACGAGCACGCCGGGCGCCGACGCAGCCTCTCAGACCGGCTTGTGGAACCGTGCCATCAGCTCGAAAAATCGAGGGTCCTGGCGGACGTTCCGGAGGTCTTCGTCGCCAAGCATGTAGGCGTAGTCGTTGTAGCCGAGGGCGATGGCTTTCTCCAGCTCCGCGAGCGCCTCGCTCAGCTCAACCAGAAGCGAAAGGCTGCACGCGAGGTTGTAATGCACGATCGGGTCTTCCGGTCGCAGCCTCACGAGCCTGCGGTCGATGTCGAGCCCCTTATCGTAGTGCCCGCACCTGGTATAGAGATTGCCGAGGCTGCTGAGAGCTTCGGCATAATTGGGGGCGCTCGCGACAATTCCCTCGAAGAACTTGACTTCCCATTCACAATCTTCATTTTCGTCGGATTCATCGTGCACGTGGCCGAAGCCCAGGTGATCGTGAAAATCCGGCATATCAAACTCCCGGCGCCCATCCTGGCGCCAAGGCAGCGGCCGATGCTGCCTGAAAGGGCTGGCGGCATAACCTGACACGTCTTCTATTATACGTGTTTGGGGGCGGCTTTTCAACCATGTGCGCCTTCCACTATGCCCTCTTTTACACAATATTACACACAGCACGTGCATATCTGAAATACAGCGGCTGCCGCGGTCGGTCTCGGGCCTGAGCACGGCAACAACTCCGCCCTGCCGCTTTACGTTTGATTCCGCCCCAAATTTTAACTACACTTGAGGTATCATCACATCCGAATGACAGCCGCGGATCAGCACCCTTGGAAAACGCTTCAGAAATCATCCACAAGCGTACCATCACACACCTGCTGCTGCTGGTTGCGGGCATCGCCGCGCTGCAGGTGTTCCTTCATCGCTACGTGGCGGCGCGGCCGCCGATGCAGAACGTCCAGTGGTGGCAGACGCTCGCCGGCGTCTTCGCGAAACACGGTTTTTTCCACGTCTGGACGCCCTACCCGCCGGTTTTCCCCTCGATTTTCTACTTCGTGCACAGCATAGCACCGGCCTCGGCGATTCAGCCGGTCTGGATGGCCTGCAACGCGATGCTCCTGCTCGCCCAGGCGGCGCTGATTTTCGCGCTTGTGCGGGAAACGCAGAACGACCGACTGCGCGCGACGCACAGCGGGCTGCTGGCCGCCGTCGCCTTTCTCGCGGTGATGATGGCGCCGCGAAGCCTCGTGCTGCTGGGCCCGTGGATGGATCAGTTCGACTACCTGCCCGCGTGCATACTGCTTGGCGCACTCCTGCTGCTGGTGCGGGGCAAGCACACAGCCTCGGCGGTGTTGTGCGGCATTGGGATAATGACGAAGCTGTTTCCAGCGGTGCTTATACCCGTCGCGTTCGTGACGCTGGGCTGGAAGCGGGGGCTGGCCTACGCCGGGGTAGCCGCCGCCGTCTGCGTCGCAATCGCGGCGCCCTTCCTGATAGCCGATGCCGACACCTTCCTGTCTACGCCGCGATGGTCGGCCGCCCGCATCCCGTGGGAAAGTACCTGGGCGTGGATGTCGCCCGGCCGCGGCACGCGCTACCCTGTGGCCAATCTGCCCGACATACCTGCCCCGCAAGTGATCGAGCAGCATTTCGTCCTCGCCTGGCCGGCCGAGTGCGATCTCGATACGCCCCCGAATGTCGTTCACATGCATTTGCTGACCACCGGCCTTACCGCCGCGTTTACACTTGTGGCCGCATTCTTCCTCGCGCGCAGGCGGCGGCGCGATCCGGTCTACGACCCGCACGCCAACGCCCGCTCCGCCTGCAGAATGGCGCTGCTGTTTCTGCTGATCCTGCTGGTTTTCAGCAAGGGCTTCTCGTCGTATTTTCTGGTGTGGGCGGCGCCGCTGATCTGCGTGGCATACCCCGGCGCGCCCGGCTTCGCATTGTGCGGAGTGCTGGTGGTGCTGGGGAACACGCAACTGCTCGGCCTGCTCGGCGAGAGCCTGAACATTGCCATCGCCCGCTCGAAGGTCGAAGGCGGAGACATCCGCAACCTGGCCGATTACCTCAATTTCTGCACCCGCCTGGGCAGCCCCTACGTGCTGTTCTGGCGGTCGATATGGGTCAGGTGGCTCGCATTGATTGCCATCGCCGGATTCCAACTATACGGATTACTCGCAAGATCGGAGACGACAGAATGATTTCAATTGGGATTGCAGGTGCAACGGGCAAGATGGGGCTGCACCTGGTGCGGCTGACGCTCAACGAGAAGGACCTTCGCCTGGCGGCCGCGCTGGAATATGATTCGCATCCGTCGCTGGGGATGGACATCGGCATCGCCCACGGTGCCGGCGAGACGGGCGTGCCGCTGACGTCCGACCTGCCCGAGGGCGTGGACGTGCTGATCGATTTCTCGACGCCGGAAGGCACAGCCAGGCATATCGACCTATGCGTGCGGCGCGGCACAGCTATGGTCATCGGCACCACGGGCATCGAATCGTTGATGCCGAAGATCGAATCTGCCGCCGGGCAGATCGCCATACTCGCCTCGCCGAACATGAGCGTGGGGATGAACCTTGTGTTCGCCGAGGCCGCGCGCATCGCGCGAAGCCTGGGCATCGACTACGACATCGAGATAGTAGAAGCGCATCACCGGTTCAAGAAGGACGCGCCGTCGGGCAGCGCGCTGCGGATAGCGTCGGAAATTGCCGAGGCAACCGGCAGGAGCCTTGATTCTGACGCGGTCTACGGCCGCCACGGCAAGCCGCTGGATCGCAAGCCCGGCGAGTTGGGCATCCATGCAATACGCGGCGGCGACATCGTCGGCGAGCACACGATAATCTACGCCACCCTCGGCGAGCGCGTGGAGCTGAAGCACGTAGCGCAAAGCCGCGAGACGTTCGCCCACGGCGCCATCCGCGCCGCGCGGTTCCTCCACGGCAAGAAGCCGGGGCTGTATGCAATGGCGGACGTGCTGAAGAAGTGATGAATGACGCGGGCGGGCAACAGGGGCCCGCCCCTACAGCGCAATGGCATTCTTGGTTTTCTGAGAAAGCCTCGAACTTGTCTGGAGCTTTAGACAAATACAAGGTAGGGGCGGGTTTCAAACCCGCCCTATGTTCAACAGAACGACCAATCGGGGAGGGCAGGTTTGAAACCTGCCCCTACGGTACCTGGATCGCCGTCCGTGTTCGTCCGTGCTCGTCCGCCCCTGCCGCTGTCTTGCGCATCGCCGCGGCCGTCGCCCCATGCTTTGGGGGCGGGCATCGGCCCGCCCCCGCACTGCAAAATGCCAATCGCTTTCCCTGCTACGGCAGGGGTCCCATTCCGCCGCCCATCATCATGCTCATGACCACGGTCATGCATTCGCTTACCACCGACTGCGGCACGTGCATGTGGAATCTGATCGTGGTGGCATCGGCCACTCGCGCGCCCACCACTGCCGGGGTCGCGAATGGCAGCGGCATCGCGTTGTTCTGCTGGCCCATCATTTTGGCCATCATCTGCATACTGGATTCGATCAGTCGTGCCGGAACAACCATGAAGATCATGTCGTTGTTAAGGCCGATCTTCCTCGCCATCGATCTCACGTCGGGGTCGTCGCTGAGCAGGTCGGCGTCGCCGCCGCCCTTAACCGCAACGATAAGCTGGGCCATGTCATCCGGGCTCATAGACACAAGCGCCAGTTTGCCGACCACGGTTATGTAGTAATTCAGGCCATCGGGGCCGTACATGGCCATTGCCTGAGCCACTGCGGCATCGGCCTCCTCATCAGCCGCACTCATCTGTACCCGTATCCTGTCTACCTTCTCACCGGCGATTGTCTCCGCATCCGAGATGTACTCATGCTTCGCTTCAAGGGGCCCTTCCATCGCTCCAAGGAAGCTTGACATGGTCTTGCTGTAGGATTCCGTCATCCGCTTCAGCCTGGCCTTGAATTCATCCGGTTTCTGCACCTCAAAAACTTCGGCCATCCTCATCTGGCCTTCGGGCATTGCAAACACGAGCGACATACGCTCGCCCACAAGCCCCTTTGCGTCGTTCAGCATCCCCGTAATCGCAGCCTTGAGCTTGTCCAGCTCCGCATCATCCTTCAGCAGCTTTCCGAGTATTTCGGTGGCGGCCGACGTGTAGTCCTCGACTATTGCATCAATAACCTTCTGGTCGCAACGAATCCATGCAGACATCACGAATTTGTCCATGGCAGGCAGAGCGGGCTGGAGCACCTTCACTCCGCCGCTGCCGACCATGTATCGCGACAGCTTGCCGCCGGGGGCGATTGTTGCCGCGCATTTGGTATCCCAGCCGCCCGCACTGAAAGTGTATGAGGCGTCGATCGAAGTCACTTCCTTCGCAACATCAACTATTCCCTTGAGCATCGCGACCATCATGTCGGGGGCGCCCGCAGCAAGCGGAATGTCTTTGCCTTCCATGTCCGCTTCCATATCGGCCTTCAATTTCTCCAGGCCTTTTTCGATGGCGCTGTCGCAGGCATTCAGGATCGCCGGAAGGTTGACGTGGAAGAATGCATGGCCCTCCTTCACAAGCTCCGCTGCGGCTCCCTCCGCCTTCCAGGTCTTCAAATCTTTTGCGGCAAGCATTTTCAGGGCTTTCTGTTCATCCGAAAACGCAACATAGCCGCGATACTCCATCATCATTGAGAAAACGTCGTTCAACTCAAGCTCGCAGATGCCGTCGGCATCCGCCTTCGCGCCCTGCTTCAGCGCGGCAACGGCGTCAGCGTTCAGTTGCAGGATCAAAATCGGCAGCGGCGGAGGCGGCTCCTCGCCTCCCATATCTTCAGGCGAAGCCACCGCTGCAAAAGCCACGGGGCCGGCGAAAGCGTCCGCCGGCAGCCCCGCCTGCGCAGCCAGCATCTCGGCCGTAAACGGAATATCAGCCTGAGGCCCGGGTGTGAAATCATTGATCGCCGTGATAGCCTTGCCCAGGTCCGGCACATAAGCCAGGAACAGCGCGTCCTCGGGCAGCACTTCCACCAGCGGCTCGCCATAGGCGGCCATCACCGCAGCCGCCACCATCACCATCGCTACAGATACTTTGCGCACAGACATGTTCCTCTCCTTAATCCTTCGGTTGATTACCAGCCGCACTGCCGGCGCGAGAATTGCCGGCTTGATTATATCCAATCCCGCGACGGCGTCAAGAAAAAACTTGCGCCGTTCCATCAGCGGCACCCGGAAAGCCGGGCGCGAGGCGCGGCATTACATCTCCGAGGCCGTCTTTTCCCCTTTATATTGTGCGGATGCCAAGATATAATTAGCCGCACAGATACTATCCGCCGCCCGGCGCGGGCGCGAAAAGACTCGGCCCTGAGCCGCCTGTTCATCGTGGGGTGTTCTGCGACTATGAAACACAAGGTTGCACTCGTCGGATTCGGAACGATCGGCACCGGAGTGGCCAAGATACTCCTGAACAAGGCCGAAGCGCTCCGCGCCAAGACCGGACTGGACATCGAACTGGGCCGCATCTGCGATATCGACGTCACTACGCCGCGCGGAGTGGACGTGCCTGCGGGAGTCCTCACGACAAATGTGGATGATATCCTCGCCGATCCAGACGTGGCCGTGGTGATCGAGCTGGTAGGCGGCACGACGTTTGCCCGCGAGCTTATCCTCAAGGCGCTCGACTCGGGCAAGGCCGTCGTCACCGCAAACAAGGCGCTCCTCGCCGAGCACGGGCTTGAGCTGTTCCGCAAGGCCGCCGAAAAGAAGGTGCCGCTCGCGTTCGAAGCGTCCGTCGGCGGCGGCATACCGGTTATCGGCTCGCTGCTCAACGGCTACCTTGCGAACGATCTCGACACCATCATCGGGATCGTCAACGGCACCTGCAACT
>Ga0307378_10009150_pt1 | contig 13046 bp, 8 predicted proteins | sample UN1MG_FD_202238 | JGI IMG/M metagenome (GOLD analysis project Ga0307378, IMG submission 202238) | Soil microbial communities from Risofladan, Vaasa, Finland - UN-1 | ecosystem: Environmental > Terrestrial > Soil > Coastal area > Acid sulfate soil | place: Finland: Risofladan, Vaasa | collected... | reverse complement strand
GAAGATTAGACTGGAGGCAGGAGACTTCCTAGGATGAACATGTTTAGCGGCTGTTAGCGGATACTTGAAAAAAGTGATCATCTTCCCCAATCTCGGTCCAACACCGAGGCGGCGAGTTCCTGGCCAGGCTCCCGACCCACATTGTTGGAATCTAGATTTCTCACCCTCCGCCGCCCGCGTGGACGAGGCGTAAACCACCCGCCGCTCGTATTTGCCCGTGCCCAAAAACTCTCTCACTTCCTTATAGGTGGTCTGGCGGGTGGTTGCAGCGCGGTGGTAGCCTCTTCTGACACTTTACTTGGGCCGTGGACAGGGCGATAATCCCAACATGAAATCCTGGTTCAGCTCGATTCTCAGAACGCACACACCTCAGGTGCTGCTCCTTATTGCCTCGTTGTGGGTTCTCGACCTGAGTCATGTTTCTGGCGGTGTTTCGAGCATATCATTCCTGCTCGCCTTCGCCATCCTTGCGCCGCATTTGTTCGACGCCGGACTGACCTTTGTGGCCCTGTTCACATACGCGCTGATAGCCGTCGTCTCTAGCGCCGTAGGGCACCCTGTCTCGTGCGCTGCCCCTCTGCCCGAGCTGGCTGCCGAGTTCTCTGCGCTTGCGATGGCTACTCTCGCCTCCGCTGCATCGGTGGGCAGAAGCCCGAGGCGGCGGACTAAGCTATTGTTTGGCGTTTACTACCTCGCGACACTCTATATGGGAGCCAGGTATGCTTACGCGGCCCGGTTCGTAGCCCCCTACCTGCTGATCTGGCCGGCTCTGCTGATTCTGCTACCGGTTGTAACGTTTTGGCGGCTGAGAGCGTTTATCAATAGGCTGTGGCAGACAGCGGCGCCAGTGGTGGTCTATATTCCGCTTAGGTTCGTTATTCACTGCCTCATGGGTCCAGCTGCAAACAGCCAGATTTCGGGGGACCTCGCCGAAAGGGCGGGGCAGCTCCTTGAGCCTACGGTGCTGTTTGGGGGCCTCGTCCTGCCGCTTGGGCCATACTTCCTGATGGCGGTCATTGCTGCGGTGATTCTGGAGCATCTCAACGGTTGGACACTACGGACGGGGCGCGTGAAGGCCGAGGGCCGGATACAAGTCTCGGAACCCGATGAGCGAGACCAGCCGCGGGATGTCAGCTGACCACAAGCGATAACCTACTGGATTGATCCCTATTTGGCCGAGGTGTCTGGCCGGACCTCCAGCATTATTACATTGCGGGCGGGGACGACGGCCTTGAGCTCTGACTTGCCCCGGAACGCACCCATGCGCTGCCGTTTGGTGTCGCTGACGAAGTCCACGACGTAGGGCCCACGCAGATGGTATCGGGCGGGGTCAAAGAGGCACTTTATAGGCAAATCCTTTTGAGAGATGTTGGCGAAGAAAAATCCCAGCCGGCTGCTTGAGGCCCAGCCGGACGATACGATGGCGTCCGCGCTAATGACGCCTGACCGCGGGCTGTCGTGTTCTGGGAAGACGTTGTAGTGGTCGTAATCAAGGACTAGTGTGGGCACGTAGGAGACGATCTTGAGCGGAGGCTGCATCCGTCCCCAGCACAAAAAATGCAGGCCAAAACCTAGCCTTGCCCTCGCCAGCCGGCGCAGGAACTCCACGTATGGCTTGTGCACCCGTTCGGGGTTCTTGTCCTCGATATACTGCGTCCAGTAGTCGTAGGTGAGGTAATGCGATGGGCTGCTCATCCCGGGGAAGAGCTCGAGACTGCTGAACTCGTAGTTGAGCTCTAAAACAGCGCCCCAGAGATATACCCGCGCAGCGATGAGATAGAATATATCGCCGAAGCGACGGCCCAATTTCGCAAACCCGTCGAGCCTGACGGGGCCATACTCGTGATAAACGTAGTCGAACATGGGGATTTCCTTGACCATACCTGTCGCGTCTCCCGACCACTCGAAGGCGCCCTGAACGCCCGCCATCGCCCGCGATTGGCAGAAGTCGATCACATCGATGAAGTTCTCGGTTATCACCTCCGTCCCCATCGGCACGCGTTTTCCTCCCTTGTCGGCCGCGCACGCCTCGTGCGAGCGCTTTAGCAGGTCGCGGTAGTTACGAATCATGTAGGCCCCCTTGGGGCCGGCTGGGTGTCCATGGGCCGGATTCATGCACGAGAGCGGCGCTGCGCAGCACACCGAGATGTCGTTGTAAAGCGCGTCGCAACCGAAGTCGGGCGCTGAGGCAAGTGTTCTGTCTCTCAGGATGTAGAAGTTCGCCCAGTCTGCTGATGCGGGGCACATCCAGAAGACCTTTCTCTTATCTCCGTCGATGAACTCGTGTCCCGTACTGTCCCCATTCAATATCGCATAGTCCCGAGCCGACTTCGAGAGCCACTGATCAACCTTAAAGACCGCAAATGCACTGCCGGAACTTCTGATCGCCCGCAGATTGGCAGGATTGATCCACCTGTTCTCGAGGTCTTCCCACGCCGCATCGGAGGCGCTGTCGTCATTTGTCTCCCAGTCGAATCCAAGAACGTGCAGCATTCGGAGGCCGACTGCCCTCTGGAGAGCCGTCAGCCATGCGGACTCGTCTTGACGACAGCTGATGCCAAATGTGGCAAGTCCGATCTTCTCTTGCAGCCACCTGGCGCACTGCTTCGGAGACTGGTCCCGCTTAGGTCCGTTGCGGCACCACACTGGGGCACCAGGACCTTTGGAGCAGACCCATGAGCGATAAATGTCGGCGGCCTGAAACCAGTCTCCCTCATGTGTGGCTCCAAACACGACCGGGTAGCCGAATAGGCTCCGCTCGCCGCTCGCCGGAGGCACCTGGCTTGAGACGTAGTGAACAAACTTCATCTGTAAATAGCTCTTGCCGGGGGGACGGAAGAAGTCGAACTCTTTTGGGGTAGATGTGGGGTCGTGGCACCCGAAGTAGAACCCACCCTGTCTCTTGTCGTAAAAGGACATGAATTGCATGGGGCACCCGTAGTATCCGTCTGGGTACTCGCTATGGACGAACCTTTCATAATAGTGGTCCACCTTGTCCGGCCGAAGGGTGTTGAGCGGGTCTCGAACGAGCAGGCCCGATGCCGATGGGTGGGCGAGGTAGTCCGGGCTTGCCAGGTCTCCTAACGTTGTCATCCCAGAAAGGATAGGGAAGACGAGCGCCTCAACTTTTGAACCTGGCCCAAGAACAAGAGTGGGGGAGAACGTGATCACACTTGAAGTGGGCGAGGCGCGGACGTCAATCCTGACGCGTGCAGCAGCATCAGGAAACTGAAATCGCAGAGATCGGAGCCCCGCCGGGCCGTAAATGGCACGGAACTGGTTGCGCCCGAATGGGGTCAAGAGCGAGCCGTCGTGCAGAATCAAGGCACAGCATGGCCCACGGCCGGTCCTTTTGAAAAGTTTCAATCCCGTGAGCTTGTTCTTGACTTGCCGGAAACCGCCATCGGCCGGATCGAGCTCGATTAACAGTGCAGGGCTCTCGAGCTTGAGCACTTTTGCGACAGTCTGGGCGGGCTGTGGAGGTGGCAGCTCTGCCGTTAAGGCCACACCGTAAAGTAGTCCAGCGAGGGCAAATGCCGGAAGGCCAGGTGCGGACCGCATCATTTGCTGGACAGGGGGACGGTAGGCGCTGCCGCCATGCTTAAACCTCCTGGCTAGGGATGAGGCACAGAAACCTCAGCGTGCTTTCGCTCTTGTTCACGAAAGAATGCCATTCGTTGGGAGGGACAAAGACCGCATCGCCCGGCCCCACCGGGCGCTCGGCTTTGCCCTGGTCAACGCAGGCGCCCTCGCCCTCGAGAATGAATGCCTCGTGCTCCCAGGGGTGCTGATGGTATGGCGTTGCCCCGCCGGGGCCAACCTCGAAGCATCGCATCCTGAAGTTCTTTGCCCCGTCGTCCTCTGAGATTAGGACTCGCTTAGTAACGTCAATCGCGCCCTTTGCCTCAACGGGCCTCGCCTCGACATCTAAATAGCTGACTACCTTCATAGAATGTCTCCCATCGTATTTCGTTAAAACGCAAGTCAGATTGATCAGATATTAGCATTCAGGCCGCAGTAACAGCAAGCGAGAACACAAGATGGACGGCTTGGTCTCGGCGCACGCTGCTTATGCCCTGCGCAGGTTTGCACGCCCGTCTCCGCGTCATTCCGTTACCTCAAACGTAACGGAGGCGGAGCGATAGACGTTCCTGATTGAGAAGGGGCCGGTGAGGCCGATGTGGAATGTGTATGCGCCGGCTGGGGCCTCGTCCGGGAGGGTGGTGTTGAGGAGGATGAGGTCGGCGATGGCTCCGTATGCGGGGAGCGGGACGTTCGCATAGTACGGCACGGGGTATGCGAAGAGCGCGAGGCCGGTCGGACCGTTGCCATCGGGTGGGTCCGGCAGGGGTAATGGAGGCGCAGCGAGGTCCTTCATGTCCGGGGTGTTGGGTATCGACCCCGGCCCGCTGTAGCTCGGCCCCGGCTGCAAGAACTCCGTGCTCCCAGCAAACGCCGCATAGAATATCGGAAACGGAGGCGCTGCCTCTTGACCCGCCACGTAGAACACCTGCCCGCTCGGCGCCTGAATGGCAACGTAGAGGTCAACGTTGGTCGGTGGGCCTAGGTAGGATAACGAGGCGCGTCCTTTCAGCGCGTCGGACTCGGCGTCGGCTTCCAGCAGCAAGGACTCGTCGGCCAGCAGAACGCTTATGCCCCATTGGCCTATCCAGACGTTGCCGTATGCGTCGATAGCTAAGTCGCTTGGGCACTCGTCGAACAGTTCAATTGGAAGCCAGACCCAGTCCGAAGTTGCCGGATCGAAGGACCACAGCTGGCCCCTCTCTGAAAACCACAGCTTGCCGTCTGGGGCTTGTGCCGAGCAATAGTGCTGATTGAAGAGAGGCTCACTGTTCCACACGGGGTCCCAAGGCGCTGCTCTTTTCTCCCACCCCGACGCTTCAGAGTAGCTTAGTAGATGAAGGGCTCGAAACCACTTCGTGTTATCCTCAGAGACGCACACTGCCCCCGGGCCCACCCACCTCTCCGTGTCGAGTTGCGTTAGGCCGTCCGTCTCCGTGCAGATGAAAACAGCGCCGTCTCGACGTTGGACGGTCGTAGAGATGTACCGCGCGGGAATCCATACGATGTCGTCAGCGTCCACCGCTATATCCGTGAGCGCGGAGTGGAGCCAGGGCGGCTTGAAAGCTCTGAACTCCCCGTCCTTCAGCATTCCGACTACGCCAGTGTTGTCGGAGTGAAAAACTATGAACCAAAGCCTCCCTTGGCTGTCCACCTCCATATCGTATTCCATCCCGGGCAGACCCTCTGCCAACCAGATTTGTTCCCACTCCCCGCCCTCGAACCTCCAGAAGTATCTATCATAAGCGACACCGATCCACTTGGTGTCGTTGTCAATGCACAATCCCCCCCAATGGCCATCCCAGACAGGAGGCAGCCAGAAGCTGCTTTGGTCCCCAGAAAGGCGCCACAGGACGGAATCTGTGTAGAAGTCTTCGGCTACGATCCCCCACAGGTCCCCCCTGTCGTCAAATTTCAGGCCATCAACATTGTTCGCAGGGATGAGCGACGGCGATGGCAAGGCTCTAAGCTGCTTCTCAACGTACAACGCCAGGCCGGCCGGTCGCCCCTTCATCTCATCAGACGGTGCTGCACAAGCCGCCAAAAGGTCCCCTTCCGGGTCAACACTCAACTCATAGACCATCTGAGCAGGCAAACCGGTCGCCGTCGAGAAACGGTGCCAGCCGGCCTCGTCCAGCATGTAGCAGCCATCCTCCGCGCCGATCCACACCTTCAGGTCCGGCCCCACAACCATAGACCGTGCGTCTGCGGACCCGCTGGGCCCAATCCACTGAAAACACTGCCACGATGACCCATCGAACCTGGCTACAGTAACAGGATTCAGCACCCAGACGCGACCTCGAGCATCTAATCTGATCTCAACCACGTCCATAGCAGGCCCACCGCACCAGTCCTCAGGCACATCGAAGTAGACCTTCTGCCCGTCTCGCATCGCCACAAGGGAGGGATTGACCTCGCCACTTATTTGCGTCATGTACCACACAGTACCATCGTTCGCAACGGCGAAACAGGGCGAGTAGTACTCCCTGTTCTGCGAGAAGAGAGATTCCCATTCATTCTTGATTGGATCGAAGCGCAATATCACGTTTCTGCCGAGAATCCAGACGTTTCCAAAGCTGTCACACTCCATCTCGCCGCCGCCGGCGTCGTCATAAAAACCATACCAGAACCCAAGCATTGACGGCGGAGGGCCGCAATCCAGCCAACTAATGCCGTCAAAGCAGGCCACGCCCGCTTCAGGGCCTACGAACCAGACAGTCCCAGCGGCGCCGAGAGCGACCCGGCAGTAATCTTCAGCTCCAAGGCCCCTCTTCATGCTAAGGAGCGCAACTTGCTCGCCGCTAGACTGCCTCACCCTCACTGGCCCACCTTCTGTTGCCGCCCAGAACCACTCTGACTCGGCTGCAACGCCTTTGACCCGGTCAGTGTTCGTTAGATTGACGAATAAGGCCCCGTGCACCAAACAAGGCCAAGTCGCGACACAGAACAACGCTAATACAAAAACCAGCAATCGACTGACCAGATGCAGCATCATCGACCTCCCTAAAATCACCTTTGTCTAATAGGCCGTACGTGGCTCTGGATACGGGGAATCCCGAAAGTCTCCCCCGCAGGTGTTTATGTTTCTCGGCCTTTCCCCGAAAAACTGATAGGCACAGGAATTCCACCCGAGCCCCTGCTCAATTTTGCTCGTAACCGCCCACACCCAGACCATTGACCCAGGCTCCCGAAACGGCTCATCGAGCGACCCAATGATCTGGCCCTGCAAGAAAGTGCCAAGACAGCACAACTGAAGAGACACAAGTGCAAACAGCAGAATCGAACGCGTCATCACTTATTCCTCCTGACCACAGACGATTACATTCTCAATCAGCTGAATGCGGACCAGACGGTAACTCCAGACCTAAATCGAACGCATGGTGACCCCAGGCGGCACAGTTTCAAAGAACTTGCCAATCACTCCACGACTACGGCAGTCCCATAGGCCAGAAGCTCCGCCGCGCCTCGCATGATCGATGACGTGGAAAAGCGCACCGAGACGATGGCGTTGGCGCCGAGCTTCTGTGCGTCCTCTTCCATCCGACGAAGCGACTCATCCCGAGCCTGAGCGAGCATCTTGGTGTACTCAGATATCTCACCTCCGATAACGGTCCTGAGCGCTGCAATCACGTCCTCGCCGATGTGCCTCGCACGGATGGTGTTGCCCTTGACCAGGCCCAGCGTTTTGACGATGTTTTTGCCCTGGATCTCGCTAGTGGTTACTATGATCATTTTTGAAACTTAGCCTCCTTTGCATTTATATGTTTGGAATCTACTGTCTCATTATCTCTCATCATGTTGATTACTGTGTTGTGCGCGGCCCGCGTCGTTTCAGGCAGCCTGAACTTTGGCGAGCACGCAAGCACGAGCTTGATGGCCGTTTGCAGACCGATCTTGTGCCCTATTGAGACGAAGACGGGCGAGATATTGGTGCGGGTCCTCAGAACAGCTCCGACAAGCTCTTTTCTGTGCATAAGGTCTGTGCTTGAGCCTTTTTTTTGCCCCGGCTGCTCGAACTCGCCAACGAGCCGCGATTTGGCGCAGCCCACCGTGGGCATGTCCAGCACAAGTCCCAGATGACACGCCAGTCCCAATCGCCTCGGGTGGGCGAGGCCCTGGCCGTCGGCAATGACCACATCCGGAATGGTATCGAGGCGTTCGAAAGCCCTGACGAGGCCCGGAATCTCACGGAACGATAGAAGCCCCGGTATGTAGGGGAAAGCCGCGTCCGTTATCGCCGACTTCTGGCAGACCAGCTCGAGTCGCGGGAAGCTCAACACGACCACTGCGCAGTAGCAGCGATTCGTGGCCCTTGAATAGGAGACATCAGCTCCAGCGACAAGCCGAATGGAGTCGAGAGTCAAGCTCGACTGCTGAATAACTCTTTCGGCAAGCTCGCGCTGAAGCTTCACTGCATCAGCGTAGGAAACGTTCCATGGATGCAGGCTCTTGACGTTCATAATTCCCTGATTCACTCGAGGACTTGGCGCCCGAGAGAATCATCTCAAAATAATTCTGCCCGCTCTAGCTAGCCTTGAGCGACGCCCAGGTTCACAAATGACCTACCAGGCGGAGACTTCTTCGCCGCTATCGCTAAACAGTCGTGTCCGTCGTCTAAGCCTTCTGGCTTATCTGACCGTAACATACGGGAACACTGGGCTCTGGTTGCCATCAGTGTCGGTCGCAACGATCTCGAGCACGTAGTTGCCGGCCGCAAGGCCGGGCTCAACGTCTATCGTGTTATGGAATGTATTGTCCCCTGCGACATCATCTCCATGCGTCCCATCGTCGTAAAGGAGTATTCCCGTTGGGATGCCCTTGTAGGATAGCTCGACCTTCTCGATCTCACCTGAACCGGTGTAGGGGTCCACAATAGCCATGACTGTGAGACTGCCGCCCGTGGACGAGTTTACGACCGAGCCCACAAACCCACCTCCGAGAATCAATGGATACGAATCGGACGTAGGGCCTGACGGGGCCGCAAACGGCGAGCAGCTAACTATCTTGCTCTCCTCTTTGCTCCCATCAAGGTTGTAGAGCAACAGCTTGTAGTAGTAGGTAATACCAGACGAGACGTCGGCGTCAGTGTAGGTGTAACTGTGCGGCTCAGAACTCGTCCCGGCCGCCCGGACCATCTGGCTTGTGATTGTATGGAATATGCCTTTAGCATCATCGCGCCTCGCTACATGCCAGCCCAAGGCATCGGTCTCTGAGGCCGTCGTCCAGTTCAGCGTGATTCTCTCGAAGCCAGGCACCGCCTCGAACGACGAAAGCACGACCGGCATCGAATCAGTCCAAGCGATGTTGGACATGGGCGAAGTCTGCCCTGAGTCATCCGTCGTCTTGAGAGCGAAATAATACACAGTCGCCAGGTCAAGCCCACCAACGTCCAATCTTTGCGGCGATCCAGACCGAAGCGGCTTGTTCCCAGTCTTTTGGTCCACATAGGGCACGGAGGTCCCGCTCTGGAAGTCCGAGTCGCTCTCAAATATGCTCGTCGAGTAACGGATGTCGTAAGACGAGGCTGTTCCGTAATTGCCATCGTCTCCGGGCGCCGTCCACTTGAGAGTGATCGTTGAACCGTCCCCCCGAGGCTCTGCTCTCAAGTTTTGAACTGCCGCGGGCGGGGTAGTGTCCTGCGTTGACTTGTTGTAAAGAGTGATCGTCCCATCACTGAAGCCCTCTGCCAGCGTCTCGCCTCCATCGTCCTGGCTACTTTCCTTGATCCTGGCGATGACGTAGTAGGTGTTGCCGGGCTGGTCGCTCAAGTCGGTGAATGCCATGGTGAACTGGTTCTGCCTGTCGCTCACCGTAATCGGCAAGAGAGAGCGTCTCACGTCGTCTGAGGGGTCGCCGTCTATGTCAGTGTCGGTATAAATGAGGACATAGGCGGAGACGTTCGGGTCTTGGTCGTCCCACTCCACCGTAAAGGTCTCTCCGACCGGCAGATAGACGCTCCCGCCCGGCTCCTGCACGTTGATCTCGTAATGCTGAGTGTGGTCAATTGTCACCCGGCCAAGCGAGGCCTCAGAATAGGACCAATTGGCATCGAGCAGATTCATTTTGGTCTTGCCAACAATGTAATAGCTCTGACCGTCAGGGAGGTCGCTGGTGTCCCACTCATAGATGCCGGGAGCGTAGTCTACATACATGAAAGGATCTGATGGCCCCATGATCTGACCCTCACCCCCAGGCTCCCTGTCAACGTCATAGAACAGCCAGTAGTAGCCTACGCCTCTCAGCTGAAATGGAAGTGTGATGCCTCTGTCGGCCGTTACATCCGCATCAGGGCCAACATGTATCACAGGCTCGGTTACCCGATTTATGTAAATGGTTCCCAGGCTGTAGCTTGTCTGAATCCAGGGCTCGTTCTCATCCAGTGACAGCCTGATCTTGCCAACAATGTACCACTCCGTCAGGTTCGGTAGGTTGTTGGTGTTCCACGTAAGGTCCTTGAAGTCCAGGGCCGGCAAGGGGAAGGGCGTTATCAGAGTCTCTCCACCCTCCTGATTATCCGAGTCGCGAAAGAGGCTGATATAGCCGAAATCGCCATCCAACCACTCGATCAAGAAATCCCCGTTCTCGTCCGGCTCCTCTCTAGCGGTTAGAGGGTTCAGGACGTATATAAAAACATTTGGCTGCTCCTGGGCGAAAGCGCCGCCCGACAGCCCGCACAAAAGCATCACCAGACCCAGGCAAAGCACGTTGAAGAATACGTTTCGCATCCGCTTACCTCCTCATTTTCAAAGCATGGTTTCAGAGCTTCCGCAATGGCGGAGCACATCTTGTACCATATCTATGTAGCATGTTTTTACCATATCCATATTGTATTTGATAGCTCCCCCATCTAATTGTCAAGCTCCTAATGGACGATCTACGAACTTCCCCATGGTCCATCCGAGATTCTTTCAACGCGACCTCTCAATGCTAATCCCATCTCGAGGCCGTAGCTTGGAACAACCTAGGCCCGCCTCGAGCGACGACTCATCTCAACATGCGAATGTTGCGTCAGCTCTTACATTGGTGTACATTCTGTGTTTAAGGAAAGGTGCGGTCAAGAATCGCCCTTATGTAAAAATAAGAAATAATGTGGAAAACTGAGAATGGACGTTAGGGCACAACAGATTATCGATCGTGACATAACTGAGGAGATGAAGACAGCGTATCTTGAATACGCGATGAGCGTGATCGTAGCTCGCGCTCTGCCGGACGTGTGTGATGGCCTCAAACCAGTCCAGCGTCGGATACTCTACGCGATGAAGGACCTGGGCCTCTCCTACAATCGGCCCTACAAGAAATGTGCAAGAATCATCGGCGATACGATGGGCAAGTATCATCCGCACGGCAACGACGCGATCTACAACGCCTTGGTGCGGATGGTTCAGGATTTCTCGCTGAGGTACCCGCTCATCGACGGGCAGGGCAACTACGGCTCGATCGATGACGACCCGCCCGCGGCGATGCGCTACACCGAGGCGCGGCTCGACCGGATTTCCGAGGAGATGCTGGCGGATATTGACAAGGACGTCGTGGATTTCGTGCCCAATTACGACACCACAACGACGGAGCCGGCTGTGCTGCCGGCCAGAATACCGAACCTCCTAATCAATGGCTCGAGCGGGATCGCGGTCGGGATGGCCACACAGATTCCGCCTCATAACATTTCGGAGGTGGTCGATGGTCTGATACGCCTGATCGACGAGCCGCAGATTAGCGTGCTGGAGCTCATGGAGACGATTAAGGGTCCCGATTTCCCAACAGCGGCCTTCATTCTTGGTCGTTCGGGGATAAAACAGGCCTATGAGACTGGCCGCGGCCAGATCATGATGCGAGCAAAGGCAGATTTCGAGAGCTTCGGCCCACAAGGCAGCAGGACAAGAATTGTCTTCAGCGAGCTGCCATATCAGAGGCAGAAGAGCGCGATAGTGTTCTCGATAGCGGAGCTGGTTCATCACAAGCGAATCGAGGGTATAGCGGACATCAGGGACGAATCGGACCGGCAGGGGATGCGGATCGTTATCGACCTGAAGCGGGATGCTCAGGAGGAAGTGATACTTCGCCAGCTATACAAGTTCACGGCGCTTCAGGATTCATTCAACGTGAACATGCTGGCGCTTCTTCAGGGCCAGCCTCGGCTGCTTAGCTTGAAGCAGATGCTTCATGCGTTTGTGGAGTTTCGGGAGACTGTGGTTAACCGCAGGTGCAAGTTCGAGCTCAAAAAGGCCGAGGCACGAGCGCACATCCTCGAAGGCCTCAAGATAGCTCTTAATAACCTGGACGCTATCATATCTACAATCCGGCAGTCGGCGAGCGTGGAGGAGGCGCAGGGCCAGTTGATGGGCCGGTTCCAGCTGACCGCCGTCCAGGCGAAGGCGATTCTTGAGATGAAACTCCAGCATTTGACTAAGCTCGAGCGGGAGAAGCTGGACGAGGAGTATGCAAACCTTAAGGAACAGATCACGTATCTGAAAATCGTTTTGGCAGACGAGAGCCTGATACTCGGCATCGTTAAGGACGAGCTGAAGGAAGTTAAGAAGAAATATGGGGACAAGCGCCGCACTCAGATAATCGAGGCAGAGGATGCGGTAACTGACGAGGAGCTGATCCCATTGGAGGAGATGGTCGTAACGGCGACGAGGTCAGGCTACATCAAGCGGGCACCCCTTTCGCTGTTCACGGCCCAGCGCAGGTCAGGTCAGGGCTCCTATGGGATGGCGACTAAAGAGGCGGACTTTATCGAGAGGATATTCACCACGATGACACACGACTGGGTCATGTTCTTCACTGACCAGGGCCGTGTTCATCTTCTGAAGGTTTACAGCTTGCCGGGCGGGGAGAGGAACGCCAAGGGGCGAGCGATAAGAAACTTACTCAACCTAAGGCCAGAGGAGACTATACGCACGATCTTCCCGCTGAGAAACCTCGACTTCGAGAGTGACCAGTATCTACTAACGGCCACACGGCACGGACAGGTCAAGAAAACACCCATCTTGGCGTTCAGGAACATCAGGTCCAACGGGATCATTGCAGTTGGTTTGAAGGAGGGGGATAGCCTCGTCTCGGCGCGGCTGTCTAATGGCGAACAGGATATATTTCTCGGGACGCGCAAGGGGGTTGCGATACATTTCGATGAGAAGCAGATTCGCTCAATGGGCCGTTCCGCTCGGGGCGTGATAGGAATGCGCCTCCGGGGCGATGACGAGGTGATCGGTATGGAAGTGCTCTCGGAGACAACGACCATACTCACCGTGACCGAGAATGGGTATGGCAAGAGAAGCCGCGCCTCAGATTACAGACCTCAGAACCGTGGTGGCTACGGGTTGATCAACATTAGATGCACGAGGAAGAATGGCCAAGTCGTTGGTATCGTTCAGGTCAACGATGGTGACGAGGTCATCATGATCACACACAACGGCAAGACGCTGAGGTTCAAGCTGGAGCGGAAAAGCGTGCGAATAACTGGC
>Ga0307378_10009149_pt1 | contig 13049 bp, 10 predicted proteins | sample UN1MG_FD_202238 | JGI IMG/M metagenome (GOLD analysis project Ga0307378, IMG submission 202238) | Soil microbial communities from Risofladan, Vaasa, Finland - UN-1 | ecosystem: Environmental > Terrestrial > Soil > Coastal area > Acid sulfate soil | place: Finland: Risofladan, Vaasa | collected... | reverse complement strand
ACATTGCAGTTTTAGTTGTGGCAGCAGATGATGGAGTAATGCCTCAAACCGTCGAAGCAATTAATCATGCAAAAGCAGCAAATGTTCCTATTATCGTAGCAATAAATAAAATCGACAAAGCTAATGCTAATGTCGAAAAAGTAAAGAAGGGATTGACAAAATACGACTTAGTTTCTGAAGAATGGGGAGGAGAAACTCTAATGGTTGAGGTTTCTGCCCTTCAAAATAAAGGCATTGAAAAATTATTGGAAACTATTTTATTGCAATCAGAGATGTTAGATTTAAAGGCGAATCTTGATATTCCGGCAAAAGGCCTAATAATAGAAACGAAATTAGACAAGAAAAGAGGAATTATTGCTTCAGTATTAATTCAAGATGGGTCATTAAAGATTGGCGATTATTTCATTGCAGGAATATCTTATGGTAAAATCAGAAGCCTTGTTGACGACAAGGGGAAAAGCATAAAAAAAGTAGGACCTTCAACCCCGGTTGAGATTATAGGTTTTTGTAAAATGCCTCAGGCCGGTGATTACTTCCAAATAGTACCAGATGACAAGCTCGCTAAAATTATAATTAGCGAAAGGGAGGATGAGGGAAGAAGTAAAATTATTGAAGAATCATCACTTTCTTTGGATAATTTATTTTTAGAGATAAAAGAAGGAAAGATAGATAAATTAAGTGTAATTTTAAAGACGGATACTCAAGGTTCTTTAGATGCTTTGCAAGAAGCCATAAAAAAGATAAAAATTGAAAATGAAGAAATAAAAACTGACATAATACACGCGGGCGTCGGAAATATTACCGAAACGGATGTTATGTTGGCCTCTGCTTCCAAGGCAATAATAATAGGTTTTAATATTCGCCCTGATACAAATATCCAAAAAATAGCTAAGTCCGAGAAGATAGAAATCAGATTATATAAAATTATATATGATCTAATAGACGAAATTAAGTCCGCTTTAAAAGGTTATTTAAAACCAAAAATTGAAGAATACATCTGCGGACAAGCAGAAGTTCGAGAAATATTTAAAATACCCAAGATCGGTACTATTGCAGGAAGTTATGTATTAAATGGCAAGATATCAAAAAATGATGATGTACGAGTAATAAGAGACGGTAAATTAATATATGAAGAAAAAGTCTCTTCACTAAAAAGATTTAAAGAAGATGTAAAAGAAGTTAATACTGGTTTTGAATGCGGAATCGGTATAGAAAAATTTAATGATATTAAATTAAAAGACATACTTGAATTTTATACTTTTAGAGAGGTTAAAGAGAAATAGAACTAGCGTGGAGCGTATAGCGTATAGCGGTTAGATGTGGGCAGTAAGTAAAGGCGACATAAAAGATGAATATCTCGTGCAAATTAATTAAACGACTAACTAGGAAAATGGTTAAACAATGAACTAGTTTAACTGGAGAATTGGTAGATTGGGGAATTATTAATATGTCATTATCCAAAAGAAGCGAACAATTAGAAAAATCTCTTATGAGAGAAATTAACTATATAATTTATCGGAAAATAAACGATCCGCGGATAAAATTTGTTACTATCACAAGGATAAAAGTTTCACCCGACCTGAAATATGCTGATGTTTTTGTGACTATTTTTAATGATAAGGATCAGCAAAAAAAAGCTTTAAAAGGACTTAAAAATGCGACAAAATTTATAAGAGGTGAATTGGGAAAAGATTTGAAGCTAAGACATGTACCAAAAATAGAATTTAAAATCGATGAAGACTTAGAACATCAATACAAAATATTAGAAATTATTACTGAAGTTCATGACCAACAATTAAATTTAAAGAAAGATAAAAATAATGAATAATTTCGATGAAATTACCAAAGTACTGCAGAAGAATGATAATTTTTTAATTACTTCCCATGCAAATTTGGATGGAGATGGAATTGGTTCCGAACTTGCCTTTTATTTTATTTTAAAAAAACTTAATAAGAATCCCATCATATTAAATCAAGATAGATTGCCAAAAATATATGATTTTTTACCTGGCAGTGATAAAGTACATTACTTAAAAGATAATTGTATTAACCCAAATAGTATAGATGTGGGGATAGTGCTTGATTGTAGTAATGTCAAAAGAACTGGGAAGACATACGAAATATTTAAAAATATAAAAACCATAATAAACATCGACCATCACAAGAGCAACGAAAACTTTGGAGATTTAAATTACGTAGATAGTTCTGTTTCTTCGGTCGGAGAAATTATCTATGAATTTATTAATTTCATTGACTCAGATCTATTAGATGATGAAATATCTACCTGTTTATATACAGCCATAATAACTGATACCGGGTCGTTTAGATATTCAAATGTAAGTTCAAAGACATTTAAAATAGCCTCCGATTTAACTTCTAAAGGAATAAAGCCATATTTAATTGCCAATAATATTTATAATAGAAACACCTATTCCGGATTAAAATTATTAGGAGAAGCCCTTTTAACTTTAGAGATGGATGACTCTAATTATGTTTCATGGCTAACTATTACCCGAAGGATGTTAAATAATGCTAAAGCAAATGATGAGGAGATAGAAGGAATAATTGATGTTGCCACAACTTTAGATAATAGTGAAATATCAATCTTATTCAGGGAAACTAAAGATAATAAAATAAAAATTAGTTTTCGCTCTAAAGGTAATTTTGACGTAAATAAATTTGCCGGAAAATTTAAGGGCGGCGGCCACCCAAATGCTGCCGGTTGTTTATGTTCGGGAAAGTTAGATGAAATTAAAGAAAAAATACTTTCCAGGTTATTTACTGAAATTAAACGCCCTGGGAGTTAAATTAGTTAGCATGAATGGTATTATAAACATATTTAAACCAAAAGGAATTAGTTCATATCAAGTTGTAAGAGAGGTTAGGAATATCTTAAATATTCCTAAAGCAGGTCATACGGGAACATTAGATCCCTCTGCTTCTGGTGTTTTATTGATATGTATAGGGCAAGCTACAAAAATTGCTGAATTCTTAGTAGGTATGAAAAAACACTATCGGGGCGAAATGATCTTGGGTATAAGCACTGACTCCCAAGATTCAGAAGGAAAAATTATTCAGAAAAAGAAAGTTGAAACTAATATTGATGAAAAAAGGATTAAAGATATATTAAGAAAATATGAAGGCACAATTAGCCAAACACCGCCGATGTTTTCAGCAGCTCATTACAAGGGAAAAAGATTATATCATCTTGCCAGAAAAGGCATAGAAGTAAAAAGAAATCCTAAGAAAGTAAAAATATATCAGTTTAAATTAATAAATTTTAATCAAAAGGTAAACCCAATAATTAAATTCGAGGTTATTTGTTCAAAAGGCACATATATTAGAACATTATGCAGCGATATAGGTGATGAGTTAGGTTGTGGTGCGCATTTATCAAATTTGGTAAGAAAAAAAGTTGGTAATTTTAGCATTGAAGATTCAATAAATTTAGAAGAATTAAAAAAAGGAAAAGCTTTAAGGGAAAGATATCTTATTAGCATTGATTCCGTTCTTGAAGAATTAAATAAAATAACCGTAAAAAGTGAAGCTACTAAAATCGTTTTAAACGGTGGGGTTATATCAAGTGAGCAAATTGTTGAAATTCCTGAAGGACTAAAGACAAGAAAAAACAAATTTGTTAAAATATTTGATGTAAAAGACAATTTGCTGTCCATTGGTACTTTAATTAAAGAAAACGGGAAAAATATATTTTTTAAACCAGTAAAGGTTTTTAAAAATTATTAATTTTGCTAATTCGATCTAAATAATTAATTATGGAAATTATAAGATACTCAAAAAATATCATATTACCCAAGAAAAAACGATATATTGCTTTAGGTGTCTTTGATGGTGTACACTTAGGACATCAAAGATTGATTAAACTAACCGTTGATAAAGCCAACAAGAATGATGGAATAAGTATTGTTGTCACTTTTGACCCTCATCCCGATAAAATAATTAACCCGGAAAGCAATGTTTTTTTATTAACCACTTTGGAGGAACGAATAAGCCTGATTAAAGACTCAGATGTTGATGTTTTTCTAATCATTAAATTTAATAAGATGATGAGTAAAATGTCTCCTAAAGATTTTATAAGTAAAATATTAGTCGATAATTTGCAGATAAAAGAACTTTATGTAGGCTTTAATTATAAATTTGGTTTTAAGGGAGAAGGAAATACAAATATTTTAAGAGAATATAGCAAGTTTTATAAATTTAAAACTAACATATTAAAACCAATAGCTGCAAACCACACCATAATTAGTAGTACCAGAATAAAAGATTATATTAAGTTGGGAGAAATCGAAAAAGCGAAAATATTGCTGGGGCATGCTATCACGATTTCAGGAAGAGTAATTTCTGGAAAGGGTAGGGGAAGAAAATTATTAAATTTCGCTACAGCCAATATTGAGACACCAATAGAAAAAATTCTTCCCGTTAACGGAGTATATTTGGTGGAAATTAAGATTGATAATAAAGACTATTATGGTTTAATGAACATAGGGGTTAGGCCAACCTTTAAAGAAACAGAACGAACTGTAGAAGTTCACATTATAAATTTCAATAAAAAAATATATAATAAAAAAGTAGTCGTTAATATACTGCAAAAAATAAGAGAAGAAAAATACTTTAGTAATACGAATTTATTAAAAAAACAGATAGAAGATGACATTTTAATAGCCAACAAAATGATAAACAAAAGATAATTAAAAAAATGACAAGGAACTGTCCTTTGACATTTTTTAGTTTTACGCTTTTTACTAATTTTTTTAACCAATTAACCAGGTAACCAACTAACTAGCTAACTAATTAGATACGAATTTAGGTTGAAGGGTATAATTGTTTATGATAAAATAATTAAGATACAATGTTATAAAAAATAATAAATAAAAGGAGAGAGTAATATGGTTTTTACTAAAGACGATAAGGAAAAAATAGTAACAAAATATCAGCATCATACTACTGATACTGGTTCGCCAGAAGTTCAAATTGCTTTGTTGACTGAAAGAATAAACGATCTTACCGGGCATCTAGTAAGAAACAAGAAGGATTTTCATTCAAAGCAAGGTTTATTAAAGATGGTGGGTAAAAGAAGAAAATTATTAAATTATCTCAAAGATAATGATATTAAAAAATATCGAAAAGTTATTGAATCACTAAATTTACGAAAATAACAAATTAGTCGTTAGCCAATAAAACTAGCGTGGAGCGTACAGCGTTTAGCGTATAGTAGCATAAGTAAAATGCCTTTACGGAAAAGCTAATTCTATATATAATAATAAAGATAAAGTGTTTACAATAAAGCGAGTTTTTTAAATAATAAGGAGGATAAAAATTATTTAATGTTAGGATGTAAAGAAATTAAAATTAATTTGAATGGTAAAATAATAAATATAGAAACCGGCAAAATTGCCAAGCAGGCAGCAGGTTCGATTGTAGTTAGTTGTGAGGGAACTGTTGTATTGGTAACAGTAAATTCTTCCAAAGAACCGCGGGAAGGGACAGACTTTTTCCCCTTAATGGTAGATTATGAGGAAAAATTTTACGCTGCCGGTAAAATACCAGGCGGTTTTTTCAAAAGAGAGGGTAGACCAAGCAAGAATGCGATATTAACTTCACGACTTATTGATCGTCCATTACGGCCTTTGTTCCCTGAGGGATACAAAAACGATGTCCAGGTTATTGCTACCGTTTTGTCATATGATCAAAAAAATTTACCCGATATACTTGCTATGATAGGAGCTTCTACGGCTTTATGGATATCGGATATTCCCTTCCAAGGCCCCGTAGGAGGTGTAAGGATTGGATTGGTAGAAAATGAATTTATAGTTAATCCCGGCCCTGAAGAATTAGAAAATACTGAATTGAACTTAATTATAGCTGGTACAAAAGATTCAATTATAATGATGGAAGGCGAAGCAAAAGAAGTACCTGAAGAAATTATATTAAAAGCAATTGGCATTGCTCAGGAAGCAATTAAGACAATCATAGAAGGCCAGGAAAAACTGGCAGATATTTTGGGGAAATCTAATATAAAAGAAGAAAAACAATATTCAGAAACAGCAGAATTAGCAGATAATTATCGTAAAGAAATTAAAAATCTCTACGAGAAAGAAATTAAAAAATCTATCTGTATAAATGAAAAAAAGGAAAGAGAAGATTTATTAAAAGATATTCTTAATCAGATTATTGAAAAATTATCTATCGAGGAAGACAATTTACCTCTTTTAAAAAATGTCTATGATGAGATTTGTAAAGAAGCTGTTCGTGAGTTAATAATTAAAGAAAAAATAAGAGTGGACGGGAGAAAATTAGACGAGATACGACTTATTAGTTGTGAAATTGGAGTGTTGCCCCGGGTTCATGGTAGTGCATTATTTACCAGAGGGCAAACGCAAGCTTTAGTTGTTACTACTTTAGGAACAGTGAAAGATAGGCAATTCATAGATACCCTGGAAGAAGAATCTTCAGAGAGGTTTTATCTGCATTACAATTTTCCACCTTTTAGTGTTGGCGAAGTAAGACCAAGAAGAGGGCAATCAAGAAGAGAAATTGGCCATGGTTCATTGGCAGAAATGGCCTTGAAAGCTTTAATTCCATCAGAAGAAGAATTTCCTTACACTATTCGTATAGTTTCCGAAATTTTAGAATCAAATGGCTCTTCTTCTATGGCTAGTGTTTGTGGGGGAAGTCTGTCCTTATTTGATGCCGGAGTTCCTCTAAAAAGACCTGTAGCTGGAATTGCTATGGGATTAGTAAAAGAAGATGAAAACGTAGAAATATTAACAGATATTTTAGGGATAGAAGATTATTATGGAGATATGGACTTTAAAGTTGCCGGAAGCAGTGAAGGCATTACTGCTATCCAAATGGATTTGAAAATTGCCGGTATTTCAAAAAATACATTGAGCGATATCTTAAAGAGATCAAAAGAAGCGAGATTATATATTCTTGAAAAAATGAATAAAACAATATCAAAATCTCGAGAAAATTTATCTATCTATGCACCAAAAATATCAGTTATAAATGTTGACCCTACTAAAATTGGCATGGTAATCGGTCCCAGCGGAAAAAATATTAAAAGAATTATAGAAGTAACGGGTGCTTCTATAGATATTAAAGATGATGGAGAAATATTTATAGCTGCAATTGATGAAAAATCGATGAGTCAAGCAAGAAAAATGATTGAAGCTATGGTAAGGGAAGCTAAGGTTGGGGAAACATATGAAGGGAAAGTAACCAGAACAACTAATTTTGGAGCTTTTGTAGAAATATTTCCTGGTAAAGAAGGATTAGTCCATATTTCTAAATTATCGCATAAACGTATAGGAAGAGTTGAAGATGTAGTTAGAGTCAATGATAATATATTAGTTAAAGTTATTGGAATTGACAATCAAGGCAGAGTTGACCTAAGAAAAATGGATAGTGATGAAAACGATATTGAAAACAATGATATTGATAAAAAAAATGAAAAATATGACTGATATTTTTTGATAAAATATGAAATAAATAAAACAAAAAATGGATTTAGTAGTGGAGAATAATAAAATTGAAATAAAAATAGAAAAAGTGAGGGGATGCGAGGATTTACCTTTGCCTGTTTCCACCAGTGAATTCTCCTCCGGAGTTGATTTATTATCCGCAGAAGCTCCCAATACTGTATTAAAACCGGGTAAGATAAAATTGATTTCCACTGGGATTAAAATTATGATCCCTAAAGGTTATGAAGGGCAAATAAGACCTCGAAGTGGTTTAGCCCTTAAGCATGGAATTACTGTTTTAAATACTCCAGGCACTATTGATTCAGATTATAGGGGTATTGTAAGGGTAATATTAATTAACTTAGGCGAAGAGGAATTTGTTATACAAAGGGGAGATAGAATAGCTCAATTGGTAATTCAAAAAATATTTTTCCCTAATTTTAAACTTGTAGAGACCTTAGATAAAACCAAAAGAGGAGAAGGTGGCTTCGGACATAGCGGCATATAATACAGTAACAAGTAATGTGTAATGAGTAATAAGATTAAATTTCCTAATTCCTAAAACAGGTTACTTATCACTTATTACTCATTACTGTATTTTATAATACTGAGTTCCTATACGTTAAACGCTGTACGCTATAATATTTACTCATTACTTATCACTCATTACTTATTTACTTTATCTAGGCGGAGGTATTCAATGACCACTGAACTAATCTTTGGTATGATGGGAGGTCTGGGGTTATTTTTATATGGAATGCAACTGCTCAGTGATGGTTTACAAAAAGTTACCGGTGATAGAATACAAAAAATTATGGAGTTATTAACCAATAAACCAGTAATGGGTGTTGTAACCGGAACTTTATTAACCTCCATTATACAAAGCAGCAGTGCTACTGGCGTTATAACTGTTGGTCTTGTAAATGCAGGTCTGTTAAATTTAAAACAAGCAATAAGTGTGATTGCCGGAGCCAGTATTGGTACTACTACAACTGCTCAAATTGTTTCTTTTCGTTTAGAAAAATATGCTCTTCCGGCAATTGGAATTGGTTTTATCATTAATTTTTTAGCCAAAAAAAGAAGCTATAAATATTTTGGCCAAATATTACTCGGTTTTGGTATATTATTCTTAGGCTTATACACTATGTCTCATGCAGTAAGCCCTTTAAGAAGTTATACTCCTTTTATTAATTTATTAGCAAGCATCTCTCACAACTTTTTTTTAGGTATATTAGTTGCTACAATTTTTACTGCGATAATTCAAAGCAGTAGTGCAAGTATAGCCATTGTAATTGCTATGTCTATACAAGGCATGATTGACTTAGATACAGCAATACCATTAATCTTAGGCAGTAATATCGGGACTTGTGTTACAGTTTTAATTGCAAGTATAGGAAGTTCTGTAACGGGAAAGAGGGTGGCACTTTCTCAATTAGTTTTTAAAACATTAGGAGTATTGTTATTTTCATTGTTTATAACCAAATTTACATTTCTAGCATCCTTAACTTCAATTACTATCCCAAGACAGATTGCTAATGCTCATACAATGTTTAATATAATTGATACTATGATATTACTTCCTTTCCTTAATGTTTTTGTTAAACTTATTGTTAAAATTTTACCAGGTGAAGAAATTGTCATTAAGAAAGGCCCTATCTACCTAAATAAAGATATGTTAAATACACCATCCCTTGCTTTGAGTCAAGCAACTAAAGAACTGGTTAGGATGGGCGAAATGGCTGAAAGCATGTTAAGTGATGTGATGATGTCTTTTATTCAAAACGACCTAAATATCTTAAAAGGTGTATATTTAAAAGAAGAGGTGGTAAATACTTTAGAAAAGGAGATTACCAAATATTTAGTATTAATATCTCAACGGTCTCTTAGCCCTAAACAATCAAAAAGACTAACAGATTTAATGAATATAGTAAATGATATAGAAAGAGTAGGTGACCATGCTGAAAATTTAGCTGAACTTGCTGAAGAAAAAATAAATGAAAAATTACCCTTTAGCGAAAAAGCTTTAGATGAATTAAAATTTATGTTTTCTAAAGTTCAATTATCTTTAAATAAATCAATATCGGCATTAAAAAATAGAGATATAGAATTAGCACGAGAAGTAGCTTTAAAGGAAGATGAAATTGATGAAATAGAAAAAGAACTTCGTGATAATCATATAAATAGGCTAAACCAGGGCATTTGTTATCCCGAATCCGGTGTTATCTTTTTAGATTTAATAAGTAACTTAGAAAGAGTTGGAGACCACGCTAATAACATTAGTTTGATGGTAATTGACGAACTGTCCAAAGGTTAGGGGAATATATGTCATTAATATTATTAGGGCTAATACAAGGATTAACAGAATTTTTTCCGGTAAGCAGTTCCGGGCATTTAGTAATAGCAAAGTATTTCTTAAAATTAAATTTACCAGGTGCGGCATTTGAAGCATTTGTACATTTTGGAACAGTTGTGGCTGTAATAGTACTCTTTAGAAAAGATATTAAAGAATTAGTAATTTCTTTTTTTGACAGTATTTATAAACTATTTCAAGGAGAAAATATATTAAATATTTTTAAATATAATTCACCATCGAAACTTGCTTGGTTTTTAGTAATAAGCACCATACCGGCCGCAATTATTGGATATTCTTTTAGTTCTTATTTTGAAATACTTTTTGGTGAACCCATAATAGCTTCGTTTATGTTAATTATTACGGGAGCTTTACTTTGGTTTGGTAATAAAAATTACTCAGGGGGCAATAAAAATATTTCAGAAATTACCTATAAAGATGCTATTTTTATAGGATTAGCTCAAGCTGTCGCTATTTTCCCGGGCATTTCGAGGTCCGGTTTAACTGTTATTACCGGAATGTCAAGAAACTTAGATCGAGAATTTGCGGCAAGATATTCTTTTATACTATCTGTCCCGATCATTTTGGGTGCTTCAATGTTTAAAATGAGGGAATTATCTTACTTAAATATAGATTTATCTATTCTGATACTATCAGGGTTAGTGGCGGCTATATCAAGCTATGGGGCTATGAAAATATTTATAAGATTATTAAAAAATCGGAAAATATACTTTTTTTCATATTATCTTTGGATTCTATCTGGTTTAACAATTTCGATAACTTTATCGAGAGGACTTTAATACATTGAAAATAAAGAAAAAAAATACTAAAAATGAAACCATAAGTATAATAATTATTGCATTTTCTTTGTTATATATTTTCGCCTTTATCTTCACTGACAAAATGGGAATTGTAGGAAAAATTATTTTTCAAACAGCAACTCGTAATATTGGTCTTGGTGCCTATATCTTTCCCATCTTGTTACTATTTTTGGGGATTGTAATTCTTTTCAATTATAAACCACCAAATCCTTATCATAAACTATTCGGAATTAGTTTTTTATTTATTATATTTCTTATATTTATCCACCTTAAATTACTTTTGCTCGATAATTCATATTCATTGGCAATGAAAGGGGCTGGCGGAGGTTTACTAGGTTATTTTTTTGCCAATTCATTATTCTTTTACTTTGGGGTAAAGGGAGCCTATCTTGTTTTAATATCCCTCAGCTTAATATCTGCCTTATTCATAACTGATATTTCCTATTTTTATATATTTAGCAACTTGGGAAATAAAATAAAAATGATATTGAATAATATTTACAATATTTTAGAAAATATCGGAATAAAATTTTCTAAAATTTCAAGACGCAAAGAAGTGCCCGACTATCAAGAATACGAAACAGATGAAATACATAAAAAAATATTTAAAATAAAAAGAACCAGGAAAAAGGAAAAAATATTAGAAGAAGAAACAATTTTCGATAGAGATTACCAGGAATCCAAACAGGAACCCAAGGTAGACAGATATCAAGTTCCACCTCTATCTTTACTATCTGACTCGTACGCTGAAGATAAGACAGATACCAAATTAAATATTGAGGAAAATGTAAAAACGCTCGAAAGAACCTTCACTAATTTTGGAATTAATGCAAAAGTCGTTGGGGTTATCCATGGACCAACTGTTACCCGATATGAAATTCATCCTGCACCAGGTGTTAAAATATCTAAAATAACTAATTTAAGCAATGATATTGCTTTGTCTTTTGCAGTAGCCTCAGTCAGGATAGAAGCACCAATACCCGGTAAAAATGCTGTAGGAATTGAAGTCCCTAACCGTAAAAGAATAAATGTTTATTTAAAAGAAATATTACAAAGTAGTGAATTTCAAAATGGAAAATATAAATTACCCATAGCTTTAGGAATAGATATTGGAGGCAAGCCCATAATCGCAGACTTAACCGAACTTCCTCATTTATTAATTGCCGGGGCAACCGGATCAGGGAAAAGCGTATGTATTAATAATATAATATTAAGTATTCTTTATAAGCTAAGTCCGGAAAAAGTAAAATTTCTGATGATTGATCCAAAAAGAGTAGAGCTAAATATTTACAATGGCATTCCGCATTTGTTAATACCCATTATAACCGATACAAGTCAAGCTATCAAAGTACTAAATTGGACGATATCTGAAATGGAAAAAAGATTTAAAATATTTGCAGAAGCAGGAGTCAGAAATTTAGAGGGGTATAATGAATATGTTAGAAATATCAATAATGATACTGAACCCTTACCCTACATTATAATAGTAATCGATGAATTAGCTGATTTGATGTTAACCTCTCCGGTAAAAGCAGAGGAATCATTATGCAGATTAGCCCAGATGACCAGGGCAACTGGTATTCATTTAATAATAGCTACTCAACGTCCTTCTGTAGATATTATTACCGGTTCAATAAAGGTTAATTTCCCTTCCAGAATTGCCTTTGCGGTTTCTACTCAGGTTGATTCAAGGACTATATTAGATGTTAATGGTGCCGAAAAATTATTAGGGAATGGAGATATGTTATTTTCCCCGGTTGGTGCCTCCAAACCAATTAGGGCTCAAGGAGCTTTTGTAGTAGAAAAAGAAATTAGAAATGTGGTATCCTATTTAATAAAGTATTCCCCCTCTTCTGAATATGAACAAGAAGTGTTAGAATATAAAAAGAGTAAAGATCTACTACGGGAAACCGAAGAAGATGAAGAAGATGAATTATTCAACGAAGCTATTTCTATTATTATTAATAGTAAACAAGCTTCAATATCTATATTGCAAAGAAAACTCCGAATTGGTTATACCCGAGCAGCTCGTCTGATAGATGTAATGGAGAAAAAGGGAATCGTAGGACCATACGATGGTCGAAATCCAAGAAAAATATTAATTTCTAATGAAGAATATTTAAATAAATATGAAAAATAATAAATATTTTTTCATTTTAAGCAGGAAAAAGATAATCGGTGTCGTATTATATATATTAAGGGTAAATAAAATAACTAACCATTGTAGCAATTATAATTAAAAAACATATTCTTAAGGAGGTGATAGATGTTTTAAATACCAGAATCATATAGAATTTGAGTTATTTAAAAATATTTTAAAAAAGAGGAGAATTATAGCGATGAAAAAATATTATTTATGGATTATTATAATTATAATAATTGTAATAATAGCTTCCT
>Ga0307378_10009147_pt1 | contig 13051 bp, 20 predicted proteins | sample UN1MG_FD_202238 | JGI IMG/M metagenome (GOLD analysis project Ga0307378, IMG submission 202238) | Soil microbial communities from Risofladan, Vaasa, Finland - UN-1 | ecosystem: Environmental > Terrestrial > Soil > Coastal area > Acid sulfate soil | place: Finland: Risofladan, Vaasa | collected... | reverse complement strand
AATTAGTTGAGCCATTGCTGTAGCAGAATAACGCTATAGAGGAAACTCGGGGCTGGCGCAAAGGACGAGTAGGAGACGAAAGTCGCTAAACTACCGTGACATAGCCAGCAAGCCAAACAGAACTAGGGAATCCTTTGCCTAGTAGTTCGGGTAGGTGCTTAGATGAATAATGGCATAAAACAGAACCCCGGTTACGGACTAACTTTTTTGTAATAGAGTTTGATACTGCTACATATTAGAAAGAGGATTATATATGTCCAAATTAATATTACCAGCTCTAGTAATGGGTGCAAAACTAGCTTTTAACAAATGGAAAAATGTTCCGGCGCCTGAGCGTGGCCAGTTAATCAAAGTTTTTGGCGATGTACTCCGAGAGCGCAAAGAAGAATTGTCTAAAGCAATTACTAAAGACATGGGAAAAACAATTAGGGAAAGCCGCGGAGAAGTACAAGAAGCAATCGATATGTGTGACTTTGCTGTAGGACTAAGCAGACAGCTTTACGGACTTACTATGCCTAGCGAAAGACCCAAACATAGGTTACAAGAGACCTGGTTGCCGCTGGGCATCGTGGGTGTTATATCAGCGTTCAATTTTCCTGTCGCAGTATGGGCGTGGAATTTTTGTCTAGCTATTGTGTGTGGAAATTCGGTTATTTGGAAACCAAGTGAGAAAGGCAGAAGGTCTGCAATGATCTCATTCGATATTTGGGCTGAAGCTTGCGAACGCGCAGGTAAAAAAGAATTCGTTTCTTTAAATCAAGTTTGTTTCGGCGGCAAAGAAGAGGCAGTAGAAGTAGCAAGGCACAAAGACATTGCATTGATTAGCGCAACTGGAAGTGTAGAAATGGGTAAAATTATTTCTCCGATAGTAGCGCAGAGATTAGGCAAAGTCCTATTAGAATTAGGCGGCAACAATGCAGCAATAATTTCTCAACATGCTGATTTAGATTTAGCTATTAAAGGTTGTGTATTTGCAGCAGTAGGAACGACAGGACAACGTTGCACAACATTAAGACGATTGTTTGTCCATCATACTGTTTATGCTGAGGTTGTTGATAAGTTGACCTCAGCATACAAAACTATTAGGATGGGCAACCCATCCGACGAAGACGTTTTACTAGGCCCAATCATTTCAAAGGAAGCATATGAAAAGATGATTGGAGCGATGCTTGAGGCCGGCAACGAAGGCGCTACGGTGTGGTACGGCGGCGGATTTTATAATGCTGATGAAGCAGACAAGTACGGGCCGTATGTGTATCCTGCAATTGTAACAGTAGACAAACACATAGAAATAATGAAGGAAGAAACCTTTGCACCCATCCTATACGTTGTACCATATACTGAATTACAGGAAGCGATAGATATGGTTAACTGCGTTGAACAAGGATTAAGCAATTCCATATTTACTAACAATATGAATGAAGCAGAGCAATTTTTAGAGCAAGCTTATTCGGGGATTGTCAACGTTAACGTAGGTACAAGTGGCGCAGAAATTGGCGGCGCGTTTGGTGGAGAAAAGGATACCGGCGGCGGCCGAGAAAGCGGCAGCGATAGCTGGAAAAGCTATATGCGCAGGGTAACAACCACCATAAACTACAGTGGAGAAATGCCGCTAGCGCAGGGCATAAAATTTGAATAGTCTTGTAATTCAGTAACTTACCCAAATATCTTTATTTTGACTAATTTACTCATTTCTGCTAACATAGCATTATGTTAACAATGCTCCTCGGCCCTGGCGGGCGGCGGTGTTTTATAAGCACTGGAGAGCTGCTAGATTGGCGGCAACGGCACGGATCGTAACCGTGGAGGAGTACCAAATTTAACGGAGGTTATATGGTAACCTTAACTAAGATTGATTTCGAAAAAATTATCAGTAACATTAGTGTTCCGTTTGGATGGGACATTCTTGTTCGTTATGATGGTGATCGTCCGTATTTGCAAATTGAAGATAAGAACGGCATAGATAACCTTACGGGACTGCCGCTTCCGTGGCGTGGTCGTAAATGGCTGCTAAGTCCCCACATGTGCGTATCTGAGGTTGTCCGTACTGCATACAAAGCAATGCAGACTGCCGTGGAACATGAAGTAAACGAACGATTCTTGTACAAAGGCGTAGCTGTATTTGACCCGCACAGGAACATTGATCTTTTAATAGAAATTGCCGATAGTAAAAATGCTATCGACGTCAGAGAAAAACGGACAATGGAGATTTAATATGGCTATGATTAAAACACTTTTACTAATTCCTTTTGTTGCATTGTTGGTTGGCTGCGGTTATCACGAAAATCTTAAATGCAAGTTCAACGAAGGCGATATAGTCCTCAGTGTATTGAGTGGTCAACGAGGACAAGTATATAGTAGATATACCCACAAATGCACATATTATGTTAGGTTTGTATCGGGCGGAGAAACTGAACACTTTAAAGAGTTTGAACTTAAGGCAGAAGTAAAAAAAGAAGACGATTTTTAACCAAAGGGAGGATTGGCTTTATGCGACAATTAGCAACAGTTAGAAGTGTTACAGAACTAAAGCCAATCGAGGGTGCAGACCTAATTGAATTGGCAGTAGTTGATGGATGGGAATGTGTAGTAAAGAAGGGAGATTTTACAAGAGGGCAGACGTGCATCTACTTTGAAATCGACAGTTTCCTTCCAGTTCGACCAGAATTTGAATTTCTGCGTAAGTCTTGTTTTAAAACCGTAGAAGGTTTAGGAGACGGCTTTCGCGTTAAGACGATAAGACTTAGAGGACAAATTTCTCAGGGACTAGCAGTTCCTTTAAGTGTATTTCCAGAGATAATGCAGGAGTTTCATAAAACTAGAATATATAATCCTGAAAACCCGGATTTTGACGTTACGGAAATGTTAGGTGTTCAGTTATATGAAAAGCCTATTTCTGTTAACTTAGCGGGGCAAGTAAAAGGAAACTTCCCTTGGTTTATTCCTAAGTCAAATCAGAATCGAATCCAGAATATTTGGAGGAGAGAACGTGACATATTAGTTACTAAGGAATTCGAAGTTACTACCAAGCTTGACGGAAGTTCATGTACCATCTATTTGAAGGATGGTGAAATTGGAGTATGTTCTCGGAACATGGACTTAAAAGTTAACGATGAAAACAAAGATAATACTTTCATCCGCGCTGCGCATGATTGCGGTTATGTTCATGCGTTGATGACGTTAAACAAAAACATTGCAATACAAGGTGAACTAATGGGCCCTAGGATTGAGGGCAACAAAGAAAATCTAACTAAACATTCGATTTTTATATTTGATGTTTATGATATAGATGAGCAGCGGTATTTTACACCGGCAGAAAGACATGATTTAGTAAACTACCTTATTAACTGCGGGGTTCACGCTAATGGCTTATGGCCACATGCGCCCGTTCTACATAAGTCGAAAAACATTGAGGATTCCAACTCCTTAAATGAGCTGTTAGCTATTGCAGATGGTCCGTCCCTTAGTAATCCTAATAGGGAAGGCGTGGTGTTTAAAGCTACAGACGGGTCATACACCTTTAAAATCATCAGCAATAATTACTTGTTGAAAAATGACGATTAATGCAACCGGTATAGCATCGAAAGGTGCTATACCTTTTTTTTTGAACCTAATAGGTAAATAAGATTATGAAAGCTAAAGACATCGTTATTGAAGCTACCCTCCCTGATCGTATTAGATTAGGGATTAAAAACCAGACTGCTCCTAACCCTGCTAGATTAGTACAGAAAGGCTACTCTAATCATATTGCAGCTAAAAACGCCGATCAACATAAATTTGCTAGTAATATTCAAAGACGGAATTATATGGCAATAAAAGATATCCTTAAAAGGAATGGCTTACAATTTAGTCACTTTTTCGCATCAACGTATAGAGGCGGCGCCGACTATAATAGAAGGCACGGCAGCTTCGATTATAACACCGGAAAATACACCGGCGGAGATCCAGGTGCAAACTTAGAAACTTTTATCGGAGTTGTGGGTGACATTAACAATCCGCAATTTGTGTGGTATAAGTATGAAGGTAATGTTGCCGGCGGCGGCAGAAATATGGTGTTTGCAGGCGGCAAGGGCATAAAGACTACCGACCTTTTATCGATGAATACAGTACAACAGAATCAGTTTGTTAAAGCACCAGCGCAAGGAGTATACACACCAAAGAGCAGCGCATCACCTAAAGTATATGTGGTGCGTGTGGCATTAGTGCATCCAGCATGGAATACTAGCAAAGATTCATATTTTAATGATCCTGATAAAGATAGCAAATACCGTAAAGTTTTCTTCATTAGTAAGCTCACCGCTAGAAATACTACAGAAGCAGAAAAGATTGGCACCGAGTTAGTCCAGAAAAAATATTCAGAAAAAATAGCTCAATTATTAAAACAAGGTTTTGAACCAGCCGATACTTGGGGCCGATTTGGTACCCGTGCGTGGCTAAAGAACTAAAATCCGCTAACCCAAAACCTCTACTAAATAATTAGAGGTGATAATTATGAATTGGATACTTGTACTAACACTTTTTGGAAATGTCGGAACGGTCCCCGCTGTCAAACACTCAGCACATGCTACCTTACAGGAATGCAGGGCATCTGGTGCAAAAGCTTTAGAAGGCATAACAGATAAGCATGGTGGCTTTTTTCGTTGTACTCAACGCCGTTAAAAAATGAAATTGTCTGAAGTAGAAAAGTTACCCGATTTAGTTGACGGCCGGGATGTTTTCTTGCAGGCCAACGAAGTAATAAAGAAAGCCAAATTGCGCGCAGGCGATAAGCATGTTTATGTATCTATCAGTAATGTGCGCCGCAGAGGTAAAATCAAATACTATTCTACATTTGAAAAACCAGAATCTCCAACCGAACGTTGGACAATATGGGTTCCTGAGGATCAATTAGAGTTTTACGATTAATTGACAATTGACCTAAATAATCATACAATAGAATGATGCGGGTGTAGTTCAATGGTAGAACGGAAGCCTTCCAAGCTTCATATAAGAGTTCGATTCTCTTTTCCCGCTCCAATTATTTGAAATAATTTATGATTACTTATACAAAATCTAAATACGATTACAAACAATATTATGCCTGGTGGCCGCTTAAGGTTAATGATACATGGATATGGTTTAGATCATATTATAAATTGTTCTCGCCATTTATGTTAATTAATGCAAGTAGTCCAGTAATACTGGGATATGCTACTGATGAGGAATTTCTACTTTTACTGTTAGGAGATCAAATCGATGTTCGGATCCAATGAAATTGTAGGTAAAGCATTTTTCAAAGATGCACCGAAAGAGGCTTTATTGGTCACAAGTAGATTTTATACGCTGCAAGGCGAGGGACCATACGCTGGTTATCCTGCATATTTTCTACGTCTAGCTAAATGCAATCTTGCATGTAGTTTCTGTGATACATATTTTGATGCAGGTAACTGGCAGACTTACGATCAAGTCCTAGAAGATGCATCAAAGGAAATTACTACTTTTTATGCAAATAGAAGAATGGATGTCCCCGGTTGGGCAATTGCCGGTCCTAAGCGAAAGATTGTTCTTGTAATAACTGGCGGCGAACCTTCCCTACAACAGAACCTGTCAGAATTCCTAATTAGGGCAAACATGTTGTTTGGCAAAACACAAATTGAATCGAATGGCACTGATGTATTAGACCATTTGCCAGTTAGGACCACACTCGTCGTTAGTCCTAAATGCTCAGAGAAGAACGGTAAAGCTGTTCGTTATCTTACTCCAAGAAAAGAAATGCTCGAACGTGCCGACTGTCTGAAGTTTGTCATGTGCGCCGATCTTCCTGCACCCGATGTTCACAAATACCATCCATATAGCGAAGTGCCACAGTGGGCGCATGATTGGGCAAGAGACACCGGCAAACCTGTATATGTAAGTCCGATGAATATGTATAAACAAGAGCCTAAAAAAGCAAAGTTGATTCGAGATTTGGGCAAGGACATTGACATTGATTTTAGGTCTGAGGTAAATGAGCGTATTAGTTTTTGGGACGAAGAGTTACTAGATCGCACTAAGAATCAACTCAACCACGAATATACAGCAGAATATTGTATGACACACGGGTTTAATTTAAATTTACAGATGCATTTATATGCGAGCTTACCATGAAAAAATACATCTTTCTTGCAATATTCCTTTTCATAATAGCAGGCTGTGCAGCAACAAAGAATTTCTTTGGCCCACAATTTGTTAAAGTATCCTCACCAAGGACAGTCACTATTACATGGATACGAGGAGAACCGGGAACTTGTGGCGACGTAGAAAATGCTGCTGGATGTGCTGTGGGACCTATGGGTCCTTGGGAAGATGCTAAGGATAGAAATCCTCAGTGCATTATCTATATGCCCGACCTACCAAATGTAAATTGGTTAGTGATTGCTGAAGAATTCTTACATTGTTTTGGTTACGCGCACATTGGAGGAACTGAAGCAAGAAATCGGCTTAGCCCCGATGATTTTAAACACGTTGATCCCTCACATGATAAATCGTGGTTAGAGAGGTAATATGAAAACCCCTAAACAAATTATACGACAATTAGTAGAGAGGTGGCAATTCTCTGACGTACTTAGTTCTAATACAGTTAAAACATTAGCAGGACATCATCGTCCCGCCGGCCGCCCTGGAGATGCAATTAAACGGTTGCCACAGGAAGAACAAGACATGCTTAAAGAGCTGCGGGCAGAGGATATGGAAAATGAACGCTGGCCTAATAGTGATATAATGCGCGACTCTTCCGACGAAGCTAAAGAGCGTCGCCTGTCCAAATTAAGGGTAGAGAAATATGAGAAATAATATTGAAATAAAAGCCGGTCTAATTCCTGTTAGAATAATTGGCAAGAAGATCGAAATGCTGTTCATGTTCCCAAACGACCCTGAGGGAGAATTTGGCGGCGAAGTTTATCAAATAGCCAAAGGTGGAGTTGAAGAAGCCGAAAGTAAACTACATGCGGCAATCCGCGAGGGAAGGGAAGAATTAGGAATTACAAGCGATTCTTTCTTACATACTCCTGCGTTGGTCGGAACACAAAATGGCCTAGTTGTTTATGGAGTTTTGGTTATGCCAAAACCTAGATTGGGCAAATCAACATTTGAAACCAAAAAGGTTAAGTGGTTGTCCCCAACACAGTTTGCTAAAATTGGAAGACAAGAACATGTTTGGGCAGTTGCAGCCGCATCAAAATCAGTAATAAATTGGTTAAAGTTGATTTGACTAACTGCGCCAATTAAGCTATATTAACGTTGTTTGTAATTTCAATAAAGGAATAATTATGTTTTTATTGACCTGGCTACAGTTTATCTTTATCGCGCTCTTAATTGCGTTTGGAATCACACAAATGATTCTTCCGATTGTTAGTGGACGCAAAATGTTTCCGATGTTTCGTGCAAAGCGAAATGAAATAGAGGAAAAAATCGTCGACTTGCATGAAGAGTTGTACGATGCTAACCTAGAAAGAGAAGCAAGAGAACTTGCTGGTCAACTAAAAAAGGCAACAAAGAAATAAATTTCAACCGAGCAGTATAATTTCAACATAGGAGAAATAACATGGGACGAACAGGAATGTTTAGTTTGGTAGCAGTAGTAGCTTTTCTTGTTGCAGGAGTGTTAGCAGCTGGGCAACTAGTTGAAAACGTCGATGCACGAGAAATCATGGTACTACAGGATCCGATCGATGGTGAATTGCATGTATTCATTACGGCAGGGCTTAAACCACAACTTTTTGGAAAGGTAACAAAATATCCGCGTAGGCAGGAATATGCATTTAATGATGAGAACAATACAGATAAGGCAAAGCGCCTACGTTTCAATGATGGCGGCCATGCTAAGTTATCAGGTGCAGTTTCGTGGGAAATGCCGTTGGATGAAACGAGCATTATTGAAATCCATAAAAAGTTCGGTTCAACTGAGGCAATTCAGGCCCAGGCTGTGGCGAAAATGATTAATGCAGCCGTATATCTTGCAGGTCCGTTAATGAGTTCCACTGAATCTTCTGGTGAACGCAGATCAGAATTAGTGCAGGTTATTAATGACCAGGCGGAGAATGGGGTTTATAGAACGATAGCCAAAGAAATCACAGTCAAAGATCCACTTAGTGGACAAGAAAAGACTAAATTGGTTACTACTATTCTCCACGGCACTGACGGTCAGCCATTGCGTCAACAAAGTTCAATCTTAACGGAATTCAAGATTCGTTTACTTCCGCTTTCGATTTCCGAACTAAAGTATGACGCCGTTGTCGAAGACCAAATTAAGCAGCGTCAGGTTGCTAACACGGCAGTACAGATCTCACAAGCAAATGCTCGCAAGGCTGAACAGGATGTTATTACTGTTGAAGCACAAGGTCAGGCTAAAGCAGCCACAGCTAAGTGGGAGCAAGAAGTTATCAAAGCTACTAAGGTAACTGAGGCCGAGCAAAAATTGCGGGTTGCAGAATTAGATGCAAAAGAAGCTGAGCAATACAAAATTGCAGAAATTCTCAGAGGTGAGGGCGAGGCGGCTCGTAAACGTTTAGTGATGGAAGCTGACGGTGCCCTTAATCCGAAACTTGAAGCGTATAAAGAAGTAAATCAAATGTATGCGACTGCAATTGCAACCTACCAAGGTGCCTGGGTCCCGGCCATTGTAATGGGTGGATCAAATGGTGCTGGACAAGTTGCATCAGGTGCAAACACTTTGGTCGATTTGCTTACCGTCAAAACCGCAAAGGATTTGGGATTAGATCTTAGCCTTAGCGGAAGAGACAGGACGGTACAACGTCCGAAAAAGTAACAGTTCAAAGAAATATTAGGCGGCTACAGGGACCTAAGTCGGTCCCTGTTTTTTTAACTTAGGAGGCTTTATGTACAGAACTGTTGAAGTTGATGTTGAGGTTGATGTAGGTGATTTTGACACTGATGAGTTACTCCGTGAACTTCGTGCTAGAAATTTAGATGATGCAGATATGTTTGACATTAAACACATAGTACAAACATTGTACGATAATAAAAGAGCCAACAAGAACGAAGAATTTGAAAGAACTTTATCTACATTGTTCGATACGATTTTAGGAAGAATAGTATGAAGCAATATAAATTAGAAGTTGTAATACATGAGGACAATGATGATTTTTGGGAAACGCTCAAGGGTAAAACTGGTTGTGACGAAGTTCATGCTTGGATTAAAGGGTTATTAACTGAGTCAACCGGGCTCGAAATAGATGGAGAATATACGAATTGTGAGTTAAGGATAATAGAATACAAAGACGAATAAATAAGAGTATGCTGTACACAACTGACACGCTTATTTCGCCAGAACTTGTGGAAATTCTTGAAACAAAGAAATCTATTGAGGATGCTCTGTTTGCAAGGCGCGAGCAGCGGCAGGCTCATCTTACATCAATCTACAGTTTAATATGGTGGGAAGCTAGAAAAAGACCAGAACTTAACGATAAGTTTGAAGAATACTTTATCTCTAAGGAAATATTAAACAGTATAAAAACTGAAGCAGAAACAAGATTTCTTAAGCCAGGTACAACATCAGAAATGCTGTATTTTGAATTTTCCTTTATGATGGGAGACCAAGCTTGCTACTCGCACACCGACAAGGCAGGTTTTGTATCGGCATCGCACCGAATCATAATACCGTTGGATCCTGGATTAGAATTTATCATGGGAGATCCAGGCAACGAAGAATCAGTAATGTTAAACCCATATCAAATGTACTCATTCGATGGCGGGAAACCTCACTCAGCCCGTAACCACGCTGATTATAAAACCTATTATCTTTTCTTTGATCTGTTGACTCCGCTAATTTGGGAGAATTTGTCTGACGATGAAAAGTTACTGCTAAGAGAGATGGTACGTGGTAATATTAAGGATCCGGATAAGATGGCTAAATTACGAGAGACAGAATTTAACCAAAATGTAAGGCCAGTTATTGTTGAAAAATAACGGATTTTTGGGCTTGACGAGCACATAAATACTTGTTATAATAGTGCAAGTTCCGATAGACGGGACTTGATTTAAGAGCAAAGGAGTTTTGCTATGAAAAAAGAATATGATGCAGTAGTATTCATCGGACGCTTTCAACCCGTCCATAACGCCCACGTTGAAATCCTTAAAAAAGCAGCGGCCATGGCGTCCAAAGTAATCGTTATTATTGGCTCGGCTTACGAGCCCAGGACTTACAAAAATCCTTGGGTAACGAGAGAACGTACAGCAATGCTAGAACAAGCAATCATCGACATTAAAAAAGAAACCAAAGAAGGTTTTATTCCGGTGATTGAAGGCAACCGTAACACAATTTACAACAACCTAGCTTGGGCAGTTCGTGTCCAGGATATTGTTAACAAACATGTTAAGCCAGATGCAAAGGTTGGTATTATCGGTTACAAGAAAGACGAAACCAGTTTTTACTTAGACATGTTCCCGCAATGGGAAACAATCGAACAACCTCAAATTGGAAACCTAAGCGCGACGCAAATCCGCGAGCTGTACTTTACTCCATCGGAATTTAGCCTGGATTGGTTTACTGGTGTAGTTCCGAGGTCGACCGTTGCGTACCTTAGCTGGTTTAAGGACAGTCCAGAATTTAATGCGGTTGTTAAAGAGAAAGAGTTTTTGGAGAAGTATAAGAAGCAATATGCCGTTCTTCCATATGCTCCGACTTTTGTAACAACTGATGCAGTTATTTTTCAAGCCGGTCATGTGTTGATGGTAACCCGTAAAGCCCAGCCAGGCAAAGGTCTTCTCGCATTACCCGGAGGCTTCGTAAATGCTGCAACCGATCGATCAATTGAGGATGCAATGTTCAGGGAACTAGATGAGGAAACGGGAATTAAGGTTGCGAAGAAGATACTCCGCGGGTCAATTAAAGAAGTTAAAGTATTCGACGCAATTGATCGCAGCGCGAGGGGCAGAACTATTACCCATGCATTCCACATTCGACTTATTGAAGGTGAATGGAAACTGCCTAAAATTAGGGCAGGTGACGATGCAGAAACTGTGCAATGGGTTCCAATTGGATCTGTCAATAGTGAGATGTGCTTTGAGGACCACTACGACATCCTCCAATACTTTTTAGGGAAGGCAGAATAATGAGATATGTAAAGTGTCCTGAGAATTTTTATCCAGGATTTAACGAGTTCAGCTTGTTTATGGCAGGCGGGATCAGTAATACATCGGATTGGCAATCAATATTTAGATCATTGCTTATTGCTGAAGCTAGTTTAGTGCTTATTAATCCACGCAGAGATAAGTTTGATATAACTGATCCGGAAGCCCCTGATATACAGATTGAGTGGGAACATCTTCACTTAGAAAGGGCGCAAGGAATCTCATTTTGGTTCTCTCCGGAAACACTGTGTCCGATTACATTATTTGAATTGGGCAAAGTTGCAGCAGGTACAAAGAAACCAATTTTTGTAGGAGCGCACAAACAATACAAAAGGCGTTTGGACGTTGTTAAACAGTTAACATACATTCGACCTGAGGTAAAGGTAGTACATAACCTAGTTGATTTATCGCAGCAAGTTAAAGACTATTTGAAGGACAATAGTAATGGTAACTAAAAAAATGTGGGCTGGCTTTTCTGATAATCGGTCCGAAGTTGCAAAATTGAAGATTGTCGTCCTTCGACTTCAGAATGATATATCCTATATGCAATCAAAATCATATAAGAATGAGAACATTATTGAACATCTATTAGAACACATAATCGACTCTAAACAACTTACATTTTTGATGATTAAGAAACCCAATCTATTACAAGAATTGTTAAGTGCTGGTTTTATAACAAATGAAATGTTAACAGAATTAGCAGAAAAAGGATTTTACTCGAGGGCAGATGCCCTCAAAGCCGAGAAGGAGTTTCTCGGATTGTAAGGATAGACCTTACTCTTATTAACGATAAAGGAGATTTATCATGAAAGACTACAATGTAATTTTAAATACAGACAGCTACAAAGCATCACACTGGTTGCAGTATCCCGAGGGCACAGAAAATGTATTTTCATATATCGAAAGCCGCGGCGGGAAATATGACCACACTGTATTTTACGGCTTGCAGATGTACCTCAAAGAATACCTTAGCCGACCAATCACGCAAGAGATGATTGACGAAGCTGAAGCGTTCTGGAAAGTACACGGCGAACCTTTTAACAAAGAAGGTTGGGAATATATCCTTAAAGAACACAATGGATATCTTCCGGTTCGTGTCCGTGCAGTTCCGGAGGGCATGGTTGTTCCGATTAAGAACGTTCTAGTAACAGTCGAAGTAACGGATCCGAAATGCTTTTGGGTAACTTCGTACATTGAAACTGGTATGCTTCGTGCAACGTGGTACCCGACTACGGTCGCAACCATTAGCTGGACGATCAAGCAAATCATCAAACGTTACTTGGTTGAGACGGGTGATCCGGAGGGACTTCCTTTTAAACTGCATGATTTCGGTGCGCGCGGCGTTAGCTCGTTCGAATCTGCAGGTATCGGTGGTTCTGCTCACCTTGTAAACTTTATGGGCACAGACACTGTGTCGGGTGTGTTGACTGCAATGAAATATTACAATACAGACATTTGCGGATTTTCAATTCCTGCTGCTGAACATAGTACAACCACAGCATATGGAAAAGAACATGAAGTTGATGCGTATCGTAATATGCTTAAACATTTTGCTAAGCCTGGCGCGTTAGTTGCAGTGGTTTCGGATAGCTACGACATTTATAATGCTGTGGAAAACATTTGGGGCAAAGCCCTTAGAGAAGAAGTTATCAACAGCGAAGCGATTGTTGTAGTTCGTCCAGACAGCGGCCATCCGCCCACAGTGGTTCTTAAAGTGGTGCAACTGCTGGATAAGAGCTTTGGTTCCAAAATCAACGTAAAAGGATTCAAAGTCCTTAATAACGTTCGCGTTATTCAAGGGGACGGGGTTAACGAAGATAGTATCCGTGAAATCCTCGAAGCCTTGAAAACTGCAGGATATAGCGCAGACAACGTTGCATTTGGAATGGGTGGTGCATTGTTGCAACGCATGGATCGGGATACGCAAGAATGGGCAATG
>Ga0307378_10009144_pt1 | contig 13053 bp, 11 predicted proteins | sample UN1MG_FD_202238 | JGI IMG/M metagenome (GOLD analysis project Ga0307378, IMG submission 202238) | Soil microbial communities from Risofladan, Vaasa, Finland - UN-1 | ecosystem: Environmental > Terrestrial > Soil > Coastal area > Acid sulfate soil | place: Finland: Risofladan, Vaasa | collected... | reverse complement strand
AAAAATATAAAGATTATCAATATCATCAAAAAATAAATCCCAATTTTGGGGTCGTTGATCAAGTTCCTTAACCAAAATCAAATCATTTGAGGAATTAATTTTATATAAGCTAATACGTTGAAGGTCATCTTCATATGATGCTATATATGTATTATTTAATTCATCTATTCTTAAAACTATAGGAGTCATTGAAGGATCTTTTGATATTGAGTAATCAAACTGCATTACTCCCAATTTATTTATTTTAACTAATCTCAAAATATTATAAATATGATACCTATACCCTAATAAAAAAGCATTCCCATAAATATCTAAATATATTTCATAAAAAAGATCGTTTAAAGTATAATTCCAAATTAAACTGCCAGAACTATTAATTTTTAATAACGAACTCTTATAATTATCACCATGCAATAGAGAATAAATATTACCATCCGAATCAATTTCTAAATCTAAAAAATAATGATCATAGTCAAATGTTAAAGTCCATGCCTTGATACCAGAACCATTGATCTTTGAAATAAAGATTGAGACAATTTCTGATGGAGCCATATAACCTGGAGGATTAAGATCGATTACACCAGCACAATAAACATTTTCTGATGTATCAGTAATCATAGCCTTAACCCTCCACGAATAATTATCCCAATTTATAATCCAAGAAGAATCATCATCTAAATCCAAAGTTAGATTCGAATCATTTGAATTTGTAATAACTTTTGATTGAGGACTTGGAAACGTTAAAAGAAGCACTATAATGAAATCAATCGCAAGAAGGATTTTTTGTCTACGCATTATTTTGAATTAACTCGATGGATTATGATAAGATTAAATAAACGATAGTAATATATAATATTAATTGAAGCAAAACTATGTGATTGAATTATTATGAAGTATATCAAAAAATTTACTTTTTTCTTGAGTATATTATTTTTAATACTTTTTCTGCCTGTTATAAGAGCTAATCCAATCTCTCCAACACCTCAACAATTTTCAGCTTCATATCTCACGATATGTATTTTTTTCTTTTTTGGGACTGTGGCATGTGAGTTTGTAGTAGGATATTTTATTATTCATAAAGCAAGAGAGAATAAATCACATTTTCTCAAATTAGTATTAATAGTTAATGCAATAACATTTCCCATTACACAAATGTTTGTATATTTTTTTGCGTTAATTACACTTCCAAATTATCTTTTTTATATAATTTTGTTAATTGAAATTATTGTAATTGTCTGTGAATGGCTTTTAATTACGTTAATCTTTGAAAGAAGTAATATAATAGAATTTTTTGGTATAACTAATTCAAGACCACGTCTATTTCTTTATAGTGTTATTGCTAATATGATAACTTATTTATTGGGGTTAATATTTGTGTATCTCTGGGGAGTTTTTAGTGGAGTTTACTTTGGATTCTTTTACTGAATTTGCTCCCATGAGTATTAAGAATTTCAAATAGAACCAATTTTAAATTAGACAAAAACCTTTTAAATAATCTAAATTATTTTATATGAGAATTTGAGTAAAGTATACACTTCTGCTACTGTTATCATCCCTCCTGAAGAAATTTGGGTACCAATCCAAGAAATTCGTAAAAAGTATGATCGTCAAATTAGTCGGTGGATGCCACACATAACTTTATTATATCCATTTAGACCTGAACATGAGTATAGAACCGTTGAAAAAGAGTTTACAAAGGAAAGTAAATCTATTGAACAATTTGAAATCACTTTAAAAGAATTTCTTTATTTTAATCATGGTCGTCAAAGGTATACTTTATGGCTTAAACCAAAACCAGTTGATTTAATTAAATATTTACAAGCTAAAATTCTGAAAATAGTACCAGATTGTAATGATGTGAATAAATATAAGAAAGGTTTTAACCCCCATTTAAGTGTTGGTCAAATCAAAGGTAAGGATAATCTCCTAAAGATTATTCAGAATTTAGAGAATCAGTGGGAAGAATTAAAATTTCTTGTGAGTAAGATTTTTTTTATCTCTCGTGAAAAAAGCAAGACATCACGATTTGAAATAAAAAAACGAATTCAACTTAAACAAGAATGATTAAAATTTTTATATTCGAAACGCATTAATTAATTAAATTAAAAACTGAAAAATTTCAAAAAGATACTTGAGAAAAATCATGACAGAGGATGAGAAAGAAGGAAAATTAGTGTTTCATGGACGAACTGAGATGATTTTTAAAATAATTGTAATTGGTGACCCTGCAGTTGGTAAAACAAGTCTTTTGACAAATTTCTGTGGTGAAAAATTCAATTATGAGTATGTACCTACCGTTGGTGTTAACATCACGAAAGAACCAGTCACTATAAAGGATGACATGGGTAAGGATACAAAAATAAATCTAATGGTTTGGGATATAGCTGGTCAACCTCAATTTTATATGTTACATCGGCCATATTTCAACGGTGCTGATGGAATGATGTTAGTTTATGATTTAACTCGCTCAAGCTCTTTCTCAAACATAAATAATTGGTTTTCAACCGCAGTTAAATATGGACTTTCGGGAATTCCACGTATTTTAATTGGTAATAAAATAGATTTGAATGAAGAACGAAAGATCATATTGCCCATGGCGGAGCATCTAAGTGAAAAAATTGATGCCCCATTTTTCGAGACTTCGGCATTAACAGGAAAAAACGTTAAAGTAATATTTGAGCAGATGGCTAAACTTACCTTACGTTCAAAATTAGAAGAATAATAAGAATATTTTTTCACATTCTACTTTTATATATTTATTGAAGTTCTTGCTCCTCACTTTTTTTATCAGACACAAATGTATAAAAACTAACATATCTTAAAATAGTTCAAATATATGTGAGGTGATTATACGACAAGGATTGAGACTAAAATAGAAATTAGTGCTCCCCCTAAGAAGGTTTGGGAAGCTATAGAGGATCCAGCACTAATTTCTAGATGGAATATGACAGTTAAAGAAATTGATAGACTTGGACCAGGTAAGGGCTCTGTAAAATCGACTACCGGAGATTTTACCTATACCACTACAGACCAAATGGAAAATGAAAGAATCTCGATAGAAGTAGAGCATCCTGATATTAATAGATATGGATACATTCTAAAAGAAAAAGGTGATATGACCAATTTATCTTATTGGGTTGATTATAAATTTGTAGAGCATGAAAAAATACTAGAGCGAGCAAATATGGTTCTTTTAAAGGGATTGAAGAATTTTGTCGAATATCTTGAAGACGGAGGGGATCCGGATGAATATGATGCAAAACAAATATTGGTAAAACCATAGGTTAATTTTTTTTTAATTTAACTTTTTTCTCTCTGTTTTATTCTTAAAAATCATGGGATTTATATAGGTATTATAATAAATTCCAATAACAAATTTGTTCACTATATACCTTTTTTCAGTAGAGAGGCCAGAGAGAAGATATTATTCGATTGATTTCATCTATTTTCTTTATAATACCACTTCTCCTTAATTCTCTCTAACACTTTTATTAAATCCTAAAAGAAGGTTATAAAATATAAGTGATCTCTAATGTGATTAGAGTTTGTTTATCCAAAATACAATTTTTTCTTTTAATGAGTGTTTAATATCATCAGAGATATCTTCTAAACCTATTAATATCTTTCCAAATTGTGAAATTTCGTACAAAATTCTGTGTCCTCCTTTAAAGATAAATATATCTTCTTTAATATTCTCGAGTTGTTCAATTACTATTTCAGGGTCCTCAATATCATCAATTTCATTTTTTAGAATATTGAATTGTTCTATAATTGATTCTTTTTTATCAGTAGCAGATATATCTCGATCTACTTCTTCACTTTTTGTTTCTCTGGAGAGTAGTGATATCTCTGATCTTTGAATCAAGGACCTAATTAAATCAAGTTCTGCTTCTAAGATTTTTTGATTTTCAATGACATTTTTTAACTGAGGCGTTAAAGATTTAATTTCGATTGTTGCTTTACTCAATTCGTTGATTTTATCAGTTAGCATAGTGATTTTTAAATTGGTTTGTCCCATCTTAGTTATAATATCAAGTCCAAATTTCTCTAGAATGGAGGCAAATTTTCCTATTTTTTCTTGTGTTTCATTGATAAATTTAGTAAGTTCCTCTCTATCTAAATCATCAGTATCAACCATTGATTTTCCCCTTTAAAATTTATAAATAGGATAATTTGATAAAAATCAATTAATACTTTAAAAAAATTATTTTGCATTTAAAATTATTACTTAATTAATAATAATATACAGTTCTTATAATATTAGGTTCTTACAAAATTATAATGTAATAGACGAGTATCATAGCCATGTTCCGCCCAAGTTTGGAGATTACTACAATGTGCCCAGAACTCTTCATCTGGTTTAATTTTAGAGTCAAATTCCTCCTTTCGTCTATGATTTAATTTTTCAACAGCTTCATCGATAGAATTTATTTTAGATAACTTTTTTAATTTGTTTTTTGGGATTTCTAACATCAAAGATTTACATTGCTGAAATAACTTTCCTTTTATATATATATTTGTCTTTCCTTCTTCCAGTCTCAATGTTATATATTTGTTAATATTGAACGAGGTCATAAAGTTTTTTTAGGTTATTAAATTAGTTTTTATGAAAGATTAATATTCTTTTATTCAAATAAATATATACTCTTAATTTGTTTTGTAATATATATAGATATATACAAGTATATAAAGAGCAGAGAAAATATATAAAGAAATATATTCAATGATTCAGTACATTAACATTCTTACGAAAGACGGTAAATCGTTGTTGTTTAGGAACTATGGTAGTTCTGAAGTTGATAGAGATTTGTTAGCGGGATTTCTAAGCGCCTTTTCAGGATTTATGAAAGAAATCAGTCAAAGTGATATTAAAAGTACACAAACGGAGGATTTCAAATATTATTATACAATCATTGACACTATTATAATTGTGGTATGTACGGACCTCGAGGACGATGATTCCGTTGTAAATTCTAAGATATTGAGTATAAGAACAAAATTTATTGATAAGTATGGAAAAATTCTTGAGAATGAGAGTTGGGCAGGTAATCGTAGCATTTTTACTGAGTTTGAACATGAATTAGATAATATTATTTTAGGTGCTATTAAAGTATCTATTATAGGATTTGGGGGCGTTGGAAAGACAACATTAACAAAATTAATCTGTGGAAAGAATGTTGACCTTGAATATGTTCCTACAATTACAGCTGATATTGCTGCTTATGATGGTGATGAATTTGAAAGATCTATAACTCTTTGGGATTTTGCAGGACAAGCTCAATTCAGATCTTTATGGAAAAGTCTTTTACAGGGAACTGATATTACATTACTGGTTACAGATTCGACATATGAAAACATTAACAATTCAAAAGAGATAATTCATGATATATTAGATAAATTTTATCAAGATAAAATGGTAATAGGAATTGCAAACAAACAGGATTTACCAAATAGGCTTACCCCAGAATTTTGTGAAAAAATCCTCTCTAGTGAAAGTCGTGTTATAAAGACTCATGGAATGATTGCTATTGAAATTATGTATCGAGAGAAAATTTTAGCAATCTTGAAAGAAGCTATTAAAAAGATTTCATAAATATTTACTATAAGTGAAAAAATAATTTCAATTTTTCTAAGGTGTGTTATTTGATTGATTTTGAAATTGAAGATATTAAATTCGAACAGAAGGAAGAAGGAATAAAAACTCTAAAATTGTCTGAATTAACAGAAGAAGAAAAGAGTTTTATTGACCCAATTGTTGCTCCTACATCAGGATTGCGAATTCAAATACTTGATATTAAAATGCCTGCCGAACAGAACAAATATGTTCTAACTAACAAAAAATTCTTCTTGTTTCTTAGAATGTTCAAAGCAATCAGTCGAAAGTTCAAAGAAATGAAAAATAATCAAAATTTAAAAATTTTAATTTTCACAGATGACAGACCAACGAAAGATCTACTGCTTCAATATTGTTCTGAAATATTTGCATATGATGGATATGAGATATATTACCAAACAGATAAACCAAGAGAATCAAAGATTTCCTCTCCTTATGGAGCAGCATCAATTGCTTTATATGAAGACATAAAATTAGTTATTGTCTTAACTGCAAGTCATAATGATTTATCTTGGAACGGCATAAAACTATATATTGATTATCCTATTCCAATGTCAGGAGATCTTTTTAAGGATATTTCGAAAAAAGCACTTGAAGTAAATGAAATTCAATTTAAATCAGATTTCACACCTATTCTTATTGAAGCAGAGCAAAAAAATAATGAGTATGTAATTAATCTATTGTCAAAAGTAATAGATATAAAGAGTATAAGAGGTAAGAATATAGTAATTTGGCCTTATTTAGGTAAAGCTAGAGGAATTGTAAATCTATTTAAGCATTATGGTGCTAATCTTACAGTTGTTGAAGAAGAACTTAATCCTCCTAATCCATTAAAATATATACAAGAATCAAAGCTACAAAATATAATGGCTCAAGCGAACTCAAATATTGCATTGTTATTAGATGCTGATAGAGATAGAATTGTATTATATATTAAACAGAATGGAGAATATTTTACTTATATCCCGAATGAAGTCTATTCTGCGATGCATAACATATTAGCAAAGGAATTTAATAAAAAAATCATAAATGTAAGAACAATTCCAAGTGATTTAAGAGGTGATCATACAAGTTTTTTAAATATTTTAACTGGGGTTGGATATAAACACCTAGGTGTGATTATGTATTTTCTTCTTGGAATTGAAGTAGATCAGTCAAAGATCGACACAGCAATCTTATATTTCGAAGATGAGAATAAAAATTTAATTAAAATTAATAAACCCACCCCTCTTAGGCAACAATTAATAAAATTAATGAAAAATGAAAGTCTAGAAAAAGAATCTTTCTTAATGGTTTACTGGGAAGAAAGTGGCGGTCATACCCTTAATATTTTGGATATCTCCAAAAATAAGGAAACTGGTGATTATGATTTTAGTACTGAATTCACTGTTATTGCTGATAAGTATCCGGTTCCTGCTTTAGTTTTAATTACTGAACTTATCTGTAGAGGTTATGTCATTTCTGAATCAATTGACTGGTCCATAAAAGGGATAAACCGTACAATACCTGCCATTGATGAAGAAAAAGTTAGAATTATGAAAAATTTTGAAAAAAACGATAACAAAAAGATTTTAATTGATGAGAAAGAATATGATATCCAAGCATTATCAGATAATAATGGCATGATTGATATTTATCAATTGAAAAGTAGTGACTCAACTCTTTATTTTAGGCCAAGTGGGACTGGCCCAGAGGTTAGATTTTATATTTTTGGAAATGTAGAGACCCATTTAGATGAAATTGAAAGAGTTCAAAATTATGTAAAAGAAAACTATGCTTAGGATAACTACAGCTAAATTCTTTCTACCTCCTTTTTAATCTCAAAGATTTAATTGTAATAAAAAATTTAGACTAATTAATATAAGTTCTTTCAAATTTTAAAAAATACAAATAAAATTGACGAAAAAATGTTTCAAGAGAAAATAATTAATGATCAAATTCTCGAAAAGATGTCATTGGAAAATGTCTTCAAAATCTTTAACGACAATGTTTTTCCAATACTTAACAATGAAGAACAAGAATACTGCAATCAACTTCAAGAGTTTTGCTTAGAATTACATCCAAAAATCGATAAATCCAAGGATGTGTATGGACTACTTCCAGAACTCGGAAAGCATGGTTATATACAACGAATTAACCCCTGGAAAGATTTTAAACCATTTGGAATGAAAAAGGAAATATTATTAGGTACACACATCTCGCTCTTAGATGCACAATTAGAATTAGCTCGTGTTGCAACAGGAATTTTATGCGGAAACCCTACATTTCATTATTATGTTCATGGAGGTGAGTCTAATATACCGCAAAAAGTACAAGATGAACTTTTATCTGGACAAAAAATTGGTTGTATTGGCATTACTGAGCCTGAAAGAGGTTCTGATGCAGTAAATCTGACAACTAAATGTACGAAAACCGATGACGGTGTTATTTATAACGGAGAAAAAGTCTATACTACAAATGGTGCGGTAGCTGATTATTTTGCATGCTATGGGGTGTATGATGAAGCAAACCCAAGAGATACGATGGTTCAAGCTATTATCGCTCGTGAATTTGGTGTAAGAACTGAACGTTTAAAAATTAATTCTGTACCTCGAGTTCAGATAGCACATACTATATTAGACAATGTTTTAGTACCTAAAGACTATGTACTTGCAGATGATGGACTTGGATATAAAAGACTTTTCGAAGGTTTAGTTCCTGAAAGACTTTCTATAATGGGCAGTGGAGTCGGAATTTGTTGGGCGGGATTAATTTATGGCATTATTTACACCAATTTAAGAAAACAATTTGGGAAACCTGTAATCAGGTATCAAGGTGTTGGATATGGATTAGCAGATTTATTAACAAAAACTAATGCTGCTACTGCTTTAGCTCTACAAGCCGCTACTGTATACGATGATAAAATTCTATTTACAGAAAAACCATCTAAAGATGCTGAAAAATGGGTGGCATCAATTTCCTCTCAAGGCAAATATTATTTAGCTAAACTTACACATGAAGTTTGCTATGAAACGCAGCAACATATGGGGGGGATCAGCGTTACAGATAACACTCTTGTTGATGAATTATGTGACATAAGCAAAATTGAAGAAGTTATAGGCGGGGCACGAAATATTCAATTACTCCTTATACAATCACAAATTCAACGATATACAGGATTAATATAAATCAATTTTAAATCATATCTAATTTTTTCAATTTTTTTTCAATCTAATAAAAAACATAATAATCTTGGTTAATCTTATAACATACTTATTTTATTAAATAGCAAAAAGGATTCAAAAAAATTTTTGAAAAAAATTTATTAATGATCTATATTCTTCAATCGTATGTCATTATATGAAAAATTTCAAAACCCCAAAAATGCCATTTGGACTTCCATTCTTATTACATTGTTATTTGGATTTATGGTTATTATTTCTCAGTTAATTTCCACATACCTAATAACTCCCCTTGGATTATACTATGTGCTAGAACTATTTATATCATTTTCCATTCAATTTATTTTCGCTGGTTTAACTTTATTGGTTATGATACCATTTTTACTAAAGACACCAAAAGAAATTAAGCCTTATAAGGATTTTCTTCAAGCAATACATCTCTCCAACCATAAACCAGTTGGTAAATTGTTATTTATTGGAATAACAGGAACTGTTTTCGTACTTTTTTTTTCCTTGTTTCTTACAAGCATACCTGGAAATTTAGTTCTTACCCCTGAAAAAGTCTTTGGACCGCCGATACGAGATGAGACGATGGGATGGTTTGGATTTATTCATCATCTCATTCCAGGAGTGTGGGAGGAAGTTTATGCAAGAGGTATTCTATTGGCGATATTATTAAAACTGTATCCCAAGGAACAGGGACGTCAGCATAAAGCGATTATAATAGGAGGAATAATCTTTGGATGTTCTCATATGCTAAGCGTCCCAATCTTGATTTCTAATCCAATATATGCATTAACTCAAGTTGTTTATGCATCCGTTATAGGGATTGCATTTGGTTATGTTGCTGTTGGCACAGGAAGTCTACTCCCTTCTATAATCTGTCATTGGTTGATTGATTCATTCTCAGTTTATATCGCTCCATCAGGAGGTAATATCTTGTTTTTGATTCTTTTCATGACGGCAGTTATAGTCGCATCAGGGTTCATAATTGTATTGGTGTATCAAACTACTAACATTGGAGTCTTTAACAAAGATAAAGGGTAATTATACCTTTTTCTTTTCATTTTTCAGATATTTTATAGATAAAAAAAGAAATAAATTAGTATTATTCTTCTGTATTAAGTTCTTTGTATAAAATTTCTTTTATTTAATATTATTCTTTTACGATATTCCTCTTTTTTTCTTTTAGATAAATTTAATATTCCAAAATTATCTTTTCATCTTTAAAAAATCTCCAGATTTCATTAGTTCACAGGGTTTAAGGTAATTCTTTCCGGTTTTTTCTGCGAGATCTTCTAGCAATTTAGACCAATTTTCGAAATTAAGTTTACCAGCACTAAATGGACCAGGCATATTAGTTCCTTTTAACATAATATCATCAATAATTTTATAACCCGAAACGATTTCCTCTTCCAAAAGCTTACAACCTTCATTTAATTGGATTGCTAAATGAATTTCAGGGTTAAATAAGCCTGCCTTTTTATTTAAATTTATATTTGGTCTCCCGGCCGTCCAATCATAAAAGCCTTTTCCTGTCTTTTTTCCAAAATTTCCCTCTGTTATGAGTTTAGTAAGCACTTTACCCGGAGCAAAATCAGGGGATATATATTTTTCATAACTCTTCAGACTATTATAACTAACATCTATTCCAAGATAATCATTTAATTGACATGGACCCATTGGTACTAACTGTCCTGCTCCAGCATCAGCATCAATCTGTTCCCATGGAATGTTCTTTTCATATGCTTGGTCAAAAATCCAGTTTGTATAGATAAGTGAAGGAATTAATAGTCTATTTGCTATAAATCCCGGACTTTCCTTTTCAATTCGTACTGAAAGCCTTTTTCCTTTAACACAAGGTAATTTTTCACCAATAGCTACACACATATCTAATACGTCATCAGAAGTTTTTTCCCCTTTCATTACTTCAACACAGCATTGAATAGGAACTGGTGGAAAAAAATGCATTCCAATGACCTGTTCTGGTCTTTTTGAATCTTCAGCAATTTCAGTTATTCTAAATGTTGAGGTATTTGAGGCAAAAATACAGTGAGAAGGTGAATTTTGCATAACTATGTTACACACTTTTTTTTTAATCTCCATCTTCTCCACAACCGCTTCAAATACAAAATCAGCATCCTTAACTGCACAAACCAGATCTATTGATTTTGCACACTTTCTTAAAAGATCATCAGTAGAGATACCTTCTCCCAACTTTCCCTTAATTTTAATTTTTTCTAAGCCTTCTTCAATTTTTTTCAACCCATTATTTACGATTTCTTCTTTTAAATCAATTAAAATGACATTATAGCCTGCCATTAGAGACACTTGAGCAATTCCATGCCCCATTATACCTGCTCCAACCACACAAATATTTTTAATTTTGTTAATATCAAGCATTTTTAATTACCAACAGGAATCTATTTCAATTATTCTTTTGATTATTATACGATAATTTCTTATATAGAATTCTTTTTTAAAAATTTCTTAAGATAATAAGAAGAAAAGAAAAAAAATAATTTAATTTAAAACTATTCTGGTGTTGCTCGTTTTTTCATAAATATATATATAACAGCTATTACAGCGATGCCCCCGACTACCGAAACAACAACTATTACCATAATAATGGTTGGATCTATTCCTCCAGATGGAATACTTTTTATTATCATTACTTCTTCAAATGCTTCATTTCCTACAATATCTCTCGCATAGAACGTGATAGTAACACTTCCTTGAGGTAAAGCTTCCCAAGCAACTTGATTAATCGTTCCGTTTTCTGTAAACGTATAATTATTTAATCCTCCGTCAAGGGTATACCACATTTTATCCAAAAAATCATCGGTAATCATAACACTAAAACTTGGAGCACTAATACCAAACACTTCATTTTCAGAAGGAGAATAAATAACTATTGACGGGGGTCCATCTTCCGCGATAGGCAAGTAATCTATACTTCCCGCAGAACCACCTATATATGTATATGGATCATCCACAATTCCATCATTATTAGCATCTGGACCTGTATGATTGTCCCAGTAATTTCCAATTGTCGGGCTATTCCACATGTTATCAGTTCCATTATCGACAGCATGTTTTTCATTTTTCAGAAAGAAATTCTCATAAATGGTATTATTATCGGAAGTAATTTCTATAGTTATTCCATAATTGTTATCGCTTAGGATGTTTCCCAAAATGGTGTTATAATTATTTTGCCCTTCTAAATATACCCCAGAGTCGTAATTATCATTTAGAGTGTTCCCTGAGATGATATTATTCCTACATTGAAAATTTAAATGTATTCCATTATACCCATTTTCGTTTACTAAATTTCCCGAAATCGTATTATCATTACATTCGTCAGTCAAATACATCCCATAGTCGTCATTATAGTTTGCGGTGTTTCCCGAGATTGTATTATTATTACTTTCCTCAAGATATATTCCTGAATAATCATTATTGTTTGCTGTATTTCCTATCACATCATTAAAATCACTGTAATATAAGTATATCCCTTCCTGATTCCCATTAAAATAATTTCCCGAGATAATATTATGATAGCATTCATTCTCAAGATAAATCCCATTATAAATATTATCATTTACTGAATTCTCGCTAATATAATTGTGATCACTCTCACTTAAAAAAATACCTGCCCTAGTATTATCATTTGCTATATTGTCGATTATACCATTGTAATCACTATTCTCTAAATGAATCCCATCCTCATTTCCATTTGCGTTGTTTCCCGAGATGGTATTGTTATAACAATAATTCATTAAAGATATCCCGTGCTCGTTATTACTTACGTTGTTTCCTGATACTGTATTATTAAAACATTCTTCTAAGAATATTCCTTTTCCACTGTTTCCATTTCCAATATTTTCTATGATATAACTGAAATTGCATATTTCTATACAGATACCGTCCCCATTATTATTTTCTACAGTGTTTCCTGTAATATTGACATAGTTGCTTTCGGAAACACGAATTCCATCATTATTATTACTATTTGGAATGTTTTCAAAAATTGTAATGTTATTGCTATATTCTACGGATATCCCATTACGATTATTCGAACAATTGTTATTGATTAATCGAGAATTATTCACATTATCTAAATAGATTCCTGCTTGATTAGAATTATAAATTAGGCACTCTCGAATGATGAATGAGACATTTGAATTTCTAATATCAATGCCATAATATATTATTCCAAAACCACTAATTGTTATGTCCTCAATGACATATGGGTCATCCCATGTTCCTAAACCAGAA
>Ga0307378_10009143_pt1 | contig 13053 bp, 12 predicted proteins | sample UN1MG_FD_202238 | JGI IMG/M metagenome (GOLD analysis project Ga0307378, IMG submission 202238) | Soil microbial communities from Risofladan, Vaasa, Finland - UN-1 | ecosystem: Environmental > Terrestrial > Soil > Coastal area > Acid sulfate soil | place: Finland: Risofladan, Vaasa | collected... | reverse complement strand
TGCGGGAAGTGCCTCGGAGACGATCACCCTCCTCCGCGACTCCGGGGACGGGATACAGGCTTACCTTGAAAAGAATGATGTCCGGATAACGGATGAGAAACTGGCTCTTTTCCTGGAAAAGGCAGGGTTTCAATAAAATCATCTCTTTCTCTCGCTTTTACCTGAACCATTGATAATCAACACATCAATTTTATAACAAATCCCGTTGTAAATCAGGAATACATGCCCAGAGTCACCGTATATTATACCCAGACCTGCCCGTACTGCCGCATGGTCAAGGCATTCCTGGACAAACATAGCGTCGAATACATGGCAATCGACGTGGGAGCCGACAAGGAGGCCGCCAAAAAGATGGTCGAGATATCCGGCCAGTTCGCCGTGCCGGTCACGATCGTAGATGATGAAATCATCGTGGGTTTTAATGCCCAACGATTGAACGAGCTCTTCGGCACAGCAAAAAAAGGAGAGTTGTACGATGTACTGATAGTAGGGGCCGGCCCGGCAGGCCTTACTGCAGCGGTATATTGTGCCAGGAAACTTCTCAAGGCCGTCATTGTCAGTGAGAATATCGGTGGCCAGGCGCTGGAGAGCTGGACAATCGAGAATTACATGGGCTACCGGATGGTCACCGGGGACGAGCTGATGAAGAAGTTCGAGGAGCAGGTGCGGTCCCAGAATATTCACATGGAACTGGACAGCGTCCTTGGCCTGGAAGCGAAAGATGGCGGGTTTGTGATCACCACAACCACAGGCGCCGTCTACAATGCCAGTGCGGTCATCCTGGCCCAGGGTAAACAGCCCCGGAAGTTCGGGGTGGAAGGGGAGGACCGTTATCTCGGCAGGGGGCTTTCCGTGTGCTCAACCTGTGACGGCCCTCTCTTCAAGGACAAGGTGGTTGCAGTTGTCGGAGGAGGCAATTCCGCCCTGCAGACTGCCATAGAGATGAGTAATATTGCAACGGAGGTCCATCTCATTGTCAGGAGCACGATCCGGGCCGATGAGAGCTATATGAACCCATATAAACAGAAGAAGAATATCATCACTCACCTCAACACCGTCGTCGCAGCATTCCACGGCAACGCGCTCTTAAACGGCGTGACAATAAAGGACAGGGATACGGGAGAGGAGACAACACTCTCGCTCGATGGGGTATTTGCCGAGATAGGGTGGATTCCCAATACCGGTTTTTTAGAGGGCCTGCTGGAGATGAACGACCAAAAAGAGATTGTTATCGACATCAATTGCCGCACCAGTGTTCCGGGCATCTTCGCTGCCGGTGACGTGACCAACATCAAGACCAAGCAGATCATCACCGCTGCCGGGGAAGGGGCCAAAGCGGCTCTTGAAGCCCACGAATACCTGATGCGCGGGGGAATCCCGGCACCTTGATTTGCCGGCATCACTCTTCTTTTTGAAACACCACGATGCGGTTGGAATTGGTGCCGTGCTGGTTGTTGGCAATCCCCCATATATGGGAAGTCTTGGTGAAATGCTGGGTATTTACCACAATCCCGGCACAGGAAAGGCCGTATGGCTCTCCCAGTGGTGCCACCACTTCCTCCAGGTTCACCCGCCCCTTCCTCACCTCACCTACTTCGAACGCGATCCATCCGCCGGGTGAGGTGATTCGTGAGAGTTCACAAAACGTCTCCTGCATCACGCCCGACCACTCCGGAACGGTCCGGGCCATGGTTATTCTTTCTCCCACTTCTCTATCATCGATCCCGTTAAACCAGCACCGGAGCCAGTTGTCGCGTGAATACTGGACGATATCGAGGAAAGGGGGTGAAGTGACAGTGAGCTGCACAGAACCGGATCTGATATGGGATGTGGCCCGTGAATCTGTAGTCGAGAAGAGTATATCTTCCCCTGCCCGGTTCAGGCGTTTCCGATCACTTTCAGAAAGATTTCTCAAAAGTGACCTGGTTTTTCTGGCGATAAGCGGGAACACATCACGCCTTGGCGGTACCTGGTTTCGTTTCCGGTTGATCCTCACCTGGCTTTCAGGACTTACCGCCTGGTTCGGAGGAAGCGTATAGATCGAGAAAAACCCCTTCGAGTGCCCGGTAAGCCTGCTGGTGGCCACCATGCGAATCCACATATCGATATGATCTTCGCATCCTGTCTCCTGGCGTTCGAGCAGGTACTCACGCAGGGATACCAGGGCAGATTCAGTCTCGGGGTGATAGAACATGGAGAGATCCATATCGGCCCCCGCCCCTGGTGATACCGGAACCCGGGCAAGTCTCTCTTTCACTTCGGATTCAAGGGGAGGAAAAAACCTGGGGATGGTGAGAATCCTGGAGAGCGGGTTAATGTCGTTGGCTGCCACCATCCGCCCCATCAGCCCGGCTTCGATGGCCGTCGTGCCCCTGCCATTGAAAGGGTCATATACAAGATCACCTTCCCTGGTAAGGAGATCGATGAAAAACCTTGGAAGCTGGGGCTTGAAACAGGCCCTGTAGGAGATCTCCTGTATGGACGATGCCTGCCTCTGCCCCGAAGTCCAGAATTCACCTGAATAGCGGGTAGGCGGGGTATGATGCCGGGCATCCCGTTCCACCGATATAACATGTCCTGCAGGCAGCCGGGCATCAATGTATTCGGCAAAGTCCATGTACGTCCCTGACAGTGTAATGTGTCGGCAGGAAGGATAATAAGAACGTATCTCCCATCAAATCATCAATACGCAAAGGACTATGCCCGGTCTTGATGACGCTTCAATAACCATATCCATTATCTGGCAGAATCGCCCACATTTTACCAATGGATGAACTCCTGCGTAAACTGGTCCATCTCATCTTCGGCCTGCTGATCGTGGCAGGCATCATTCTCGTTCCCGAGCCATACATGATCTCTCTCCTCATCCTGTCGGTTTTTGCCGGGTTCATACTCTCGGATGCCATCTCGCGTGGATATTACATCCCGCTCATCTCCGGACTGATCTACAGGCTGGACCGGAAGGATGCAGTTCCGGGGAAAGGAGCCATATATTTTGCGATAAGTGTCATTTTCTGCCTGATATTCTTTAATATTAACCTAGTGGTGCCAGCGATTCTCTCTCTCACCGTCCTGGACAGCTTTGCCACAATTGTTGGCCGGCGTTATGGGAAAAATCGTATCCATAATGGGAAATCACTTGAAGGATCAGTTGCCGGCATGGCTGCAACAGTAGTAGTGCTGATTTTCATTCTCCCACCATTTTTTGCACTTATCGGCGCGTTTGTTGCAGGAGTGGTGGAAATCCTCTCCCCGGTGGATGATAATCTCACTATTCCGCTGGCTATATGCCTTCTTTTTACCATAATTCCGCTGCCCTGAAAAAAAGGAGGATTAACTCTTTTCTCGCTCTGCAGTCTTCCTGTCCTTCTCCCGGTAGCCTTCCAACAGGACCGTGCACACGTTTTTGACCGGTCTGTCGGTATGCTCCCGGATGTGAAACTCGCAGAAGGGGCAGGAACTGATAACGATGTCGGCGCCGGTTTTATCTATCTCCTTTCCCCGGTTCTCACCAAGGGAGGCTGCCTCCTCCGGCACCCCGGAACGCACACCTCCGCCGGAGCCACAGCAGATGGACGGCATCTCCACCAGATCCACCACCTGGCTGATCAGCTCCCTGGGCTGGCTCTTGATTCCCTGCCCCCGAAGCAGATGACAGGGATCATGATACGTGGCCTTGACCGGAAGCCGGGCAGGGGGCTCGATACCGAACTTTGTGAGCACCTCGTTGATGTCCATCACCCGGAAAGGACATTTGTAATCATTCTTGAGAGTTGAACCGCACCCTGCACACATAGTCATCACCGTATCGATATCCCGAAATACAAACGCATCGATATTCCGCCGCTTGAGGGTGTCAAGGTAGCCAATCTGGCCTGTCCTGATGAGGGGAGAGCCGCAGCAGATCTGCTCCCTGGGGATGATTACCCGGATGCCGTTTCTGCGGAGCACTTCCATGGCATTCAGGGCGGTCTGGGGAAGACGATTGTTGTACATGCAGCCTATAAAGAACCCCACGGTTCCCTTCACTTCCCCGTAAGGCTCCAGAACATCAGGGACCTGCTCCAGGAATGTCTCCTGTGTCTGGTCCACACTCCGTCCCGTTTCCTTAATCATCTTCTCCACAGACTGATGCCTGGGCAGGGTGAGCCCTTTCTTGTTGGCAAGGGCCCGCAGCTTTTCTATGGCCTTGCCCGGGATCTCGATCTCCTTGGGGCAGACCTTCCAGCATGCCTGGCATGAAGTGCAGGTGAACAACCCCTCCTCAACCGCTTCGGTTATTCTGTCCCTGGTATCCCTGGGATCCAGTGCCAGCCTGATGTTCTCCCGCATGGCGGTAGGGCCGGCAAACTCGATCACCTTCAGGGCCGGGCAGGCCGAGACGCAGGCAAGGCATTCGATGCAGCTTCTGAGGGGTTTAATCTCCTCCACAATCTCCAATGAAGGTATTGTGAACTCTTCGCCCGGTACCAGTGCGCCGATGGCTGCAAGATACGGCTCCATGTCCACTACCAGGTCCTTTTTCACCGGGATGTCCAGGGGTTCGATGACTATACCCTCCGAGGCTTCCTCCATGCAAGCCAGTACCGGCTCACCATTGACCTTGACCGCACAGCTGCCGCACTGCCCGGAACCGCAACAGTAGCGATACGAGAGTGATGGGTCGTGCTCGTCATGGATTGAGTGAAGGACATGAAGCACCCTGGCCCCATCGTTTACCCTGACCAGATAGGTCTGGTAATGCGGCTTTTCATCATTTTCAGGGTCGAACCGGAATACCCTCACGGTCATCTCCTTCATTCCCACACCCCCGTCTCAATCCCTGCATCGCACAGGGAGAGGTAGGTATGCCGGTAGGGTGAGCCGGACGGTTCCCATGCCTGTGTCACGTCCTTTCGCACATGTGCACCCCTTGACTCCTTGCGGAGCAATGCCCCGCGAACCACAAGCGAGGCAGTGGTGAGCATATTCTGCACGATACAGCAATCGATAAGGTTACGCGGGGTGGCGGCCTTCAGTTTCATGGTGGACAGGTGCTCGATGATTTCCCGCGTCTTTTCGAGATCGCTTCCAGTCCTGAAAATGCCGGCCCCCTCCCACATGGCCGTCCGGAGGGACCTGACCACTGTCGTTGGGTTCACTTCTCCTGAAATGAATCCTGAAAGTCTCTCTTCCTGCATCTCGATCTGCAACTCATCAATAAAGGGAGATCTACACCGGGATTTTCCTGCGAATTCACCCGCTATTTTACCAAATACCTGTGTATCGGCCAGGGCATTCCCCCCCAACCGGTTGGCGCCATGTACTCCTCCGGTAACCTCGCCACAGGCATACAGGCCGGGTATCGTGGTCTCTGCCCTGGAATTGATACGCAGGCCGCCCATGACGTGGTGGGCAGTAGGGGCAACCTCCATCGGCTCTTCCCTGATATCCACCCCGAATTTAAGGAACTGTTCCAGCATCACCGGGAGGCGGGTCTCGATCTGCTGGCGGGGGAGGTGAGTGACATCCAGGGATACTCCGCCGTTTTTAGTCCCCCTTCCTTCGAGTATTTCAGTGGCAATAGACCTGGCCACCACATCTCGTGTCGAGAGTTCCATGCGATCCGGGTCATACCTGCTCATGAACCGCTCTTCATTGATATTCTTGAGTATACCCCCTTCGCCCCTCACGGCTTCGGTCACAAGACGGCCCCGTGCATCATAAGGATATACCGCACCAGTGGGGTGGAACTGAATCTGTTCCATATCAATAAGCTCGGCTCCGGCCCTGTACCCCAGGGCAAACCCGTCACCGGTACCGCTGGAGGAGTTTGTGGAGATATCAAAGATCCTGGTCCCCCCGCCAGTAGCAAGCACAATACAGTCTGCCCGGAATACCACCATTTCTCCTTTCTCGTCAAGGCCGACAGCACCGGCAACTGACTCACCGTCTTTTAAAATATGAATTATGGAAACCTCATTGAATACCTCAACCTCGGTTGAGGCCAACCTGTCAAGGAGGGTCATCATCATCTCGTGCCCGGTCCTGTCCCCGGCATAACAGGTCCGTGGAAACCGCTGCCCTCCAAACGGCCTCTGGGCTACCTGGCAGTCCTCGGTCACATCGAAGACCGCACCCCACCTGAGCAGATCCTCCATCCTCTTCGGGGCATCCTCCACCAGGATACGGACAAGTTCCCGGTCGTTTAAGAACGCCCCGCCTTTCAGGGTATCCTCAAAATGGATCTCGCAGGAATCTGTTTCTCTCAACACGGCATTGTATCCACCTTCTGCCATAGTGGTACAACCGCCCTTTCCTGCCAGAGTCTTTGAGACAATCGCAGTCTCCCCGTAGCGTGAAGCTTCAATAGCCGCCCGGACCCCGGCACCGCCGCTCCCTATTACAAGGATATGGGAATCAATGACTTCATATGACCGCATCTTATTATTACGTGAGTTGTATACTTACATAAATAATTGTAAAGGACGGAGTGAGCCCTAATGAGGTTTTTAATGAAATTTGGTGGCACTTCGGTTGCTGATGCTGCGAGCATCACCCGTGTGGTGGACATCGTGGATCAGTACTACCGGAGTGGCAACGAGGTGGCAGTGGTGATCTCGGCCCAGCGGGGTGTAACAGACCAGTTAATCGCCATAGCCACGGAGATAGCCAACAGCAGGAGTGCCACATCCATTGAACCGTTCATCCAGTCTCTGCGCCTTCGTCACGTCAAAGTGCTCTCAGAGATGGCCGAGGATTTTGCGGATGAAGTGGCGCCACAGATGGAGGATCAATTGTGCAATCTTCAGAACATCTTAAATGCGGTTCATAACCTGCGGGAACTCACTCCCCGGTCCAGGGATTATATTATCACCTTCGGGGAGCGGTTCAATTCGCTTGTAATATCTGCTGCACTCCGCCAGCGGGGAATACCTTCCATGGTCCTGGACGGCTGCGAGGCTGGAATCCGCACCACCGCCAATCATGGGGAAGCAATGGCCCTTCCGGAGAGCGAGGGGAGAGTGAAAAGCAGGGTGCAGCCCCTCCTCACGGACATGGTCCCGGTGATCATGGGCTTTATGGGCTGCACCGAGAAGGGGATCGTCACCACCCTGGGAAGGAGCGGTTCAGACTATTCAGCAGCCATTTTAGGTGCAGGAATCGATGCGGATGAGATCTGGATATGGACTGATGTGGACGGGATCATGACCTCTGACCCAAGGATCGTCGAGGATGCCCGTGTCCTTCCCTCCATTTCCTACCTCGAGGTAATGGAGCTCTCCTACTTTGGTGCCAAGGTGATGCACCCCAGATCAATCGAGCCGGCCATGAAGAAAAATATCGTGGTGAGGGTAAAGAACACATTTAATCCCGAAAATCCCGGTACTGCGATTGTCAGGGGGGAAAAGCGGGAAAGCAGGGTGGTCAAGGCCCTTACCTACATCGAAAAAGTGGCGCTTCTCAATATCTGCGGTGCACAGATGATAGGAAGACCCGGAGTGGCCAAAACCATATTCTCCGCACTGGCCGACAGTGAAGTGAACGTGATGATGATCTCACAGGGTTCCTCCGAAGCCAATATCTCTCTCATCATCGACGAAAACCAGTTATCTGTGTCCACTGAATCCCTCGCTCCGCTGGTTAAACAAGGCCTGATCAGGGAAGTGAGCTCCAATCGCGACGTATGTGCAGTGGCCGTTGTGGGGGTCGGTATGGCCGGGGCGAAAGGGACCGGAGGAAGGATCTTTTCAGCTCTTGGAAACGGCGGGGTGAATGTTATGATGATCTCACAGGGCTCCTCTGAAGTAAACATCTCATTTGTTGTCAAACAGGCAGACGGCCCCAGGGCAGTGCGAATACTCCATGATGAATTCAGGCTTTCAGAGGAGGACAATGGATAATCCACACAGCTACCGGGAGGCTGGCGTCGATATAGACCTGGAAGCGAATGCAGTGGCAACTCTGGTAAAGCAGCTCGCTTACCGCCGCAGGGGCAGATACGGGATGCTTGGTGGTTCGGGCCATTTTGCCGGTCTTCTCGATTTCGGACACATGGCACTGGCAATGGCCGTGGATGGCGTGGGAACCAAGATGCTGGTGGCTGACAGGCTCCTTGACTGGACAACTGTGGGAATAGACTGCATTGCCATGAATGTGAATGACCTCTATGTCATGAACATAGAACCGGTGGCATTTGTCGATTATATCGCCACGGACAGCCTTTCAGAGGAGAAAATGGCCCAGATAGGGAAAGGCTTGAACGAGGGAGCGGCGCGGGCCAATATCGATATCATCGGAGGAGAGACCGCCACCTTACAAGGGCTTGTAAACGGGCTTGACCTGGCTGGCACCTGCCTGGGTTTGCAGGAGAAGGAAAAGATCATTACAGGTGAACGGATTTCTCCTGGAGACCTGATCGTGGGAGTTCCTTCATCGGGGATTCATAGCAACGGGATGACACTGGCAAGAAGACTGGCCGATACCCGCCAGGCATGGGACGAGCGGATGAAGAACGGCAAGACACTTGGTGAAGAGCTGCTCACCCCCACCCGAATCTATCACGAAGTCCTCTCAGTCACAGGACAGAGCAGCGTTCATGGAATGTGCCATATTACCGGTGGAGGACTTCTGAATTTCCGTCGTCTCACAAAATACGGGTTTGATTTTTACGATCCGCTCCCCCCGCATGAAATCTTCTGCTGGCTGCAGGAGGTCGGGGAGATCCCGGAGAATGAGATGTACCGGACATTCAACATGGGAATGGGATATGCCTATATCGTTCCCGAGGGGGAGGAACAGCATATTCTCTCGCAGGTTCACGGAACAAAAGTGGTGGGAGAGATTACAGAATATCAGGGAATCAGATTGAAAGGCCAGGAGTTCCGCTAAGTGGCCTGATTCTCATCGTTCTCAACAGTTTCATCATCTTCAGGCACATAAGAACATACTATGGCCTCATCGGCGAGTATGGCTGAATTTCCGGTTGGATCATCGATAATAAGAGTAACCGGGAGACGCCCGTCCCTGACCCCCCCTATCTTTTCCTTGAGCACACATATCCTTTCACGCTCATCCTGATCGTCATTGCAAGCCAGCATGCCCTCCAGGATATTTTCTACCCGGACGAAAACCCCCTCAACATTGGACACAAAACCCTCGCACGCCGGCCCCGGGTCGATTCTCACCCCCAGTTCAGGTATGCATATTATGGCATTCATGCTTCTGACGACCCGGATTGAAAGGTCTTCTTCTGATTTGACGGACAGCTGCCACCTGGAAGGTTCCGCATTCTTCAGGAGCTGGGTGTCGACATACCGGTAACCGCAGGATGGGCAAAGCGCGCTGATAATCAGGATTCCGGAAAAATAGGGAATTTCTTCAGTCTGATAAATATATTCTATCTCTGCATTACATATGGGGCACGGACCGGGGACATCGGCACGCACCTACACGACCTCGCCAATCTTATCTCTGGATATCTTGACTGAATTGGGGGTTATGACTACATACCGCTGGTCACCGAGGCCGATGATGTCTCCATTCACATCCCTGGCCACTTCCTTGAGATCCTTAAGAACCCGCTCATACATGACCTTGTCCATCTTGAGGCGGGCAATATCGACGATGACAATGTTTCCATTGTAGATCTCATCCTTTATGCTGGGACTGTCCTTGATATCGCCGATGCTTGCAATCTTCACATACATGGCAGGGGCTGACGCGTCAGTGTCTTCAAAGTCCTTCAGATCAAGATCCATATATTCATCTTCCGAGGCCGGGGATGTCCTGCCAAGGAGCGTTTTCAGTGAAAATTTTGCCATAGGAAAATTGTCTATTGAATTTTATTTAATAGTATCTATTCTCAAAAAGCCCATGCAGTATCCAAATAAGGATAAACGCACAGCACTGCGATTTTTTAGCGCCTTTGGCAGAGGATCCGACCCAAAGATAAAAATCCATTAAAATTCGATATTCCAGATATCGTCGCCCACATAATGGATATTTTTTATCACCTTGCCGGAAGTCTTCTGTTTCATCTCCCCGGCATCCATCTGTGCTATGCCCAGGGCAATAGGTTTTTTATGGCGTTCTTCAACAATCACCACTGGGTGACCTGCCATTACATCATCCGAGATATCAACTATCCCCGGTCTCATCACATCCGCACCATTCACTACAAAGGAGACCGCACCCGAGTCCACCGTCACCCGGCGTTGGGGGAACGGATATGCAAGCGCCCCCCTGAGGGTAGGAAAGACATGATCGCGGTAGTCCATAATAAACGGTTTTTTATCAACCAGAAACAGGGAAAGTCCTTCCCGATCAGTTTCCACTACCTCAACCCTGTCACTGTGAAAGAGCAATGCGGATTCCCCGATTTCCTCATCAAGTTGGGTATAAAGTGAGGTTAACTGCGATTTTCTGATACTGTGACGTTTCTTTGTGACTATCCTTGCCATTATTATACTAATATTCTCTTCCCTTCGACAAAAAGCATTTGAAGGTGGACACAATAATAAATGGTTAGGAATATATGGCGGGCATACGGGGAGTTCACTCCGGTATTCCTATATCTGGAAGTGAAGATTCTTTCATTCGCTATCTTTAAGTATCCTAATCGCGCACATATATTACTCCAAACGAATTTATGTTGGGTTAAGAATATGACTAAACGGCCGTTGGATATTTTGGATCAAGTATTGAACCGGCAGCCTGTGATTGTCTCCCTAAAAGGTGGACGGGAACTTCGGGGCGTGTTGCAGGGCTATGATGTACACATGAACCTGGTGCTGGACAAGGCAGAAGAGATGGAGAACGATGTAGTAAAGAGCGTGGGCACGCTCATCGTTCGCGGAGATAATGTAATCTATATCTCGCCATCAATGGAATAAAACATGAGGTGAAGAGTAATGTCAAAGGGCACTCCATCAATGGGGAAGCGGAACAAGAAACGGCATATCGCCTGCCGGAGATGCGGTAGCATTTCCTATCACGTCAGGCACAAGGTCTGTTCTGCCTGTGGTTTTGGAAAGAGTACCAAGATCAGAAAGTACCAGTGGTTGACAAAAAAACCAAAGATCCCCACTCATTAAGGAATATCTATGTGTGGTATCGTTGGCATCAGGGATGCTGGCGGTGTTTCTTTTTCTATTTATTATGCCCTATATGCTCTCCAGCACAGGGGGCAGGAGAGCGCGGGTATATGCACTTTTGACGGCACCAGCCTCTATAAGCATAAGAATCATGGCCTGGTGTCCGAGGTGTTTGACTCATCCATCCTGAGTCGCCTGGAAGGGTATGTTGGAATAGGACACGTCAGATATCCAACCACGGGTGAAAACAGGCCCGAGAACGTACAGCCGTTTGATTTTGTGTATCGCAACCATGTTATTTCCCTGGCCCATAACGGCAACCTGATCAACGACCGGCAGTTAAGAGAAGAATACGAATGCAAGGGCCAGATATTTTGCACCAGTACAGACACCGAACTCATTGCAAAAGTCATCACCGACGAGATGAGCAATTCCGGCTGTATTGAAGATGCCATTCATATGTGCATGAGGGTGTTGCAGGGCTCATACTCGGTAGTAATGATGATAGACGGGACACTTTACGCTTTCCGCGACCCGCTGGGTATCAGGCCCTTATGTATTGGAAAGACAGAACATGGCTTGATCATTGCATCGGAGAGTGTCGCGATCGATGCTCTGGGTGGTACATTTATCAGGGATGTCTCGCCCGGCGAGCTCGTATGCATCGATGAGGAAGGGTTACGGTGCATGCAGATAGCCCGGGCTGACAGGCGGGCCCACTGCATATTCGAGTACATCTATTTTGCCCGGGCTGATGCAGTCCTGGACGGAGCCCTGGTCTATGACGTGCGCACGAATATTGGGAAGAAACTTCACGAGGAAGCCCCTGTAGAGGCTGATTCTGCCTGCGCGGTTCCGGATTCGGGTACTGCATATGCAATAGGATATTCCATGGGTTCCGGGATTCCTTTCGTTGAAAGTCTTTTAAAGAACCGATATATGGGCCGGACATTCATTATGCCAACCCAGAAAGAGCGGGAATTGGCAGTTCGTATCAAACTCAATCCTATCAGGGCGCACCTGAAGGATAAGTCCGTAGTGCTTGTAGACGACAGCATTGTGCGTGGGACTACTTCCAGGAGAATCATTGATATCATGAGGGAGGCAGGGGCCAGGGAGATCCATGTTCGGGTCGGGTCGCCGCCAATCAAGGCCCCCTGTTACCTGGGTGTTGATATGCCCACCCGTGAGGAACTGATTGCCAGTGACAGGGAGGAAGAAGAGGTCAGGAAGAGTATCACTGCCACTTCACTGCACCATATCTCGCTGGATGCTCTGATGGAAGCAATCGGCATGGATCGTTCCAGTCTCTGTACGGGATGCCTTACCGGGTGTTACCCATCGCCAATCGACGGGGAGAATTCTGATCTCCCGCATATTGATTTTCTGGACGGAACGTACCAGACAAAGCTCGAAAAATTCGATGAATAGGCCAAATATCATTTTTTTGGAAAAATAAGTAGCGAGGGATGGATTTGAACCATCGATCTACGGGTTATGAGCCCGTCGGGATATCCTGACTACCCCACCTCGCTGCAAGAATCGAGGTTATTATATTCACTATCTGGAGTGATATAGTTTACTCCTCGGGTTGCTCTACCGGGAATAGGCATTAATACGTTCATTTCCAAAACAGGTTCTCATGGACGATGACGAACTGCAGAGGATAAGGGAAAAAAAGATCCTTGAGTTGCAGGGGAAAATGGAGCATAAGAATATTTCAGGAGTAATCCCGGTCGACCAGGCAGGTTTTCCACAATTAATTGAAAAAAATCCGTTCGTCGTGATAGATTTCTGGGCAGAATGGTGTGGTCCCTGCCGGATGGTGGGACCCGTTATAGAAGAACTGGCGCGCGAATTTGGGGGGAAAATAGTATTTGGGAAATGCAATACCGATTATAATCAACGCCTGGCAGCACATTACGGGATCACTGCAATTCCTACCATACTCCTGTTTTCTCATGGCCGGATGGTGGAC
>Ga0307378_10009141_pt1 | contig 13053 bp, 8 predicted proteins | sample UN1MG_FD_202238 | JGI IMG/M metagenome (GOLD analysis project Ga0307378, IMG submission 202238) | Soil microbial communities from Risofladan, Vaasa, Finland - UN-1 | ecosystem: Environmental > Terrestrial > Soil > Coastal area > Acid sulfate soil | place: Finland: Risofladan, Vaasa | collected... | reverse complement strand
AATTCTGCGGGCGGGGATCCGAAACGGCATCGACCCGGACCGCATCGGACCAGGGCCCGAGGTTCTCTTCGAAGTCGACGGCCAGCAGGCGATAACGGTACGCCCCTTTGCCGGCCGTCGTATCGGTGAACGTCGTCGCGGGGCTTTCCGCGATCTTCGTGAAGGCCCCGTCGGCTGCCGCTCGCGAAATCACGTAGAGTTGCGGGGCCACGTTGTCGGCGGCCTGATCCCAGGAGAGTTGCACGCCGGCCGCAGTCGCCCGGGCCGTCAGTCCGGTGACCTTCTCGGGCGGTTGGGTGTCCGTGCCGCGATAGAGCACGAAATTGTCGATCGAGAACTGCATGCCCGGCTCGTATTCAGCCGGCCCGTAGAAACGGATCGAATCGTAAACGGTCTGCGGAGAAACGAAGCCGGTCGTCTGCGAGTTGTAGCGGCAGCGGTCGAGGAAGTAGAGGATCGGGGTCCATCGGCCGTCGGCGAGGTATCGGTATCCGTAGGGCGTCGTGTTGTCGCGGGCGACCGTGTCGAAGATGTTCACGCCGACCGACTCCAGCTTCCGGCCCTTCATCGACAAGGCCATCTTCAGGTTCCCGGAGCCGGCCACGCCGATCGGCAACAGCGTCCCCGACCAGCTCTTCGTGCAGACGAGTTGCAGGGCCTTTCCATCAACCGCCTCTTCGGCAAGGCTCAGCCGGCCGTCGTTGACGGCGGTCCAACCTTCGAGGTCGCCGTCGAAGTCCATGCGATAATAAATCGTCACGCCGTCCGATTCAGCCGCGCCGGACGAGGCGATAACGGTCGTGAGAAAGACCGAGAAGCAGAACGCTACTGAACCGGCAAACGGCGTTCTCATCGTCATCTCTCCAAAAAGCCGCGACCGCCAGTCGCGCCCAAAGTAGGTCAGGGCTCGCCCTGACAGAGTTCCAAAGTTCCATTCTCTACATAACCGAGGAACGCGTCAAATCGGTAAACGGGCGGTCACAGGCCGAGCGCGGCAACGAGGGCAAGATGGGCGACGTGGGCCCTACGCGTCGACTTTTGCGGTCCTAGCAATTTTCTCGATTCTCCCGATTATCTGGCCGATACGTCCTATTGAAGGCGTGCCGGCTGCTCTTCCTGGTCCGGCGACGGTGGGCGGGGACTGCAATGGGCAGTCGGCCCCGGGGGTGCTTTCCGAAGTCCGCGAATGAGGGAACCCAAGATGACAAAACGAATTGTGCTTCTCGGCCTGATCTGCATATCTCTGGCTGCCACCAGCGGCTGCGGCTGCTTGCACGGATGGCTTTATAGCCCGTTCGGCCCGGGCACGCTGGTCGACACGCGAAACTGCGGCCCCGGCTGCGAGTCGGTGTGCCCCGGTCCGTGCGGTCCCGGCGGCTGTCCGATGCCGTGTGCCGCGCCATGCGAGCCGGCTTGTGCCGAAGGGTGTGGGCCGCCGTGTGCCGAGCCCTGTGGGCCGCCTTGCGGACCGGCTTGCGGACCGGGCTGTGGACACTGTTACCCGGGGCCTTTGGCCTGCGTGCTGGGTCTGTTGCACGCGCCGACCTGGTACGGTCCCGCTTGCGGGGAGAGGTACTGGGGCGACTTCCACGGCGATCCGCCCGACTGCTGCGACCCGTGCAACCGCCACGGCGATTACGTGGGCGCGGGGAAGGCCGGCTGCGACACGTGCGCAGGCGGCGTGCCGGCGTCCTACGCTTCGCGCCCGGTCCGCGTGGAGTCGGCTCCGCAGGTTGCCCAACCGCGGAGAGCCGTCCGGTGGTAGGGCTCGACTCTTGCGGCCGGGATTGCCTCTGTCAACGGCGAACGATTGGCGATCCGGCTGCAATCTGATAGAATTCGGCCGATGACGGCGAAAGAAAAACGTCGCTACAGACAGTGGAAGAACCGATGACTGCTCCGAGAATCCCTCAGACCGATTCCATCCAAGAATTGGCCCAGTTTTGGGATACCCATGATTTGACCGAATTCGAAGACGAGTTGGAGGAGGTCACCGACACCGTTTTCGAGCGCGAGAAGACGTGCGAGATTCGCTTGCACCCGAGGGAGATCGAAGCGGTCGAGGGGATCGCCAGGTCCGAGGGAATCGGCTTGACGGATTTGATCCGGAAATGGGTCTTGGAGAAGATCCACCTCTGTTGAGTTCGCGCCGCTCCATTGAGGTTGCGCAATCACCATGGGCCGTGGCGGAACCAACTGTGCAGCCCCGATGAATCGGGGTACTAGCACCAAACGGTTTTTGACATCGTTGCGGTAAACTCTGGGGTGGCACGCCCTAAGGAACGAAGGGCGTGTTTTCCCGACATACCACGCCCTTCGTTCCTCAGGGCGTGCCACCCACCGTGACATCCCAGACTTAATGCCAAACCGCCGAAAAACCGTTTGGTGCTAGGAACATTCGCAAACAAGCCGGCGGCCAGTTCAGCGCTTATTCGTGCCGCAGTGCTTCGATGGGGTCCATGGCGGCGGCCCGCTTGGCGGGGTAGATGCCGAAGATCACGCCGATGGTCACCGCGATGACGAAGGCCAGCGGGATCGACCAGGGGACCACGACCGGCTCGACCGTCTTGATCACGGCGGGCAGTTGCTCCATCACGTCGGGCACGGCCTGGCGGAGGCCGTAGAGGACCAGGTTGCTCACCGGGCGGCAGGTCAGCCCACCCAACACGCCGAGGATTCCACCCACGGTCGACAGCGCGACCGTTTCGACCAGGAACTGCCGGATGATATCGCCGCGGTTGGCCCCCAAGGCGCGGCGGATGCCGATTTCTCGGGTGCGTTCGGTGACGGTGGCCAGCATGATGTTCATGATGCCGATCCCGCCGACCAGCAGCGAGATGGCGGCAATCAGGCCCATGAAGATCATGAACATCAGCCGGGTGGTTTCGGCCTGTTCGAGCAATTCCTTGGGCACGGTGGTGGAGTAATCCGGCTTGGAGTGATATCGCTCGAGCGTATCCTTGACCAGGTCGGCCGTTTTCATCACGTTCTCGATCGAATCGATTTGGAGCGTGGCCTGGCTGAGTTCGACGATCTCGCCGGAGATCGAGCCGGGGCGTTGGGTGATGATCGTATCGCCGATGCGGCTCCACAGGGTGCTGATGGGGATGTAGACGTCCTTGCTGAAATCCTGGCCGGCGAAGGAGCCGCCGATGGCGGCCGTGGCGGCTTTGGGCTTCATGACGCCGATCACGACGAAGTAGGCTTCACAGAAAGACTCCGCGACGTGGACGGAACGGCCGATCGGGTTCTCGAAGGGAAACAACGCGGCGGCCGTTTCGGCGGCCAACACGCAGTGGTTTTGACGGTCGTGGATCTCGGTATCGGTGATGAAATGCCCGCGATCGACTTCCATCCGCGTGACTTCGGCGTATTCGGGCGTGCAGCCGACCAACCGGCCATCCAGACTGCGAGCACCACACCAGAATCGGCAAGGGAGTTCGCGAATCGGCAACGCACTCTCGATCGTGGGGATGGTTTCCGTGAGCCGTGCGTAATCCGCCCGGGTGATGCCGTAGGGCTGCAGGCTGCGAGAACTGGTGCTCTGCGTTTCTTCTTCGCTCGGCTTGATCGATCGGATGATGATGTTGTTGGCCCCCAGGTCCTGGATCTGCTCCTGGGCCTTGATGCTGATTCCCTCGCCGATGGCCAAAAGCCAGATCACGCTGGCCACGCCGATGAAGATGCCCAGGACCGTCAGCGCCGACCGCATCGGGTGCAGCAGCAGACTCTTGGTTCCCAGTTGCCAGGTGCGTAGCCAGAGGTAGAACATGGGGGATTTAGGATTTCAGATTTAGGATTTCAGATTTCGGATTTGGGATTTGGGATCGCTTCTTCTTTTCGTTCGTCGGAGAGGATGGTGCCGTCTTTGAGTCGGATGATGCGTTTGGCGCGGGCGCCTACGTCGGGTTCGTGGGTGACCATGATGATGGTCTTGCCTTGTTGGTTCAGTCCGCCCAACAATTCGAGGATTTCTCGGGTGGTGGCCGAATCGAGGTTTCCGGTGGGCTCGTCGGCAAGGATGAAGTAGGGGTCGTTGACCAGGCTTCGGGCGATGGCGACCCGCTGCTGTTGTCCGCCGGAGAGTTGCGTGGGGCGGTGTTTGAGCCGATCGCTCAGGCCCACCATGTCGGCCAGTTCGAGGCTGCGGCTGCGGTCTTTGGTCGTCAAGCGTTTCTGGTAGTACAGGGGAACTTCGATGTTCTCCTGCACGGTCAGTTGCGGAATCAGGTTGTACGACTGGAAGACGAACCCGATGCGCGAGGCGCGGATCTCGGAAAGCTGGTCGTCGGTCATCCGGCTGACGTCTTCGCCGCCCAGGTAGATCGTGCCCGCGGTGGGCCGGTCGAGGCATCCCAGCAGATTCAGCAGGGTGCTCTTGCCCGATCCGGAAGCGCCCATGATCGCCACGTAGTCGCCCTCGGGAACTTCCACGCTCACCCCGCGCAGCGCCCGGACGATCTCGCTGTCCATGACGTATTCTTTGGTGACCTGATGGAAGGCGGCGGCCGGCGTCATGGGTTTCCTCCGGTCGGGCGTCCTCCGCGTCCTCCGGCCGACATCATGTTGCGCATGGAGGCGGACAATTCCTGACGGCTGATGCCTCCGTCGCCGTCGGTATCGGCTTCGGCGAAGCGGGATTGCATGGGCCCGGAGACTTCGTCCTCTTCCAGTTTCCCGTTGCCGTTCTTGTCGTTTTCCTGGAATATCTTGGCGACGATCGCGGCGGGATCGGGTCTGGTTTGCCCGGCGGCGGCGCCCTCTTGCTTGCCCGCGGGGTCGCCACCCGGCGGTGCGCCGGCCGGCGGTGCGCCTTGGCGATCCATCCCGTCTTCCAGCGATTCCTCTTCCGTCACGCCTTGCTCGTGCTCACGCTCTTTGTCCTCTCCCAATCCGACCTGTTCCCGGTACTTGGCGGCGTTCTGGACGACCTTTTCGTCTTTCTCGAGTCCTGTTTCGATCACGACGAACTTGTCGTTGCTGGCGCCGATGGTGACTTCTCGCTTCTCCAGACCGTCCTCGCCGCGGACTACGCAGTAGAGTTTCTTGCTGTGCTCGATAATCGTTTGGACCGGCACCTGGAGCACGTTGGGCAGACGATTCACGCGGATCTTGACCTCGGCGTTCATGCCCGGTCGAATGTCGCGAGGGGGAGCCTGGATCTCAATGATCGTCTCGTATTCCCGCACGGCCGACGAGAAAAAGCCCGTCCCGGCGGGATACTCGCTGACTTCCTTCACCTTTCCCGTCAACTCCAGGTCGGAGAAGGCGTCCAGCCGAATGGTCACTTGCTGGCCTACTTTGACCAGAGAGATCTTGCCCTCGCTGATCTTGGCCTTCACCTGCATTTGCGTCGGGTCCGGAAGCCGAATGATCTTTTGGTTGAAGCGAATCGAAGTGCCCTCCTGGATCACCACCTCGCCCTGCCCGTGGTGACCTTCTTCGTTGGCGTAGACCACTTCGCCGGGCATGGTGGCGAAGATCGTGCAGTTGGCGATCTGCTGCTCGACGTCGTCGAGTTTCTCCTTGTCGAGCCTGTTGCTGGCCTGGTCGGCCTTCCATTTGGCTTCGGCCGAAATGATGTCGGCTTCCAGCTCCTTGGCCCTTTTTTCCTTGGTGTATTTTTCCAGGACCTCCAGTTCCTTTTGGAGCAGTTCCAACTGGTTCTGCGCCTTCATCAGCTTGGTGCGGTCGTTTTCCAACTGGTCCTTGGTGGCATAACCCTTGCGGTACAGCTTCTCGCTGAAGCTGAGGTCCTGTTTTGCCTGGAGGATTTCCACGTCGGCCTCTTTGATCTGGATCTTCTTGGCCAACACGGCTTCTTGGTATGAACCTTCGATGTATTCGTCTTTCGCGATCTTTGCCGTCTCCAGGGCATTTTGGGCCTGGACCACGGCCGCCGTACTGTTTTGGTAAACGATCTCCTGCTGAATCCGATCGTTCTTCAGCGCCACCGAATCGAATCTCACGAGGATCATCTTCTTGCGCAGCTCGTCGATCGTAATCGCCGGTGGCTCGGAGGCACTCGCGTCGATGCCGATCTCGGAATCCGGAAATTCGGCGACCGTCGGTTCGGTCGCCGCGACTGTCGGTTGGCCATCCGCCGGCTGAAGCGCGGTGGTTCGCGGGCCCGCCGTGTCCGCGGGGGGTTCGAGTTCCTCGAGCTTCTCGATCATTTCGTAGGTGATTTTTAGTCCCTCGGGCAGGCAGTCTTCGGGCCCGATCACGGTACCCTCGGGAGCGACCCACGCAATCGCGGTTCCCGAATAGTTCGTCGGTTTCACCTTGCACACGATCTCGATGTTGTTGGCACTTTCGATGTTGCCTCGTTCGGTAATGTCGTGAATGAACTCCCCTGGCTTGACCACGTGCATCATCAGGTCTTCGTCTTCCTGCGACGAAAATCCCCACCGGGCTGCCATCACGGCCGCCACCACGATCACCGCGGCCACCACCGTCAGCACGACGGGCAATCCGCCGTAGGCGAACCCGCGGCGGTGTCGAAGGCTGGAGTGCGATCGGGCCATCGGAAAGATCTCCTTAGCGCTTGGCCCCGCGAGGAACAAAGTCGGCAGGTCACAAGGGGAGGGCGGGAAAGTTCCGGGTATCCTCTCATTCTAATCGATGGCTGCACGCTTGTCACGACGGAGACCCCATCGCCGTGGGGTACTTGCCGGTATCCCCACGCAACCCCTCAGAAACCGCCGACGGAGCATTTCCGGGATCAAAGGCCGGAAGTCACTTGTGACAATACGCTTACGTCGATTCCAGAAGCGCGGATTGCCCGCGCCGTCGCAAAGTGACGCCGGAATGAGAAGGCCGGTCCACCAGGGCGGGGATCAAGGCATCGGCGCCTCGACGGGCTCCGGCAACGGAGAACCTGCCGGCGTGAGGATTTCCTCCGGCATCCACAGCATGGGATCTTGGCCGGGCATGGCAGGCTGCTCTGAGAAAGCGTCTTCCCCGTCGGTCGGATCGAGCGGCCCCGGATCGACCCAGAGGCCGCGACCGTCCAACTCCATGGTGCCCAAGTCGAAGTCCAGGTTCATCCGCAGGGCTTCCTGGTTGACCCAGACTCCCAGGAAGTTGTTCTGCGCGTCGAGCAACCCGCTCAAGGCGTCGACGAGATCTCGGCCCGTATTGCCGCCGAGTTCCGTGGGGCGCGGATCATCCAGGCGGAGCCGGGCTTCGTCCACCTGGTCTATGGCTAGGAAGACGGCCGTCCGCTGCACTTCGAAGTTCAGTTGGTTTAGACGGACCGTACGAATCGTATCTCGGAGACCTTCAGCGATCTGGTCCTCGAACTGGTAATACTCCCGACGCGTCCGATGGTAGTTGATCAGGGTTTGCCGATAGGTGTTGCGCTCGGCCAGGCGCGTCAAGGGAGCGTCGAACTCCAATCCCACGCGGAGCCGTCCCGTGGTGCCGCGGAAGCGGACCGGATTGTTGTCTTGGGTGTCGATGTCCCCGCTGAAGACCACGTCCAAGTCGCTTTCCAAATCCTCGGCCGCCACGGTGATCTGCCGCCAGACGTCGACCAGCGCCGCCCGGACGTTCTTCCAGTCGCGACGGTTCTCGCGGGCAATCTCCAACGCCTTCTCGGAGGTCATTTCGATCGGTTCGAGCATGATCGAGTCGAGTCGCGCTCCGGCTTGGATCAGCGACAGTTCCAGGGCCTGGCCCGAGAGACGATCGACCAGATCGATCAAATCTTCGTGCAGGGTTTCGACCGTGGGATCGCCCTGGGCGGCCGCTTGGGCGACGATTTGCGGGAACTGCTCGATTTCGGCCAAGGTCTTCGCCAATGCGTCTTCCAGCCCGGCCCGATCCTCCGCTCGTCGGTCGGCGTCGTCTTCTGCTTCGCCGATATCGATGATGATTTCTGCTTCTTCCAGTTCGACCAGTCTGGCCTTCAACCGTTCGGCCAGTTCCACGGCAGCCTCGCGTCCTGCCATTTTCTCGCAGACTTCGACCAGCCGTCCGGCCAGATCGGTGGCCGTTCGGACTTTCTCCAGTCCTCCCTGCAATCCGAAGGTGGACTTGACCAGCAGTTCGGCCAGTTCCATGGCGCCCTCGATGCCTTCGGATTCGTGGCAGAGTTCGAATAACCACTGGGCCCGCGTCTGGGCGGCGTCGATTCCTTCCTTTTCGGCGGAGAGTTCGAAGACGCGCTGGTAGAGCACCTTGACGTCGGCCACGCGGGAATCGACGTCGCCGTTTCGGAACTCTTCGCGCGAGGACAACTGCTGCAGCCGGCGACTCCTCTGCGGCAGCACGTCGAGCAACGTCTCGAAGTCGCCTTCGACCACGTCCAATTGGGTCACGATCTGCCGTCCGAGGGAATTCAGCGCGCCGAACTCTTCTTCTCCCAGTTCGAACCGGCCGGCCTCGGTCCGGGCACGCAGGCCGGACAGGAATTCGGCGATCGCGTCCTGAGTTTCGGTCATTTCCGGACGAATCAACTCGAACCGGTTCAGCAGGGAATCTTCGATCCTGACGTCCAGTTGCGGCGGCAGCCCGAGGCTGATCTTGTACGCGTCGAGCCGGTTCTCGTACGCCGCGACTTCCGAAAGCAACGTGCTTTGGGTTCGGTAGAGTCCCTGTCGCGTGAAACCGACCTGGTAGGCCCTGATGGCTCCGCCTTCGTAGAGGGTCTCCAGCCGTTGGAGGCTTTCACGCAGTCCGGCCACGTTCGCGCGGCGGTTGCGAATCCGCAGTTGCTCTTCCAGCAGTCCGAAATAGCCCCCGGCCCCTCCGATTGCACCGCCGCCGGGCGAGACGATCCCAATGCCGCCGCGGGACGGCGTCGCGCCCGGGCTGCGGCCCGTGACGACCTGGGTGTAGAAGCCGCGGCGGAACCGCTCCATCTGGCGGACGTTGGCCAACAGGGCCCGCTCGGAGTCGGTCAGCGATTCGAGCACGACGTCCCGGCCGCCGGCCCGCAAGAGCGGCTGCACCAGGGAAAAATCCAGCAGGGTGTTGGCACTGTAAGTATCCGGGCCGGCGAACTGCCACACCAGCGAGTTGGCCATTCCCACGACCAGCTCGCCGCCGGAGGCGAACAGCTTGCGCATCTGAAGGTCGGTGTCGGTCCTCAGCAGGCTCGAGGCGGCGCCGCCGCGATCGGGCCCGTCGGCCGTGAAGAAGGTCGAGTTGCCGCCGAAGAACTGGGTGTCGAATTGGAAACGCTGGAGCGTCACCTGCAAGGCCGACAGGTACAGTTCCTCCAAAGCCCGCTGATATTCCGGCGATTGCAGCAAGGCCATCTCCACGGCCCCTTCGCGATCGAGCACCACCGCCCCGTTTTCGGCGCGGGGCAGGTAGAGTTCCCAATCGGGATTCTCCACGTAGCGCGTCCTGCCGTAACGGTCCCAGCCGGGCCAGCCCCGCTTGCCGTCCACGCAGCGCATCAGCCGGTGCGAGGTCGGATCGTCCGGGGGCATCGGAGGGCAGTCGGGATTGTTCGGATCGAACATCCGCGAAGCGGGATCCGGCTCGATGCCGAAACCCTCCGCCGAAGAGCCGGTCTGTTGGTTCGCACAATCGACCAATCCGTAGACTTCGCCATCGGCCTGGTGACGATAATAGGCGCGGCTACAACCGCCGACGACCAACAGCAACGATCCCAGCGCGAACGTCGCACACATTCTTCGGCGGATACACCCCGATGGTTCCCGGCGGCCACTCATCAGACGGCTCCTTCGCGTTTGGCTTCCGATGTCGCTTTGCTCCCCGAAGCGGTGCGAAAGTCGGGTTTCTCGCGCAGCCGTCTGCCCGGCCGGCGGCTGCCGGCACGACCGCGAATCGTATCGTCGAGTTGGTTCAGCCCCGCAAGCAACTCGTCAAGGGCAACCGCCGAGAATTCGGCGCGCAACCGGCCGGTCCAGTCGGCCAGCACCTGGTACAATTGATTGCGGCCGGCGGGCGTGAGTCGCCAAAGCTGCCGCCGCCGATCGGATTGGCCACGACGCCCTTCCAGCAGTCCCCTACGGCGGAGCCGCTCGACCAGTCCGCTGACGGCCGACGCCGAGATGGCGAGGCTGTCGGCCAGTTCGTTCTGACCGATCCCCTCCGGCGGCGTTTCGCGGCAGATCCATAGGACGGAGAATTCCGGCTCGCTAAGGTCCCATCGTCCTGCCCGCTGACCGAGATCGTCGCGAAGCAATCGGGCACACACCACGATTCGCTCGGCAAGATCACCCCATTGGGTGGCCGGCCCTTTCGATTCGAAGTGGTTCGGATTCGGTGGGATTGCCGCCAAAACCCGGTTTTCCTGTGAGTTCGAGCTGGGGGATGTTTGTCCCGAGGACCTGGAGTTAACCCAGATTGACTACTACGTGGCAGAGTTGCGGCCCATGTCGAGGATTGGGCAGACGAGAAGCTTCAGCCAGCTAAACTTTCGACCGAGGATCGTTCAGACTTGAACGATTATGCGGATAGGGGCATCCGAATGAGGTGAGAAAAACAGGAGGATTCGCGAGACTGGGGAAGCGGGGCGGAAATGGTAGATGCTTGACACCTGGGCAACGCCCGAATAATATCTAGATTGGCAACAACGATTTGCGCGAGTCACCTCTTTGCTGCCCGAAACAGACGGACGAAGATTCTATGAGTATCTGGAACAAGGTCTTGATCGGGTTCGTTTTCGTCGCGTCGGCGGCGTTCTTCTACCTGGCCGTGCGGACGGTCAAGACCTACGAGTACTGGAACAACCTGGCCGACGGGCACGAGTTCTTCGTGGGCGTGCGCGAGCAGTTCAGCGAGACGTGCCAAGACGGCGGGACGCTCGTGGTCATGCGCGAGGGTGGCGAGGACAGCGAACTGCGATCCATCCGCACCACCGGCCTGTTCAACGAAACGAGGGCGAAGAGCGGCCTGGAAGAATCGGAAACCACGCCGGGCATTCGAGAACTCCGCAAGCAGTACAACCACTTGACCGATTCGGCTCGCCGCGGCCGCGTCTGGTTCAATTGCAGCCCGAGCGAAAACAACGGCCGGTTCGAGGTGCAGATCCCGACCGATCCACACGGAATCGCGCTGAAGACGCTCTTGTACGTTTTCGAGGAAGACAATCTCGGGCAGGGAGAATACCTCGGCGAGTTGCGAGTCGTTCAGCTCGGTGCGGGAGCCGAACCTCGCGGCGTCACCATCGGCCCGGCGATGCAGATGACTGCCGCCGAAAGCGATCGGCTTTCCGACAGCGCCGCCGCCGGCGGCCCGTGGGTCCTCTACGAGAGAATGCCCACCGACAGTTACGAGGTCTTCGCCGACTGGGATGAAGAAAAGAAAGAACAGTACTTGCCGGAAGAGTCGGCGCTCGAGTACATCGCCCACGGTCAGAAGATCACCAAAGAGGACGCAGAAACCCGGGGATTATCGGGCAGGGTCGTGGTCACCGACGAAAAGGGAAACGTGCTGTACGCCTACATGGACGCCACCGGGAAGATGGTCAACGTGACGCAGGAGGAAAGAGACGACGAAGTAGTCTGGGTAGATGAGGACAGCGGGGACGTGGTGGATGCAGACAAGATCGTCGACCGCGAACCGGAGGACGGGCAACCGGGCACCTACCTGCGGCCGCTTCGCGATTATCGGCTCCTCTTCCGCGACTACTACCACAAACGTACGCTGTTGGCCGACGAAATCGAAACCAACACCCGCAAATTGGCGATCAACCGGAAAACCCGGCAAGAGGCGGAAGAGCTGCGCGACGCCTATACGCGTGACGAGGCCACGGCCAAGCAAGAGTTGGCCGAGGTCGAAAAGGAGCGCGACGCGCTGGCGGTTCACAGTGAGGCCTTGCAGGCTCGGGTGGCCCAGGTGACCCAAAACATCGACCGGTTGCTCAACGCCAATCAAGCCACGGCCGTGCGGATCGCCACGATCCAAAAGGACGCCGCCGGCCGAATCGACGCGCGGACCCGGGGTATGGCCCAATCCGGCACGGAGGGCGGGGACTGAAACCGGCTCGCCGTGCGGTTCACGTCGATTGCGAGAAACACCGGCTGACAAGCAGCCAGTGGCACCCTCGAATTGGACGGCAAGGAGGCCCCGGGGGTAGAATTCCTATTGACGCACGTCCGGGAAATTCCTATTCCATTACGCTGGCGGAAACGTATGTTTTCGTGAAACAGCCGGCTGCGATACCCGTCGTGTGTGGGTAACGCATACCCCCACCGATATCAGGCGGATTGGGCTGAGGCGGGCGACCGGCCGACATGCTCGGTAGACGGGTTGCCGTCGGGCCGACCGCTGACCATCGAGTAAAGCCATCCATGGGCATTTACGACCGAGACTACTATCGAGGAGATGCACGCCCCGGGCCCTCGCTGACCCTCCGCGCACCGACCACCATCGTCGGCATCCTGATCCTGATCAACATCGCCGTCTTCTTCGCCAACGGGCTGTTGACGGGCCGAACCGACGCGATCTCCTCCTGGCTCTCCGCCCACGGCGACACGCTGACCAAACCCTGGATGTGGTGGCAGTTGGTCACCTACGGGTTCGTCCACGCCCCGGACAACCTCCAGCACATCATCTTCAACATGCTCGGGCTCTTCTTCCTCGGGCGTGCCGTGGAAATGCACTACGGCCGCGCGGAGTTCGTGCGGTTGTACCTGGTGATGCTGGCCGTCGGGTCGTTGGTCTGGGTGCTGGGCAACCAAGGCAACCCTTACGCCGCCCTCATGGGGGCATCCGGGGCCGTGACCGGTGTCGTGGTGCTTTTCGCGCTGAATTTCCCCCGTCAAACGTTGCTCTTGTTCTTCGTGTTGCCGGTTCCCGCCTGGCTGGTCGGAGTGATCGTCGTGGTGGGTGACGCGCTGGGGGCCATGGGGCGAGAGAGTTCCGGAAACATCGCTTACGGCGTCCACCTGGCCGGGGCGGCGTTCGCCTTCCTCTACTTCCGTTTCGGGTGGAACCTTACGCGTCTGACCCGGGGTAAGTTCTCTTGGGTCAGGTTCACGCGTCGGCCCAAGCTGCGGATCCACGACCCGGGGGGGGACGAGGCCAATCTGATCGCCAAGGTCGACCAGATCCTGGAAAAGATCCACA
>Ga0307378_10009140_pt1 | contig 13055 bp, 9 predicted proteins | sample UN1MG_FD_202238 | JGI IMG/M metagenome (GOLD analysis project Ga0307378, IMG submission 202238) | Soil microbial communities from Risofladan, Vaasa, Finland - UN-1 | ecosystem: Environmental > Terrestrial > Soil > Coastal area > Acid sulfate soil | place: Finland: Risofladan, Vaasa | collected... | reverse complement strand
GCTACCGCATCAACATCGTCGATACCCCCGGACACGCGGACTTCTCGGGCGAGGTCGAGCGCGTCCTCTCGATGGTGGACTCGGTGTTGCTGCTGGTGGACGCCAAGGAAGGGCCGATGCCGCAGACGCGCTACGTGCTGATGCGGGCGCTCAAGCTGGGCCTGAGACCCATCGTCGTCATCAACAAGGTCGATCTCACGGACGCCGACCCGCACCGCGCACTCGACGAGACTTTCGACCTTTTCCTCGAACTGGGCGCCGCCGACCGCCAGGCCGACTTCCCCGTCCTCTACGGCTCCGGCCAGGAAGGCTGGCTCGTCCGCGACCTCGAACGAGACAAGCACGAGGGCCTCGCCGCGCTCTTCGAGACCATCATCAAGGAGGTGCCGCCCCCGCGGGTCAGGCGCGACGCCCCCTTCCGCATGCAGGTCAGCACGCTCGCGTGGAGCGACTACATCGGCACGATCGGCTGCGGGAGGGTGCTCGAGGGCGTTCACCGCGTGGGCGACCCGCTCGTCCGCACGGAATCGCGCTGGCACGGCGGCAACAAGCAGTCCGGCCGGTGGGACACGGTCGGCACGGAGCCCGGCCGCTCGACGTACCTCTGGGTGACGAAGGGGCTCGAGCGTGAGGCGGTCGACGAGGTATCGGCGGGCGATATCGTGTGGCTCGCCGGTCCCGGGACCCTTGCTATCGGCGACACGCTGTCGGCACCCGACCTCCAATCCCCGGCACTGCCCCCGCTCGACATCGAGGAGCCGACGGTGTCGATGTTCTTTCTCGTGAACACCGGACCCTTCGCGGGCGAGGAGGGCCGCGCGATCACGCTCCGGGAACTCAAGGAGCGGCTTGAGCGTGAACTGCACGTCAACGTGTCGCTCCGCGTCCAGGACCTCGGCCGCTCGGACGGCGTCAAGGTCTCGGGACGCGGCGAGCTGCACCTCGCCATCCTCATCGAGGAGATGCGACGCGAGGGCATGGAGTTCTGCGTCTCGAAGCCCGAGGTCATCACCCACCGTGACGAGAAGGGCAAGCTCCTCGAACCGATGGAGCAGCTCATCATCGACATCCCGGAGGAGATGCAGGGGGTCATCATCGAGAAGGTGGCGAAGCGCAAGGGTGAGCTGCTGAACGTGCACAACTCGGGCCACGGGACGATCCGACTGGAGTATTCCATCCCGACGCGCGGACTCATCGGCTACCGCGGCGAGTTCCTCACCGACACCCGCGGACTGGGCATCATGACGTCGCGCTACGTCCGTCACGGCCCCTGGGCGGGTGAGATGACCGCGCGCACCCGCGGCTCCATGATCAGCACCCACACCGGCGTCGCCACCGGCCACAGTCTGGAAAATCTCCAGGAGCGCGGCACGCTCTTCGTCGGCCCCATGGAACGCGTCTACGCCGGCAGGATCGTCGGCGAACACTGCCGTGCCCCCGACCTGCCCTGCAATCCGACCAAGAAGAAGCACCTCTCCGCCCACCGCTCCGCCACGCGCGAAATCGATACACGCCTCGACGTCCCGCACCGCATGACACTCGAGCCCGCGCTCGAATGGATCGCCCACGACGAACTCGTCGAGGTCACCCCCAAGTCCATCCGTCTGCGCAAGTTCGTCCTCGGCGCCCTCGAACGAAGACGCGCCGAACGCGTGGCCGACCGCAAGAACCCATAATGGCCCTGCGAGGCATGCCTCGCCAGGCGTCCCGAGAGAGCCGCCCTCGATTCCCCGGCGAAGAGCAACGCTTCTTGACTTCAGGGGTCGCGCCGATAGTCTGATGGGGTACGGGCAGGCAGCCCGAGGTCCGTTTACAGGGAGTTCCGATGCCACTCAGGCCTGGAGCAAAGGCGATTGTCCTCGCTGTGTTCGCGACGGCGAGCTCATGGGCGGCGGAGGCCGGGAATGCCGGGGACTTGCATCCGCCCGTGTACGCCGACTTCACCCCGGCGGTCGTGTCGGAGACGCGGGTTGCCGGGCGCAAGGTCGTCCGCTATGAAAGTGAGTGTCTCAGGCAATGGAGTTACGAAGAGGGGGCGGGCAAGACGCCGTTTGTCGTGGCGGGCCCGGCGAAGGAGACCGCGAACCCGCCGCTTCTCGTCTACCTGCACGCCGCGGGCGGCCGGGCGGCGACCTATCTCCGTCCCGCGAGCGTGGAGGGCATCAGGCCGGAATTCGTCATTCTCTCTCCCGACTGCGCCCAGCCGAGGGGACCCGATGGCTGGTGGGGATGGTTCTGGGCGAGGAAGGACCCGGTTAAATATGCCGGGATGTACTCTCCAGGCGAGCACCGCGTCCTCGCGACGATCGAATGGGTGATCCGCACGCATGGCGTCGACCGGAACCGGGTCTACCTGTGCGGGCACTCGATGGGCGGCAGCGGAACGCTGGGCATCGGGATGGCGCGAGGCGACCTCTTCGCCGCGATCTGGGTCGGCGTGCCCGCCAACGTGGACCACGTCTGGTTCCGGATGGGTTTCCCGGCGGTGAAGGCCGCCGAAGGGGGGTCCGCGGATGACCTGCGCAAGGTCTCGGGAGCCGGTCTGCCGGACGCTCCGCCCGTCGTCAACTTCTCCTCCCCGATCGACGGGTGGGCCAAGGCGCAGGAGGACTTCCTCAAGGCCGCGCAGGACGGGCGGCACCTGATGATTTTCTGCTGGGCGCCGTTCGGACACACGCAGGACTATCACACCGCCAACCCCGCCGTCCTCGAATTCCCCTGGCTGGAGATCCGCAGGAACGAGGCGTATCCCGTCTTCACCGACGCGTCGACCGACGGCCGATACCCGGGCTACATGGTCAAGGACAAGCCCGACCAGGCCGGGCAGGTCAACGGGTATTTCCGCTGGAAGAACGTGACCGACACGCCCGCGAAGTTCCAGATCGAGCTGCACCTCGTCGACGGCAAGGGCCTGAAGACCGGTCGACGTCCCCGATGCGTCGGTCGTCAACGTGACGCCGCGCCGGCTGCAGCAGTTCAAGGTCGACGCCCGAAGGACCTACTCCTGGCGACTGACCGAAGGCGACAGGACCGTCAGTGCCGGCAGCGTCGCCCCGGACGAGATCGGATTGCTCACCGTGCCGCGGCTGACGATCACCGCCACGCCGCGCCTCCTGACGATCGAGCCCGCCAACTGACCCAGGCCCCGAATTCCCCGCAACAAGAAAAGCCCGGGGGGTCCCGGGCTTTGAATGATCCTCCCCGAACGCAACCCTCTTCTTAACCGCTCTCTGTTGCGGTAGGGGGCGCTTGGAGGGTCGTGGGTTCGAACCGGGGGCAGGCGTCGGCATTCACCCACGACCGCTGTGTGCGCCCTTCCTGGCCTTCCGTTGGGGGCCGGACGGCGTGAGAGATCCTCTCCCTACGTGACAACCCCTCCCCCGAAGCCGCCCCCTCCGCAATCGGTGCGGGGGCGGTTGCCAAGCCAAGTCTATCTGCCTGCTCCTCCGAGTCGGCGCTCGAGTTCTTCAGGCGCAAGCCAGACGCACTTCCCATCCTGCCATTCAACGGCTGGAACGCCGGCCCGGCAGTGGCGCAAGAGCGCCTCGCGCACGCCCCGGGCGAGGGCGGCGTCCACCTGCCTCCTCTCCCTTATGAGGCTGCCTATGTCCTTATCGGTCCTGGCTGCCATCGCTGGATTCCTCCTGAATCTGCTGCCATCTGGCTTCATCCTCAAGCTGCGTTACCTGAACGCCGCTCCCCATGGCGACCAGCCGGGGACCGGTGACGTGTGAGTTATCGTACAGCAACCAACTGTCGGCCAGCGGCCTGTAGAGATCGAGGAAGTTCCGCAGTCCAGAGCGGTACCGTCGTCGAACGACGTCTTCGGGCACGTCATGACCGCCCATCCGGACCCGCGCTGCAACCCGCTCGACCGCAAGGTCCTCACTCGGCAACCACAGGAAAAGAACATGAATCTGGTATCCCGCCTTGCGGAGGTCAGCCAGCCACGGCGCGAATGTCCGGCTGGAGAGCGTGGTTTCGAAGGCGAAATCCGCTTGCTCGTCCGCGAGTTCATGCATCCGGGTGAGCATCACGCGCGCCGCGTCGATGGCGACGCCTTCCGGGTCGAACGCGGACAGCCCCTGTGCAATCGTGTCGGCGTTTACGAACTCGGTAATCCCGAATGTGTCTCGAAGGAGCGCCGGCCCCGTCGTCGACTTGCCCGCTCCGTTCGGGCCGGCTAGAACCACAACGTTGGGAACGTGCCCGGCTGTCACCATACACCCCTTGCGCCTCGCCGGCTAGAGACTATGGCTGTTGCACAGTATTCTACAGAGACGCCTCGCCTTGTCAACGTTGTTCCCGAAGGCTATGATGGAAAGCGAGACCAACGCCATGATTCCGACACGGGGGGACACTGACCATCCTGAAGATGCTCTTCTTCCTGCTCCGTGGGTTCTTCCGCAATCGCGCCGACCTGGCCGTCGAGAACCTGGCGCTCAGACAGCAGTTGAACGTGTTGCGGCGGTCGGTCAAGCGCGTGCGTCTGCGAAGACGTGACCGCGTATTCTGGGCGGTGCTCTCCCGGATATGGAACAACTGGCGTTCCAGCCTGATGATCGTCAAGCCCGAGACCGTCATCCGATGGCACAGACAGGGTTTCAGGCTCTACTGGCGCTGGAAATCCAGAAGGGAAGGGCGGCCCAGGAAAGATGCCGAGGTTCACGAGTTCATTCGGCGCATGTCCCGTGAGAACCCGACGTGGGGCGCACCGAGAATCCGGTCTGGTCTCGGCCACTTGTCCTACCGTGGCTCTCATCCGGCCATGAAGCCCTGGGATTTTCTCCCGCTCTTGCGCACGGGTGGCTTGATCGAATGAGGCAGGACTGGGATGTGCCGGCCCGTCGTCGGCCTCCTCAGTTATTGGACGCTGCCCATTGGGGCCCCCAAGGGACGAACGGTTGAAGCTCATCCCTTGAGATGCCCACAGCCTTTCGAACCGTCGACATGAGTTCCTCGGTATCGAACGGCTTCGTGATCACGGCGAAGGCGTTCATTTTCGATGCGAGCATGTACACTCGCGTGGACGTCTCGCCTGTAAGGTAAATTATCGGAATCGAAAGCAGGAGCATGTTCTCCCGCAGTTTCTGGTGCACGCTGAAGCCGTCGCCGCAGGGCATGTTGATGTCCAAAATGACCGCGTCCGGTTTCAGGTTGGAGGTGTAGGCGAAAGTCTGGTAACCATCGGCCGTGGTGATGACCTCGAACCCTTCCTTCTTGAGGCGAACGGAGAGGGCGGTCAGAAGGTCCACGTCGTCGTCCGCAACAAGAATTCTCTTGCTTCGCCCGTTCCTGCTTGCCTTCTCTGTCATAGCCCTACTCCTTCTGGAAACCGGCCCCGAAACGCCTGGACCCACCGTCTTATGGCCCGTCCCCGGCGACGCCGGGGAAGCACGCCCGTCCTTTTCCACATCAGCACTATGAGTCAGATCTGTCGAAGAGACGATACCGACCACCTCATAGTCTCGGTTCGTGACCATGAGATGACTAGCCTCCCTTCTCTGCATGACGGGGACAATCCCCTTGACGTCCTCGTCCGAAAAGCAACAAGGAACATACCGGGTCATGACTTGACGAACCTTCACGCCGCAGGGGTTCGTTGATCCCACACTGACGCTGTCGGCGAGATCGCCAGCAGTGAGCATTCCGACCAGCACACAGCCCTCCAACACCGGCAACATGTCCAATCCAAGCGATTTCATCTTTTCCGCCGCCTGCTCGACGGCTGCCTCTGTAGTGATCACCTCAACGTCACGAGCCATTACGTCTGCTACTCTCATATTCAAGCCCTCCACACTCGTCGTACCCGAGAGGCGCTGCGCTATCCGTCAGCCCTATGGGTTCACAGCGGCATGTCCGTATAACACAAGGCAACTCACGGTGAACGTATCAGTGGACGCTGTCTGACCAGGCAGAAGCCCTGACACCGCTCTCGGCTGCATCCATAGAAAGCAACCGTCGTCTGTTGCCTTCGGGCCGTCCAGACGAGCTTCAGCGGGGCACCACACGCATGACAACACGGCCGGTCGTGTGTTTGTGGTGCGAGACCCACCAAGCCGTCTCTTGCGGGATACCTGTCTTGTCCTTTCTGTGAGCTGTCACCGTCTTTCAAGCAGCAAGTCGAAAACGGGGCCTGCCGTCCGTGTATGCTATGTTGACCTGCTCTGGGTCGTCTCGCTCACGGCTTCGATAACGGCCATAAGCTGTCCCGCGTCGTAAGGCTTGGGCAAGAAGCAACTGCCGCCCGCCGCCCACGCCTCCTGCCGGACGGCTCCTTGTGCGTGGGCAGACAGGAAGATTACCGGCACCTCGGCGAGTTCCGGAATGGTCTTCAGTCTCCGGTTGACCTCGAAGCCGTCGATTCCCGGCATGCGAATATCCAGTAGGATCACGTCGGGCTTTTCCACCCGTGCCGTCTCCAGGCCCGTGGCCCCGTCCGGGGCCAGAATCAACTCGTAACCCGCGGCGCGGAGACGCACCGTCAGCGCTCTTGTGATGTCCACGTTGTCATCAATCACAAGCACTTTCTTGGGCAACTTCCATCCTCCCGGAGAGCGCCTCCAGTAATGCCTGTACAGCTTCCTGACTCTGTTCCGGACACGTCCATGTGCCGATTGTCGTCATCCGCATCTCGGGAAGTCGAAGAAGAGGGTTATTCTTGAGGGATGTCGTCCGTGCCGCACGGATCCGCTGGGCCCAGTCTTCCGGGCTGTCCGTCCAGCCAAGCAAGATCAGCCCGTCGCCCCTCTCGTCATCGAGGACCAGGTCCATCGGCCGACATTCGGAGATAAGGAAGGCATGGATGTCTGCCAGTGAGCACTCGACGTTCTGCGGGACCACCGCCAAGGCCGACACAACCGTAGGTCCGTGGAACTCATCAAGCAGACCGAAATAGCTGTCGAGGATGACTCGGCGGTCACAGCCGGGCAGCGTGAAGGAGAACGTGCTGCCCTCGCCCGGCGTGCTTTCCACGTGGACTGTCCCCAGGTTCAACCAGACCAGTTCCTTGGTGATGTGGAGTCCCAGTCCGAAACCCCTCGTGTTCATCCCGGCGGCGTTGTCGATCCGTCTGAAGCGGTCGAAGATGACCTTCAACTCTTCCTTCGACAGACCGCGTCCCTGATCCGTGACGCCGACCTCGATACGCCCGTACCGTCCTTTACGTGCCCAGACGGTGACCTGACTGTTCTCGGGGGAGAACTTGACGGCGTTGACGACAAGGTTGATGAGGATCCGGCCGACTTTCTCCCGGTCGGCAAAGACGTCACTCAGTTTCCCCGCGATGTCCTCCACAATCGTGATGTTTTTCCCGGCGGCCTTCTTCGTCAGCATGGGGCGCACCGACTGGATGATCTCGGTAATCTGACACCGCCGCCGGTCAACGCGTCGCAGACTGCTCTCGATCCGACTGCTGTCCAGCAGGTCATTGACCATGTTTGTCAGGTCTTCAACCGCGTTCGCGATGATTCCCAGGTACTGGGTCTGTTCATCGGTCACCGGTCCGGCCAACCCATCGGCCAGAATTGACGCGAACTCTTTTATCACTGCAAGCGGCGTGCGGAACTCGTGCGAAACGTCGTCCACGAACCGCTCGGCGGCGCCACGCAACTCGACGAGTCTTTTGTTCTTCCGCTCCAGTTGGGCATTGGCGCTCTCCAGTGCCTTTTCCGCTTCGGCTTCTTCTTGCCTAAGCTGTACCGTCTCAAAGCAGCTCTCAAGTGTTGCCAGGAGATCATCCCCGTCGATGGGCTTCCGAAGATACGCGTGTGCCCCTTCACGGACGGCCCGAATGGCCGACTCCAACTCCGCATAAGCCGACATTAGAACGCAAAGCGTGTCCGGTTTGGTCTGCCTGAGTTCCGCAACGAGGTCCAGACCGTCTTCTGTGCCCAGGCAGACGTCCACCAGCGCAACCTGAGAGTCGAAATGCTCGTCGACAGAGAAGGCGTCTTCGGCGGCAGGCGCGACGGCACATGGGTAGCCGTGGGACTCCAGGATGTCGGCAAGGCTCTGCGCGAAATCCTCATCGTCATCAACGATCAGCACGCGGCACTTATCGTTCGTGTGCACCTCGGTCAGCAGATCCGTCATGGGGACCGGTCCTCCCTTGCCCCTACAAGTCCCCTGCATCTGAAAACGATCGCTGACATCAAACGATCCCACCAGAATAGCCGTTGTCTCACGGCGCCGCGGGAAATCCGAGTGCCGTCTTCTCCAGGTTTCTGGTCGGGGCCTGGACCCAACGGACCAGCGCGTCGATCACCAGCGGGTTGAACTGTTGACCCGATTCCTGCGTCAAGAGTCTTACGGCGGTCGGCACGTCACGCCCCTTCCGGTAGATCCTGTCGGAGGTGATTGCATCGAACGCGTCCGCTACTGCCAGCACTTGGGCTCCGAGGGGGATCGCTTTGCCGCGAATACCGTCGGGATAACCCTTGCCGTCCCACCGCTCGTGGTGGTTCCGAATGATGGGGATCTCACGTCCAAGAAAGCGCAGCCGGTCGAGGATGCGTGTGCCGATGAGGACGTGCTGCTCCATGATGCTTCGCTCTCTGGGCGTCAACGCTCCCGGTTCTTGGAGAATGGCGTCGGGCACACCGATCTTGCCGATGTCGTGAATCATGGCGGCCCGGCGAATGACGTCCACTTCATCGGGCTCGAGACCCATGTCTTCGGCAATGCCCGTGGCATAGCGCGCCACGTTTTCCGAGTGTCGCTTCATGTACGGGTCGCGCGCCTCGAGGGCACAAGCCAGGCTCTGAACGCTGCCGATGAACGTCTCTCTGGCAAGATGTGAAAGACTGCTCAGACGCTGCTGGAGTTTCTCAATGGCCTCCTGCTGCAAAGTGGCCTCCTCCAGGTTGTCGTCGTAAACCGGGTCCCAGGTCCTCGTGCAATTGTGGCCGGAGGTCTTGGCCGCGTAAAGCGCCTCGTCGGCCCGACGGATAAGGCTTTCCGGCCTTTCGCGTTCACCCGCCTTCGCCGAGCCGATGCCTATGCTCACCGTGACCTGCAGTGATATGTTCTCGTCGGAGACGGTCAGTTCGGCGACTCGCTTGCGGATGCGTTCGGCCCCGCAGAAAGCCTGCTGGCCATTTGTGACAGGCATGAGAATTGCGAACTCGTCACCACCGTACCGCGCCACAACGTCCGAAGCACGCGCGGTGTCTTTGAGTGTCCTGGCCACCTCGACAAGCACCTCATCGCCAAATGCGTGTCCATGGGTATCGTTGATCGCCTTGAAATGGTCGATGTCCATCATGACCAGCGCGGTGTCCGTCGCATAGCGTTTCGCCCGTTGACACTCGCGCTGGAGTATCTCGAAGAACTCCCGCCGGTTGCTGAGCCCCGTGAGTTCGTCGGTTGCGGCCAGTTCGGCGAGCCGCCGGTTCTTCCTCTCGAGTTCGGAGTTCGCAGTTTTCAGGGCATCCTCAGCGGCGGCTTTCTCCCACTGGAGCCGGAGTTCCTCAAAGCATGTTTCGAGCGTGGACAGAAGCTCGTCCGGTTTGAACGGCTTTCTGAGGTAGGCGTTGGCCCCCTCGTGCAGGGCGCCAATAGCCGATTCCAGGTCCGCGTAGGCCGACATCATGACGCACAGGATGTCCGGTCTGATCTCCTTCAACTCGGCGATCAGGTTCAGACCGTTCTCGCTGCCCAGCCGGACATCGACCAGTGCCACGTCGGCAGCGAAATCCTCGACGACCGAGCAGGCGCTGTCTGCGTCCGAGGAGACCCCGCAGGGATACCCGTGTGACTCGAGGACATCGACAAGACTCTCCGCGAAGTCCTGATCGTCTTCGACGATCAGTACACGACGCTCCCCGTCGCTCGGAGCTGCGGTCGGTTCATCTACCATGGGGGCTGGTCCTTCCTTCCACACCCCCCCCAGGATTCGAACGAGATCGTCGGGATCAAACGGCTTGAGCAAAATACGCGCCACTTCGAGGCACCGCATGGTCTCTGGAGACCCGGCCTGCTCAGCCGCGGAAGCCGTGAAGATAACTGTTGGCAGCGCGCGACCTGCGTCTTTCATTCCTTGGAGCACCTCGGCGCCTGTCTTGACCGGCAGCTTCAGGTCCAGAATGAGCAGGTCAATGTCGTCGTGGTCAAGCAGATGCTCAAGGGCCTGCTGGCCATCGTAGGCAACACAAACCCGGTACTGCTTCGCTTCCATGGCCTCGCGGAGATTTTCGGCAAAATCCGTGTCGTCGTCGGCGATGAGGACCCCGCCAGCCGGCTCGATCAACTGAACCATCTTCAGGATGTCGGCCGTGTCGAGCGGCTTGCGGAGTGTGAGCCAGGCACCGGCCTCGACGATCACGTTCAGAAGGTCCTCGACACTGTGACCGGTCATGAGAACCAGCTTGGCCTCGGGCCTGATGCGCCGTATGTCCAGGAAGGATTCGACACCGTTTCTCCCCGGCAGCGTGACGTCCATGAACGTGACGTCAAAGTGTTCCTTCCTGAACTTCTCTATCGCCTCTTCACCGCTCAAGGCCGTGTCCACGTGATGTCCGTGCAGGTCCAGGACGTCCGCCATGCTGTCGGCAAAATCCCGGTCATCATCGACAACGAGGATGCGAAGTGTGCTCACCTCACGCCTCCTGTTCCCCGCGCGGAAGCCACAGCGTCACCACCGTTCCCTTGCCCTGCTGGCTTTCGATCTCTACGTCGCCGCCGTGCTGCTCCATGATCTGCTTGACAATGGGAAGTCCCAGGCCCACGCCGAAGGTCTTGGTGCTGTAAAGCGGCTCGAAGACCTTGTCGAGTTCATCCGGGGGAATGCCAACCCCCGTGTCCTTCACCCGGATCTGCACCTGACCGTCGGAAAGGCAGGTTTCCACCACCAGTTCCCACTCACCTTCGCCCTCGTCCCAAGCCATGGCTTGACAGGCGTTCTCGATGACGTTGGTCACGCATCGGTGCATGCGTTCCCGGTCAAATGCGACGTTGGCCCCACAGCGAAGCTTTCTCGTAAGCCGGACCGTCTTCGGGATATGCACTTCATCGACGACCCCGGCAAGCCACTGGTCGATATCGGTCGGCTCCGGCGCGAGGCGGTTGGTGCGGGCGTAGCCCAACAGCTCTCCGATGATGCGGTCGCATCGCTGGATGTTGCGCTCAGCACGGTCCAGTGCCCTGTCCACAGCTGCATCTTGCCCGCGCACCCGCTCTCGGACTGAGAAGACCGAACTTCGTATAGTGCCCAGCGGATTGCGGATCTCATGACTGACGGAACCCGTCAGTTGGCCTAGTGCCGCCAGCCGCTCCTTGCGGAGCAGACCTTCCTGCGCGGCCGCCAACTTCGCCGTCCGGTCCCTGACCAACTGTTGAAGATGGTTGTGGTACTCGGCCAGCTCTGCTTCGGCCCTCTTCTGCTCGGTGACGTCGCTCATCACGGCCCGCCACACGGGCGCGCCGTCAGCGTCCCGTGCCACCGTCGCCTCCAGCCGCGCCCAGAATTGAGCGCCGTCTTCTCTTGACAGCCGCATCTCGCACACCTGCGGCGAGCCCGTTTCAAAGAGCGTCTTGCGGTGCCGGTAGTAGATGTCCTGGTCTTCGGGGACGATGAAGTGGGATAACGGCTGCTTCACCAGAGCGCCCCTTGCCACCCCCAACAGCGTGGCGGCGGTGAGATTGGCCTCCAGGATCAGCCCCTGTTCACTGACGGTGATATAGCCGGTCGGCGCTAGGTCGTACAGGTCGAAGTACCGCGCCCGCGAGGCTTCCAGTTTCGCTTGCGTGCCGCGCAGTTCCTCGTTCTGCATCTCCAGTTCGATCTGATGCACCTGCAGTTCGTGGAGCGCCTGTCGCGCCTGCTCGGAGGAAAGCGCCTCCATGTTTTCCGGCATCCGGGCGCCTTTTTCCCGGGCGACCTCATCCGCCCGCTTGCGTAAGACCAGCCCTGAGCTTGCCGAAGGGGCACCCGCCGGACCTGAACAGCTCTCTTCTTCCGCCATGGTCTCTCCCCAGTGACCACGCCACCTTCAGTCTACGGTCCCGTGCCTCGCGCCCGCTCCGTGGTCGCCATGGCATGGACCTCTCCGGCCTCATTCACCAGCGCGGTGGCGGTCAGCCACACCTCCACGATCCGGCCGTCCTTGACGATCCGCTGCGTGTGATAGGGCCTAAGGACCTCAGCCCGGCCAAGCTGCTTCACCATAGCTGCGGCTTCCTTGCGCAGACCCTCGGGAATCAGGTCGCGGATGTTCATCGCCAGCGCCTCGGTTTCGCTCCATCCGTACATCCTTTCCGCTCCCGGGTTCCACGCCAGGATGCGGCCCTGAAAATCCTGCACCGTGACGGCATCGTGCGCGTCGTGCACCACCACGGCCAGGCGACACAGGGCCTCGGTTTCCCGCAGCGCCGCCTGGGCCTTTTTCATCTCGGTAATCTCCGTGAAGGTGATCACCGCGCCCTCGATCACGTTTTCCAGGGTACGATAGGGCCGGATGCGCAGCAGATACCACGTGCCTGCTTTGGTCTGCACTTCGACCTCCTTGGGCGTCAGGGTGTCCAGCACGGTCTGCACGTCCTCCACCATGCGATCATAGCCCACCAGGTTGGAGACGATGTGGCCGACCGGCCGTCCCACGTCGGTCCGGATCAGGTTGATCACCTCGGTGGCGGTGGGGGTGAAGTGCTGGATGCACAGTTGATGGTCCACAAAGATGGTGCCGATGTCCGTGCTGGCCAGCAGGTTGTTCATGTCGTTGTTGGCCCGCGACAGATCGCTTACCTTCTGTTGCAGTTCGGCGTTGACGGTGGCCCGCTCCTCGTTGACCGACTGCAGCTCCTCCTTGGAGGTCTCCAGTTCCTCGTTGGTGGACTGCAATTCCTCGTTGACCGACTGCATCTCCTCATTGGAAGACTTGAGTTCTTCGTTAGAGGTCTCCAGTTCCTCGTTGGTGGTCTGGAGGTATTCCTCCTTGGCCCGCAGTTCGCGCTTGAGCGCCGCGATGCGTGCGTCGGCGTTTGTGGCGCTCTTGCCCGCGCCTTTGACCGAATCCACGGCGGCAGCCTTTTCGGGTCGTTTGTGGTGCGACGTCGGC
>Ga0307378_10009139_pt1 | contig 13057 bp, 14 predicted proteins | sample UN1MG_FD_202238 | JGI IMG/M metagenome (GOLD analysis project Ga0307378, IMG submission 202238) | Soil microbial communities from Risofladan, Vaasa, Finland - UN-1 | ecosystem: Environmental > Terrestrial > Soil > Coastal area > Acid sulfate soil | place: Finland: Risofladan, Vaasa | collected... | reverse complement strand
AAGTTCACCTACAAATTCCTCATCGAGATCGGCCAGGACGCGTGGCAGGAGTTGGACCAGCGTCAGCAGCTGGCGCTGCTCGATCACCACTTGTGCGCGATGAAGGTGGAGGAGGACGCGAACAGCGGAGAGATCAAGTGCATGCTGCGGCCGCCGGACTTCGTGGGCTACAAGGAGGAGATCGAGCGGTGGGGGATGTGGCGCCCGATGGACGACGACACGCTCTCGATAATCGAGGAGATGTTCGGCAAGAAGGCGGCGGAGGCCCAGGAGGGCCAAGCATCCCGCGCCAGCGATGACGACCTCGATGACGTGCTGGAGGCCCTCAACGGGGGTGGCGCCGCCAATGTCTGAGGTTCCCCAGTATGAACCCCACCACTATGACTGCCGCAGCTGTGGCAGTCACGTGGTGGAGTGCATCCTGGAGTGCCCGTGCGTGGAGTCCCAGATTTGTGAGGAGTGCGCGGCGGACGGTCGGATTCCTTTCGTGAAAATCGAGGTTCCTGACGATCCCCCGGGCCCGGCCGTCGTGGCGTAGAACGAAGGCCAGTGAGCTTCGACACCAAGTACCGTCCCCTCCGCTACTCCGACGTCCTCGGGCAGGAGGCGACCATCAAAGTCTGCAAGGAGATCGTCCGCCAAGGGCGCGGTTTCCAGCAGAGTTACATGTTCGCCGGCGGCCACGGCGGCGGCAAGACGACCTGCGGCCGTATCTTGGCCCGGGCCATCCTCTGCGAGAACCCCCAGGAGGGGGAGCCCTGCGACGCGTGTCAGTCGTGCACTTCGATGCTGGCGGACAAGTCGGAGAATTTCATGGAGGTCGACGCCGCGACGAACTCCGGGAAGGATCACGTCAAGCGCATCACCGAGGAGGCCATGTTCGGCAGCTTCTCGGGCAAGCGGAAGATCTATCTTTTCGATGAGTCGCATGAGCTCAGCCGGCAGGCGATGGACGCCATGCTCAAGCCGCTGGAGGACAACCTCCGCGGCACGCAGGAGCGGCAGCTCGTCTGCATCTTCTGCACGACGGAGCCCGAGAAGATGCGCGGCGCCATCAAATCCCGGTGCGCGCCGGCCTTCAAGATCCGCGCGAACACCCCCGAAGAGATCGGTAAGCGGCTCGCGTACATCCTCGACCAAGAGGGCATCGAGTACGATCCAGAGGTCCTCCCCCTCGTTGCTGAGGTCGTGGAGTGCCACGTCCGGGACGCTATCAAGGCCGTTGAGGGGGTCGCCATGCTCGGCCGCGTCGACAAGGCGAACGTCACGTCCTACCTGCACATGGACGCGAACGTCCTCTACCTCGACCTGCTCGAGTCACTGGGGTTCGACCTGCCGCGCGCCCTGTCGACGTTGGAGGACCTCAACGACAAGGTGTCCCCGGCCACCTGCTACGAGCGCATGGCGGACGTGTGCATGTTGGCGTACCGCCTGGTCAACCTCGGCGGGACCGCGGTCCCGTCATACTGGGATCGGGAACGCCTGATGACCGCGGGCGAACTTCACAAGGAATTCCTGGTTGAATTCGCGCAACGGTTCGCCGAGCGTCCGTACCGCGCCACCCCATCGATGTTCGCCTGCGACGTATCCCTCTTGCATCAAAAGAGGGCCGGGATTGTCGTCGTGGCCGCGCAGTCCACGGTCACCGTCCCCGCCGCAGCTGTCGTGGCCCAGGTGGCCACGCCGGAGCCCGCGAGCCCCCCAGTGATTTCCCCGTCGTTGGTCGTCACGACGGCTGCCCCAATGACCGTCACGATGGCAACCCCGACTGCGCCCGTCGCGGCCCCGGGCGCCCTTCCCGTTTCACAAGCCGCGGCGGAGATCTCTCCCGCGCCTATCGAACCATCACCGAAGGAAACGTCACCTGCGGCGCCACCTCCCGAAAAACAAGGTGCGAACGCCGGTAGTATGCGGGGAGACCCTTTCGTGAATGAAATGGGTGTTCACATTAACCCGCAAGCGCAAAACACGGGTCGCGGCCTTGAAGCGCGACCAACAGCCCAGATGGGTGCGTTGCCGGCTCTTTTGCCGTCAGCGTTCGTCGAGATCCTACAGCGCCGGGTCATTGAGCTGACGGAGGAGCAGTCAATCAGTGGCAGATCGGCGCGACGGGACAACCTGGGTAGTTCTTGAACTGACCCGTCAAGGCGAGAAGCTAGTCGAAGACGGCGCTCTCCCGCACGAGATTCGCAGGATTCTCGACGTCGAGGACGAGTGGCCCGTCTTCGTCCCCGCGCGCGTCTACGAGAAAAAAGGCAAGCGCGTGACCATCCATCTGATGGAGGGCTACGCCTTCGTCGCCACCGGGCTGGACGAGGTCCGCTACTTCCGCCTGGAGCAGACGAAAATCATCGAGCAGGTCCTGGCCACGCGCGGCGCGCGCGGTATCCGGGCGCTCTCGACCATCCCAGACACGCGAGTGGCGGAACTTCGCAGCCAGCTGAATGCCGAGGTGGCGGCCGACATCATCCCCGGGATGAGGGTCCTCGTCACGGACGGTGTTTACAGCAAGCTGGAAGGTATAGTATTGGACACGCAGGGCGATCACGCGACCGTCCACTTTGAGCTGCGATCCCTCGAAGTGATCTCCAGGATTCCCAAGGTGTTCCTGGACACCGCGTGAGCCCCCTATATGCCATCAACCTGGGCGGACTGCCGTACCGTAGATCCAGCAGAGCTCGAAAGTCGAGTCTCGAACACCAACAACTTGGATTTCCTCGAGCAGGTCCTCTCCGAGGAGCCGACCGAGGAAAGCTCGCGCAACCTCGAGAGGGTTCGCGAGATCATGAAGGAGCTTCCCGCGCGGGAGGCCGATTTCGTGGAGCTCTACTTTTTCGACCACAAGACGCAGACGGACATCGCGGAGATCTTCAAGGTCAGCCAGCCCACCGTCTGCTACCGGCTCCAGCGCGCCACCGCGCGCATCCGGTTCGTGCTCGGCTTGCCGGACGTGTTGGAGGGCGAATTGGATCTGGCGCTGCGCGGGTTCCTGTCGGACGCCGAGGACGTGAAGATCATGCTGCTGATGTACGAGACCACGTGCCAGAGCGCGGTCGCCAAGCGGCTCGGCGTCACGCAGGGCAAGGTCCGTCATCGGTTCATGCGCTCCACGAAGCGGATGTTGGAGAACCCCCACATGGCGAAGTTCGCGAAAATCTTCAAAGCCATCGCTGACAACCTCAACATTCTGCGAGAGGTGGAGAGGCCGGCCTGGGACGAGAAGATCCACTACGTGGTCGATTAGGGGCCGGTTTTCGTCCTATCCGAGCGCCGTGGGTAGGAGGATACCCATGTCCCTCATCGGTAAAATCACCGTTCCCCTGCTGTTGATCGTGCCCCTCACGACGGGGGGGTGCCAGCCCAAAAAGGGGACCGCGAACCCCGAGGACTATTTTCCGTTGATCCAAGTGGCCCTCGCCGGGGGTGAGACGGCGGCCATGATCGGTCGCAATGAGGCCATCAAGGCCAAGAATTTCGGAGGCTGCGTGGCCGCCGAGTCCTTGATCACGGGGTTTGATACTGCGAACCAGGTGCTCGGCGCGAAACTCCAGGACAAGGTGGTCATCCCCGCCGTGGAGATCGACGTGTCCGAGTGCCTCGCGCTCCGCGAGGAGGTACCTGCCGGCGACGCGAACGCGAGCCTCCACGGGCCCGTGGTCGTCGCCGCAATGGTGGGCGCCACCGCGCCGGAAGGCGAGTCGACCGTGGCTCCCGAGGAGGAGCCGGCCGAGGAGGCCCCCGCCGCCGAGGGCGAACCGGCGGCACCCATCGAGGAGGCTCCCGCAGCTGAGGAGCCCGCAGCTGAGGAGCCCGTCGTGGACGAGCTCAAAGGCAACCCCGACGTCGCCATGCTGGTGGAAACCATCGCCGGCATCACGTTGGCCGCGGTGCTCCACTACGCGGCGAAACTCCAGACCGCGAATTGTAAGAAAGGGACCGCCGCCCTGGGGGCCCTTCACTACGTCAACGGGATGATCAAGCCCATCGCGGACGAAATTGCCGAGCCTGACGGCAAGGTCTCCGTCCCGTCCGTGACCATCGATCTCAGTGAGTGTGCGGAGGGTTAAGCGCACGACGAGGAATAACCATGTCTGACACCCCCCCAGCACGTCGAGTGGTCATGTCGCGCAAGATTGCGCGACAGTGGCTGCTCAAACAAGCGAAGCCGGAGTACCGGTTCAGGGTGTTCAACCCGAACGCCAAGGACTATCCCTCCGTGCTCCGTTCGTTCCGGGACGGCAAACTCAAGATGGGGAGCGTCGCACCGCTTCCAGACCTGGGGGTGAAGGAGGACTTCGAGGGGTTCTACGTGTGGTCGTCGGACATGACAGCCCTCAAGACCCTGCAGCAGTGGTTCGCCAAGCGCGGCTTGGAGACAACCTGGATCTGGTGAGATGGCGGCCGTTCGCACTCGTATCGAGACGTGTTTCGTCTACAACGTGCGGATCGGTGATCCGTGCAACGGGTCGTGGCAGTTCACGATCGTCGTCAATCAAGACGGCACCTGCGGAGTGGAAAACATCAAGGCACCGCGCGGAACCATCTGCGATTCGACCACTCAAATCCCTGGCGCGGTGTTGGATGAGATCAACGCCGCGAAGGCAGACGTGGAGAACATCTTGGCACAGTCGAGCGCAGTCAACGGAACCCTCACTTTCACCGCACAGACGACCCAGTCGATCGTTTTCGCCACGCCGTTCGCCAACACCCAGTACCGGGTGTACGTGACGCTCGAGGATTTCATCGACTGGAGGATCACGAACAAGACCACTGTCGGGTTCGACCTCGAACTCAACGTCACCTACACCGGGACGGTCCAGTACGACGTGTTCGTCTAGGAGAGAACCATGGCCGTACAACCCCCATTCAGAAGCGACGCCTTCGAGGTCGAGAACGCCGACGCGGTCCCGGGTCCACGCCTCATCGAGGCGTACATCCCCGATGGCTCGATGCGGTTCACGGACACGCGAATCCCGGGCGGCATCAACCTCAACGAGTTGGTGGGCCTCCAGCAGGCCCAGAACGTCATCATCGTCTCCCAGACCGGCGAAGGGGGCAGCAAGGACGCCAACGGGGACCCCATCACGACCGTTCAGGGGGCCTTGGACGCGGTGCCCACGTCGGCCGATGTGGACGATCCGTGGACCGTCGTGCTGTCCCCAGGCCTGTACGTCGAGGACGTGTACTTCCTGCGCGATGGCGTGACTCTGATGGGCCTCGGGACGGTCATCCTGCGCAACGCCAGCGCCGTCAGCACCATCCGGATGCGCGCCGGTCCGAGTTCTACCCCGCGCCGCGTGATGATCAAGGACCTACGGATCGAAAACGTCTCGGCGGCCCAGGCGTGCATCGACATCTCCAGCGCCGCGTTCGCCACCGGTACCTTCACCATCGCTTCGGTCCCGAACATCGGGGACATCGCCGATGTGGCGGGCACGACTTTCACGGCCATCGCCAACGGGTCTATCCCGGCGCCGGGGGACTTTGAACTCGGCACGGACGCGGCCACCACGGCCACGAACCTGGGGCTCGCCATCAACGATCCCGTCAACGGTCTCACCGGGCTCGTGGTCGCCACGGTGGTGGGCAGCATCGTCACGATCCGGGCGCTCAACGATGGCGTGGCGGGCAACGCCATCACGATTTCCAGCACCGTCCCGCTCATCATCGTGGCCTCGGGCGCTACCCTCACCGGGGGCGCCGCGTCGGGCCCCGGGTCGACGGTCGGGAACAACCTGATCCAGGTCATCGACTGCGACCTTGTGCCGACGGTGGGCGCGAGTTTCACGCTCCGCGCGTCGGCCATCAACAACATGTACGTGCGCGGCGGCAACTGGACGGAGGCCGCCACGGGCACCACGTTCAGCGTGAGCGACTGCGCCGCGTGCAACCTGAGCGACGTGCACGTCGAAGGCGCGGCGTTGAACTACGACAGCGCGAACCCGGATCTCCCGTTCATCGGCACGTCGGCCTACGAGCTGAACAACTGCACGGTCGGGGGCACAGGCCTCCTCGCGGGCTACTCCGGCGTCGGCAGCCTTGTCATGACCGACTGCACGGTCGTGGGCGCGACGGTCTACAGCGGGGGTGCTCCGGCGCAGAGTTTCACGGCGCGGCGCTCCTCCTTCGGGGCCATGAGCACCGGAGGGGTGGCACCAGCGATGGTGCTGAGCAATTGCACGCGAGGATCCATGGTGGGCGCCGGGACCGGCACGCTGGCCGAGACGACCTTGTTCGGGTCCGCGGTTTTCGTGGCGGTCCCCGCGGTGACGGTGCTGTTCGCGGAGCCACAGCCCGATTTGGCATACACGGTGCTGCTCGAGCCCGAGGGGCCCCCCGCGGCCATCACGGACATCGCGTCGGTCCCGAGTTTCGCCAAGACGTTGGTTGGGTTCGACATCGCCTTCGGTGCCCCGCAGGGACTCACTATCAATTTCGTCGTCAAGCGCGACATCTAGGAGGAATCACATGGCACATGAAGACGACGATGACTTCTACGGCGGCCTCCTGCTCGGGGAGAAGACCGCCTCCTCGCTGGACGCCTACCTCCAGGACAGGTCTTCCCGGGGCATCGGTGAGGACTTGCGCGGGCTGACCGACCGGGGGCGCGCCGCAGCTGCGTTGCCCACCCCGGTCCCTGTCGGCGTCCGCGTTTCGTTCATCACGAACCTCGGCAGCGTCATGGCCTACGCGGACCCTCCTCCCTCCGAGGCCCAGGGGACCGTCGTCATGGTCCGCACGGCCGAGGGCGACCAGACCGGGATGGGGGAGATGGTCTTCGTGAAGTTCGACGCGGGCCATTTCATGGCGGTCCACGCGGAGCACCTGCGGAGGGCTTCCCCGAATCGCAAAGTGGCGTCGGGTTTCGTGCGTCGTGTCGCCAATCTGGGCGACCTGACGGGCTTTTTGCGGTGGGGCGCCGAGGACGACAACGAGCTCGTCCATCACGCCACGAAGGACCTGTGGTCCTTCGACACCACCTCGGAGGGCGACTTCGTGATCTCGCGCCTCTTCGATGACACCGGCGAGCCCCTCAAGATATAGCTGGCGCAGACCGCGCCAGCCCCTGGAAGGGGCTCTGGCCGGTGGTTTTCCCCTTATAGGCATCCCCTTGGCAGGAACTTCGACCGTGACCACCCCCGATCCAACGCGCGTCGCCGCGGCCTACTTGGCCCGTCGAGGGCGCACCAAGACCGCCGGCGAGGTCATTTTCAAGAAGGACCGCGGCGACGACGCGAACTCCTGGGCCTACAACGACAACGCGCCTTCGGCCCGAACCATCCCGGGGGACTTCAACTATTCGCCTCGGCACCAGACGCCGTTGGTGAAGATTCTGCGGGCCACGCTGGCCGCGCTCGGTCATACGCTCTCCGGCTACAACTACTTCGCCAAGGTGAAATCCGCGCGGGTGAGCCCCGATGGGAACCTCGGTGGTCGCGGCTACATCCAGAAGATTCAGGACATGCGCAAGCAGTACATGAACTGCGTTGAGGCGCTGTCATCCCTGAGCGACACGATTTACGACGAGGTCAACGCCCCGCACTGGGCGGTTGTCTCGCGGCAGGAGGACGAGGAGGAGAGGGCCGGGGTGAGGGCCTTGATCGAGGACGCCGAGGAGATCCGCAAGGACCCTCAGGAGTGGGCCGACCAGGAGATGAAGGAGGAGTTCGGCACCGAGAAGGCTCGGCGCATCGATCCCGATCGGGCGGACCGCAGGCACATCGAGGACACCGAGGACGGGTGGGACAGCTGGGACGACAAACGGGACGTCGAGACGACGGTCCCGAACCAGATGGAGACCGAGCCAGGCAGGACGGCGCACCGAAAGACGGCGCGTGACGTGCGGCTCGAAATCGGTGTCTCCCGCGTCGCCTACGAATGGCTGGCGAGGAAAGACCTGATCCCCGGAGGCCTGGCCGACAAAAAGCACCCCTCGAATTATCCGGCCGATCAACTCGCGCAGGGCGTCGAGGTCGAGATGGAGCACACCGATGACCGGCGCAAGGCCCTCGAAATCAGTATGGATCATCTCGAAGAGGACCCTGCATATTACTCGAAGCTCGAAACCATCGAGGGAGGGCATCGCTGATGTCTGGCAAGAAATCAGAATCTACGCTCCCCAGCGAGCTCAATGAGAACTGGGGCTCCAACTACATGATGGACGGCTTCTGGCACGACATGGAGTACGGGCACGGGCTCAAGGAGAACCCGCCGGCCGACCCCATCCCGCAGCCCGCCACATCCGGCATGGCCCAGCTGCCCGACGGCATGATCATGGGCACCGAGTTCGAGAATGTCATGGAGGGGGTGGAGCAGGAGCAGGAGGGGGCCATGGATCTCGAGGCGCTCGGGATCATCGCCAAAACCTCCCCGAAGGTGGACCGCAGCGACGTCGGCGTCATCGATCTTTCTTGGATCGGAGAGGCGTACCAAGACCCTGCGCGCCTCCCGAACATGCCCGTCGATAATGGCATCCCCGAGTTGCAGGAGGCGTGGGGCGACCGCACCGATGGCATTCAGCGCATCGACCTCTACGACCGTGGGGCGGTCTCCTACGAGGACGCGCTCCAGCACGAGGAGGACGATGACCCCCTCAACCGCGACAAGTTGGCGAGCCTCGTGCGCGCTGCCATGCGTCGTTCGGCCGCGGGCGTCCCCATCGACACGATCCGCCGCGACCTCGTGGACCAGTTGGGCCCGGAGCGCGGCCGCAAAATCGTCGGACCGGTCCGGGCCATCGGGGCCGAGCACGGCCTCGTCGGGAACGTCTACGTGCGTGCATCGGCCTACCCGGGGCTGCACCTGGGCAAGTGGGCCGACGCCTTCAAGAAGGCGGCCAAGGGCGCCCGCTACCTCGTGGGTTGCTCGGGCGAGGATTGCGAGGGGTGCTCATGCGCCACCGGGCTCACCCTTGTCGCGCACCCTGACGAGATCGATTGGAACGACGCCTACGCCCACTACGCGCCTCAGCTGGAGGCCACGGGACGCCTCGATCGCATGGCGACGGTGATGGACAAGCGCGAGTCGCTGCGTCAGGCGTTCCTCCAGAAGGGGAAAGCTCCGCGCACGGGCGTCGAGCCCTCGCGACTCAAAGTCACGATGCCGGTGGATGGCGTGACGGCGGCCGAGGCGGTCAAGACCGTCGCTGATTTCAAGGCGCCGCACCGGGAGGTGCTCAGCCTGCGGAACCGTCACGACCACGAGGCGCGCGAGAAGGTCGGCCAGAAACTCGGTCAGATGGTCAAAGCCCACCTCCTCACGGAGGCCGAGGCCACGGCGCTGTGTGGATCGAGCGCGTCGCCGCACGCCATCCTCAAGGCGGCCGCGCAGATTGCCCTCACGGTCAAGACGGCCCGGTACTCGGGCGGCGAGCCCGCCGTCCGCGGCGAAACGATCTCCAAGCAGGCCGCTTGGAAGGGGCTGCGCGAGGCCGAGGCCAAGACGCAGGCCGACGTGGAGATGCGTCGGCGCGTCGTCGCCGGGGCCCTCCACCAGAAGGTGCGCATGATCCAGGCGCAGGTGAACGGCGGCCTCAAGGGTCGCAAACTCGGGACCCTGATCCGCGAGACGCTCACGCAGGCGGAGGCAGTCGCGGCGAGCGGCGTCCTCGGGCCGTTCCTCAAGAAGACGGGGGCTCTCAACCCGCGGGCGCCCGCGACCAAGAAGTACCGGGACGCTAAATTCACACACCATGTCGCCTCCGCGCCCGAGATCGGCGTGTCGGCGCCGGAGATCCACAAGGCTGCCCGGTGGGTGCGTCAGCAGATGACCGAAGGGTTCGCGGGCCCCGAGCTGGACACCCTGATCCAGCTGCGGCTCACCCCGAAGGTCGCTGCGGCCGCGGGCTCCCGTATCGCCTCCGAGCGCAAGGAGCACGAGGGGCTGGCGGGCCACGTCTACGTGGACGCGGCGGCCTACGCCTCGGTCGAGGGCGTCACCGGGTGTGACGACGGGGCCCTCAAGCACCGGGCGAACGGTCTCAAGTTCGTGCGCGCGATGGATCGTTGCGACGGCTGCGTGTACAAGAACGCGGACGGCGTCTGCCAGAAGTACAACAAGACGCTGCTGGACGAGATCCCGGCCGACTTCGCCAAGATGGCGAGGGCCAAGCACCTGGCCACCCACCACATGAGTGACCAGGAGCAGACGGCGGCCATGTTCTCCATCGGGATGGATGCGGCGAGCGCGGCCGACCTTTTCCAGCTGCACAACGGGGCCCTGGACGACGTGGAGACCGAGGCCCCCGACCACCAAATCCTCGACGGCATCTTCTTCGGGGGGTTCGAGATATGAGCACCTTTTGGTCGTTCATGCGCAAGGAGGCGCAGGAGCACGACGCGGACGCGGTCGAGCTTCTCCAGTGGCTTCTCGCGTGCCTCCGGGCACAGTACTGGATGTACCAGCAGTCGCACTGGCAGGTGCGCGGCGGCAGCTTTTACGGCAACCACCTCCTGTTTCAGCGCCTCTACGAGTCCGTGACGACCCAGACCGACACGCTCGCGGAGAAGATGGTCGGGACGTACGGCGGCGACGCCGTCGACGGGATGGACCTCGGCGCGAAGTTTGAGGCGTGGCTGCGCCGGTGGGACGATAAAGACTGCCTGCACCAGAGGGGCATCCTGTCCGAGCAGGACTTCCAGAGCGCGTGCGAGAGCGTCTATCGGCGCCTGGGCGAGCTCGGAGAACTCACGCTCGGGATGGACGACTTCCTGATGGCGACCGCCAACGAGCACGAGACCAACGAGTACCTGCTTCAGCAGGTTCTCAGGCAGAAGCAGGCGTCCGGCGAGTGGGACGGCCTGCGGAAGGCGACCGAGGAGTAAATCATGGCGACCGCGTCCGGACCCCAGTACCAGCTTCTCGTCGCGAACTTCTCGCGCCCGACTCAGAGTTCGGAGTACGGGTCGGACACCTCCAACATGGCGCCGACCAAGACGCGGACCGGCTTCACTTTCCGGCATGTCCAGAATTTGGGGTTTGCGGGCGACATGACGCACGGGACGTCATCGCCCGGCCGCTCGCTTGTCACCAATACCCTCAACGCGCAGTTCGACCCGTTCGGTGGTACGCCTCCTGCCACGGGCGACGTCACGGTCGCCGACAACACGTTCGCCGGCACGTCCGCGAGCCTTTTCATCGGCCCCTACGAGCTCGTGTCAGGCCGCGACTACATCGTGGGGGGCGCGGCGGCGGCCACGGCGACCGCGATCGCCACGGCCGTCAGCAACCTACCCGGATACACGGGGACGCCGGCCGGCGCCGTCGTGACCGTCGACGGCCCCGCGGGGCAGGCCGGTCTCCGTTTCGATGCGACTTACCGAGGGGGCGCCGAGAATTTCACGTTCACGTACGTCGACCAAGATGGCGTGCTCAGCCAGGGCATCGGTGGCGGCCCGATCGAGCCTCCTGGGATCCTGCCGGCGGGGACTCCGAACGGCGTGGCCCCGTAAGGTAGATCCGTATGGCAGCAGCGAAGCAAAACCCGGTCCGCGACCAGATTCTGGCCCTCATCCCTGACGAAGCTACCCGCGTCAAAGTCCACGACGAGAAGGGCCACGAGCGGTGGCGCGACATCACCGAGGGTCACGACGCCGTCTTGGCCTCGGACCAGATCATCGTGCTCAGCGGCAAGCCCGTGACGATGAAAGGCACCCCTGGGCGGCGCAAGAAGACGCCCACCCCCAAGGCGCCGCCGCCCGTGAACCAGACGGTGGCGGCCCTCCAAGCGGCCAAGGCAGCATTCTTCGAATCCGATCCTCTCCTGCTCCAGATCGACAGCGGTCTCGAGTCGGAAGACCTCCTGCACCTTGTCATGCGGGGTTTCGCGCAGGAGGCCGCGTCGCTCAACTTCGAGCGCGTCGAGGCCGAGCGCAACGGCAAGGAGACTAGTCAATTATCGATCCGTCGCATCAACGCCCTCAAGGCGCTGGGCGAGACGTGGATCAAGCGCAAGGAGCAGCTGGCCGGGCGCACCATCGACCTCGAGAGTCCTGCCTTCGTGACCCTGTTCGGGTTCATGCTCGAGACGTTCCGGGAGGCGATGCTCCAGGGAAACGTGCCTCGGGACCAGGCGGAGATCGTGTTCGCGCGGTTGTCGGACCGGATGGACGACGACACGTGGGAGCAGGAGGCCCGGAACAAGATGAGGGGGGCGTGAGCGCGTGGCCAAGAAGTCCGCCACCGCCAATCTCGCCCGTTTGGCACTCAACGCTGGGCGACTCAGCGTCACGGGTGGCGCCCGCGAGGTGGTGGACATCATCACGTTCATCGAGTCGGACTGGGGCCTCCGCATCCGACTGTTCCCGGTCCAGCGCGTCATCCTGAAGGCCCACTACGGCCTCGCGCTCGATGACAACCCCGCCAACCGCTTCACGATCACCGACTGGAAACGCGAGAACCCCCGGCAGTACACGGAGGCCGAGTATCTCCGCCACCTGTACGACGAGGGCCGCTGCAACATCAAGGAAGTGACGCCGGGGCACGAGCGTCGCAACCTGGTCCTCCCCATCGGGCGCCGCTCCGGCAAAACGATGATCTCGGCGTGCGTCGCCGCGTACGAGACCTACAAGCTGATCAACAAGGGCAACCCGCAGAGGTACTACGGGGTCGCCCCCTCGAACCCGATCCGGCTGATCTCGGTCGCCACAGGCAAGGATCAGGCGGGGCTCCTCTACGAAGAGGTCAGCCACCACTTCGCCAAGTGCTCGTTCTTTCGGCGGTACACGGCGAACAACACGATGTCCTACGCGCGTTTCCAGACGCCGCACGACATCGATGAATTCGGCTCCTACTCCGAGAACCCGCAGGCCCGCGCCAGCATCAAGGTGCTGTTCGCCGCCTGCAACGCCAAGAGCCTGCGTGGCTCCGGCAACGTGGTCATCATCCTCGACGAGGTGGCGCACTTTCTGGAGGTCGGCGGCAGCTCGGCCGAGCAGGTCTATGAGGCCGTGTCCCCCTCCAACGCGGCGTTCACCCCCAAGGACGAGTTCGGGCAGCCCAGCTACGGCGACGACACGCAGTCCGAGGGGCGCATCCTGATGATTTCCAGCCCGCTCGG
>Ga0307378_10009137_pt1 | contig 13059 bp, 13 predicted proteins | sample UN1MG_FD_202238 | JGI IMG/M metagenome (GOLD analysis project Ga0307378, IMG submission 202238) | Soil microbial communities from Risofladan, Vaasa, Finland - UN-1 | ecosystem: Environmental > Terrestrial > Soil > Coastal area > Acid sulfate soil | place: Finland: Risofladan, Vaasa | collected... | reverse complement strand
CTTCGGCGGCCATGGCAGCACACTCCCGCGGCGAATCGTCCCGGCCGACCGTCCACAGCGCTGCCGCGGCGTTGATCACCACGATGTCTCGCGGCGGACCGGACTCTCCGGCGAGAATGCGGCGAATGATCTCGGCGCTCTGCTGGGGCCCGTCGATCAGCATGGTTTCCCGCCCGGCCGGTGTCAGGCCGAAATCGTCCGGCGTCCAGTCGAACCGGCGGAGGTTTCCCTCGGCGGCCTCGGTCACGTGGGTGGTGCCGCCGAGGGTGACCTCGTCCAGCCCGTCGGCCCCGTGGACGACCAGCGTCCGCCGGGTGCCCAGCATGGCCAGGGCTTCGGCCAGCAGCGGCTGCAGCTCGGCCCGGCCTACGCCGAGCAACTGAAACGGCGCGGCGGCCGGATTGACCAGCGGGCCGAGGATATTGAAGATCGTCGGGTGGCCGAGTCTCTTGCGGACCGGGCCGACGTGTTTCATGGCGCTGTGCAACAGCGGGGCGAAGCAGAAGCAGATGCCCAGTTCGTCGAGGCAGGCTTCCACGAGCGAAACGTCGGCCTCGATGTTCACGCCCAGCGCGGCCAGCGCATCGGCCGAGCCGCTGCGGCTGGTGATGCCCCGGTTGCCGTGCTTGGCCACGGGCACGCCGGCCGCGGCGGTGACCAGGGCGGCGGCCGTGCTGATGTTGAAGGTGCCCGAGGCGTCCCCGCCGGTGCCGCAGGTGTCGATCGAATCGGTCCGTTCGGTCCGGATCGGCGTCATCGCCCTTCGCATGGCCTGGGCCGCCCCGGCCACTTCGGCCACGGTTTCGCCCTTGCGGTGCAGCGCGGTCAACAGCCGGGCGATCTCGTCCTCCCCGCACCGGCCCTCCATAATCAGGCCGATCGTCTCGGACATCCGCTGCATCGAGAGGTCGCCGCCCGCCTCGACGCATTTCAAGATATCTTCGATCATGGCATCGGCAGACCGCGAAGTTGTTCTTCGGCGAGGTCTCAGCTTCCTTCGCCGGCCTCCTCTTCGCTGACGGAAGGAACGACCCAGACTTTCAGTTCGCCCTCGATGCCGTGGCCGACGTGGACCTTGACGGTGTAAAGGCCGAGTTCCTTCAGCGGCCCCTTCAACTTCACCTGGTCCTGTGCGAAAGTGAAGTTGTCGCGTTTCAGGGCGTTGACGATCTCCGCCGCTCCGACCGACCCGTAGAGATGGCCCTCGTCGGTGGCGTTGGCTTCGATGGTGATACTCTGGCGTCCGATCTGCTCGGCCAAGGCGTGGAGGTCGGCCAGCCGGGCCTTTTCGATCGCTGCCAGGTGCGACTGGTGCTTTTCGACCATCCGCTTGTGGTGCTCGTTGGCAATCGTGGCCAACCCCTGGGGCAGGAGGTAGTTGTTGGCGTAGCCCGGGCGGACCTCGACCACCTCGCCTTGGCGGCCGAGATGCTCGACCGGCTGGATCAGCAGCAGTTCGACACCGCCGTGGGACCCCCGCGGGAGCCGCTTGCTGCGATGGGGAACTTTGCGTTTTTTCTGGCCATTAGTCTTCGTCATCGAACCTGAACCTTCTAGAAGGGAATATCGTCGTTTGGTTGTTGCGGGGCGGGCGCGTCATAACTATCTTCCGCCGGGCCCGGCTGAGAGTATTCGGAATCCTGCGGCATGGGCCGTCCTGCTCCTCCTGCTGCTCCTGCTCCTGCTCCTGCTGCTCCTCCTCCTCCTCCTCCGCTGCCGCGGGTTCCCAACATTTGCATCCGCTCGCCCACTACTTTGAGTTTCGATCGCTTTTGCCCCTCTTGCTCCCACTGGTCGAGCTTCAATCGGCCCTCGATCAGCACCGGCGCCCCCTTGCTGAGATACTCGCTGGCCACTTCGGCCGTTCGGCCCCAGAGCGTCACGTCGATGAACGTCGTTTCCTCGATCCATTCACCGTTGGCATTCTTCCGACGGTCGTTGACGGCCAGCCCGACGTCGGTCACGGCAGTTCCGCTGGGCGTATAGCGCAACTCAGGATCGCGGGTGAGGTTTCCGACCAGGATCACGCGATTGTAGCTTGCCATAATGAGGAACTCCTTCGATTTTCGGCAGACACGCTGCCGGGTACTAAGGGTCTGCTACTCCTTCCAAGCCGATCACGCCTCTCGGTCATCGGCTTTGTCCGCTACGGCAACGGGCTCGGCTTTCTCTGCGGTGGTGTCTTTCGCCCCTTGGTCATCGGCCTCTTCTTTTCTCTCGGAGCCGTCGCTGGAACCGACCTGAGCATGCGCCACCAGGGCGTCGACGATTCGCGGATCCACCTTCAGGAACAACACCCGGAGAATGGTGTCGGTGAGCCGGCACTGTCGCCGGATTGCGGCCAGTCGGTTGGTGTCGAGTCGGAAATAGGCAAGCCAATAGGCTCCCTTGCGCTGTCCCCCGATGGGATACGCCAGGCGGCGCTCTTGCCAAAGCCGGCTGACGAGCATCTTGCCGCCGGCGTCTTGGATCATTTCCGAGATCTGGCCGGAGACGGCTTCAGCGTCGCGCCCAAAGCGGTTCGCGTCCAGGATGAACATACCCTCGTAAACGTTTTCGGCCAAGATTTTGCTCCTCGTGGGCGACGGGAGTCCCATGCAGGAACCATCCTCCCTCGGCGCCCATCTTTTTCAATGACTACACAGGTTAATACGACTTCGGGCCCGGTCCATTACAGCGATTCATGCAGGGCCATTACAGCGATTCATGCAGGGTTCGACGCCATCACGGGCCCAAAGGACCACGGCTTCGACCGCGGTGTCGACGGCCCGCTGGATCTCGGGGATCTCCTCTTCGGTGAATTTACTGAGCACGTATTCGGCCCAATCCCAGTTTTCCGGGGGTGATCCGATGCCGATGCGAAGTCGCGGGAAATCGCTGCTTCCCAGGCGCCGGATAATATCCTCCAGCCCTTTTTGCCCGCCCGACGACCCCTGCGCCCGAAACCGCAGTTTGGCCACCGGCAGGTTCAGGTCGTCGCAGACGATCAACATATCTTCCAGCGGGATTTTGAAAAAACTCGTTGCCGCCTGGACACTGATGCCGCTACGATTCATATAGGTTGTGGGGCTTAGCAGCAAGGCCCTTTGGCCACCCAGGCCGGCTTCGACCACTTCTCCATGGAATTTCGATTTTGCCGTAGTTGTTCCAAACTGTCGGGCCAACTCTCGCACGACGGCGTAACCGATGTTGTGTCGGGTTTCCTGGTACCGGCGGCCCGGATTGCCCAGCCCCACCACGAGTTTCATCGACGTTCGCCCCCGTCAACAAGAGGATCGGCTCGACGTCCGGGGGTCCGGCTCCAGCTTCTCTTCGATTCTTATTTTTCCTCTTCTTCTTTCGCACCAATGACTTCCGGCTCGCCGGGTGCGGCCTCCGCAACTTCTTCTTCGGCGACTTCCCCCGGCAGGACGCACTGGACCACCACGACCGTGGGGTCACCCAACGGGACGGCCCCCTTGGGCAATTCCAGGTCGGCAATCGTGATCGAGTCGTCGAGCTTCAACTCGTTGATGCTGACGCTGATTTTCTCCGGGATGGCGCCCGCCGGACACTCGATATGGACTTTGTGTACCAGGTGTTCGATGATGCCCCCTTCCTTGATTCCCGGAGCCTCGCCCCGCAACTCGACACCCACTTGCACATCGACCTTCTCGGTTGCCGAGATCCGCGTGAAATCGACGTGCAGGATGTGCGTTCCCCAGGTATCCCACTGGACGTCTCGGATGAAGGCCGATTCATCGACTCCGCTGGCCAAAGTGACCAAACGACTGCCGTGCATCACCATCGTCTTCAGCGTCTCGGAAGGAACGCTCAGGCTGACGTTCTCTTCGCCGTGGCCGTACAAAATGCCAGGAATCTTTCCTGTCTTGCGCAGTCGCCGGGCGTTGCGTTTTCCCCGGCTCTCGCGGACTTCGACCTTCAATGTTTCCGCCATGGGCGTCCCCGATCAGCTCACTTGGATTGGTTGTGTTTGGGCGTTCTGGGCGCCGTCAGCAATCGATCCGACGTCCTAAACGCTTTACTGTTATGCCTTTACATCAACAACAGTGCCCCCGCAAACCTGCGGGGCACCTCCACCTTGGCCCTGCGCCCCGAAGGCGAATCTAGTTATTGTGGCCCATTCTCCGGGGATTTCAACCCCAGAAGCGCGGAATCCTTCACGGCGAATGCCACGTTCCTCTCAGACGAACAGTCGGCTGACCGATTCGTTGCGGTGAATCCGCTTGACAGCCTCCCCCAAAAGTGGCGCAACCGTCAGGACTTCAATACGAGGGATATTCTTCTCCGCCGACAGCGGAATCGTGTCGGTTATGATCACCTTGTCGATCGGCGAAGATTTGATTCGCTGGATGGCCGGGCCACAGAGGACGCCGTGGGTGGCGGCCAGGTAGATTTTCCGGGCGCCGGCCCTGTGCATCACGTCGGCGGCCCCGCAGATGGACCCACCCGTGCTGATCATGTCGTCGAAAATCAGCGTGACTTTGCCCTCGACCGAAGCGCCGATCACGTTGGCTTGCTGTGTCTTTTGGGCGCTGCTGCGACGTTTGTCGATAATCGCCAACTCGGCGCCCAACTGCCTGACGTGCCTCAGGGCGCGTTTGATACTCCCCTCGTCGGGGCTTACTACCACCATCTCGTCGGGTGACAGGTTCATTTCGGTGAAGTGTTGATCGAGCACGGGAGCTGCGTAAAGGTGGTCCACCGGGATATCGAAGAAACCTTGGATTTGAGCGGCGTGCAGGTCCATGGTCAACACCCGATCGGCGCCGGCACGGGTGATGATATTGGCCACCAACTTGGCCGTGATCGGCACTCGGCCTTCATCCTTGCGATCCTGTCGGGCGTAGCCGAAATAGGGAATGACGGCCGTGATCCGTTCGGCGCTGGCCCGACGGAAACAGTCGATCATGATCAACAGTTCCATCAGGGTATCGTTGACCTGCGGGCAGGTGGGTTGGATGAGAAAGACGTCGCGGCCGCGCACGTCCTCGTCGATCTTGCAGGCGATTTCGCCGTCGGGAAAATCGCCGATCGAGAGCCCTCCCAACGGCAAACCGAGATAATCGCAAATTCGCGAGGCCAGTTCCGGGTGGGCACGTCCGCTGAAGAGTTTCATGTCGTTCACGCTTTCTCCTCCAAAGCGGCTTCCGCGATGGCCAATTCCTCCTCGGTATTGATTCCCAGCGACTCGGACGGGTGCAAGACGTCGAGCGCCCGAACCTCCTTGCCCTGAGCCACCAGCACGCCGGGACAATCGGTCAGGTAGTATTCGCCCTGCAAATTGTCTGCGCGAACGTGCTTCAGTGCCTCGAACATGTCGCGGCAATTGAAGACGTAGTAGCTCATGTTCACCTCGGTGATCCGCCGTTGTGCTTCCGTGGCGTCTTTTTCTTCGACAATGCCCCGAAAATTCCCCTCGCCGTCGCGGAGGACCCTTCCCAGTCCGAAGGGGTCCTCTTTGTGAGCAGTTCCCAGGATGCACGCGGCGCCGCGTCGCTCGCATTCCGCCACCAACGAAGCGACCGATTCGGATCGCATCAGCGGGGAGTCACCGGTTACGACCAGGACCGGGCCGTTGTGATCGGCCAAAAGGTCCCGACACGACATCACCGCGTGTCCCGTGCCCAATTGCTCCTCTTGAACGGCAAACTCGACCTGCCGACGATGCTTAAGGGCCGCGCGGACCAACTCGCCACGGTAGCCGATGACCACGATGATTCGTCGGATGCCGCCATCGGCCAGCGCGTCCAGGACGTATTCGATCATCGGCCGCCCGCGAACCTCGACGAGCACCTTCGGCAAGTCGGATTTCATCCGCGTGCCTTTGCCGGCGGCCAATACGACGGCTGTGGTTTGGGTCATTTCTCGATCGGGAAGCTGCGGACTTCGTGGAGGGGCCGGCCCCATGATCTTCCCATGAGACGGCACGAGATTCCAGGGGGGGCGCGATTCGATTGCCGGATGTGCAACACCCGCTTCTAGTAGGGTATACTCTGTGGGATAGTCATTGGGAATGGCCGACGAAGGAGTTCCGTGAATTTCAGGAATCGTTTTCCGGTCATTTCAGTTCTGCGGGGTTTTCGCCTCCCTCGACAGCGAGGTTGTCATGGTCCGATCCATCGTGGTTTGTCTTTCGCTGACCCCCGTTTTCGTGTGCCTGGCGACCGCCAAGGCCCAGCAGGGAGGGACGGCCGCGCCGTCCCGCTATGAACTGATGATCGACGGCGAGAGCTTTTTGATCGAGGTCAATCGCATGACCCGCCTGCAAAGCAAGGAGAAACCGGGCGTCGGCTACGAAGTGGCCCTGCGAGTGGCGCCGGTCCAGCGACTGAAGCTCGATTCCGTCCAATTCGAATACGACTGGATGACGCACGTCGTCGACGACCGCAAGCCCCGGCAGCGGACGGCCCGACTGACGCACGAACTCGGTTTCAGCATGCTGATTACGGATCTGGGGGCCGCCTTGCCGGTAGAAGCGCAAGACGAGGCCCTGAAGATCCTCGCCGAATCGGTCGACAAGTCGTACCGCGAGATGAGCGTGAAGGATCTGGAGGTCGGGGAACCCCATGATCGGAAGTTCGACGGCACATCAGGGAGGGGGTTGGTGATCTACTATCGCGACGATCAGGGGCTCAGCCGGTCCTGCCTCATCTACGTACTGGCAGGCCCGAACTTCACCGTCTCGTGCATTGTCCAGTATCTCGACCGGGATTTCGAGAACGTCAAGCCGCTGTTGCTGCAAACGCTCGACTCTTTTCGGCCGGTCGGCTGAGCCGTTGACACGGCTTGCGACATTGCTAAAATGTGGGGTTTCCCCGGTACGGGCACTCCTGACCGGGGCTTGTTCTTTTTTGGTCCGTTTGCCGCCCGAAACGGCGGCGACGCACGCCGGGAGTTTCCCCCTTTGGAAGAAGCCATCCAAAAGGCCGACGTGTTGATCGAGGCCCTCACCTGGATCCGCCGGTTCCGCAGCAAGATCATCGTGATCAAGCTCGGCGGCAGCATCATGGAAAACGAGGCGACCCTGATCCACCTGCTGCTGGACATCGTCTTCATGGAGACGGTCGGCATGCGGCCGGTGGTCGTCCACGGCGGCGGGGCCGCCATCAGCCGGGCGATGGCCGAGGCCGGTATCGAGCCGCGATTCATCCAGGGACGCCGATACACCGACGACGCGACGCTGCAAATCGTCGAACGGGTGCTGGCCGGCGAAGTCAACCAGCGACTGGCCCGGCGGATCAACGAACTCGGCGGTCAGGCCCGGGCGATGAACTTCCAGGGCGGAAACGTGCTGTTCGGCGAGCGGATTCGCCTGCCCGACGGCAACGGCGACCCGATCGACTTGGGACACGTCGGGCAAGTCACCCGGGTGGACTGCGAGCCCATCCGGCGGCTTTGCGACCAGGGCGTCGTGCCGGTGATCCCCTCGATGTGCATCACCGAGGAAGGCGAGAAACTCAACGTCAACGGCGACACGGTCGCCACCGCGGTGGCCCGGGCATTGAAGGCCGAAAAGCTGGTCTTTCTCAGCGACGTCAACGGGGTCCGCCGCCGCAAGGACGATCCCGATTCGCTGTTGCACTCGCTTTCGGCCGAACAGGCGCACCGGTTGATCGAGGACGGCTCGATCGAGGCCGGCATGATCCCCAAGGTCCAGGCCTGTCTGGAAACCCTGGATCAGGGCGTCCAGAAGGTCCACATCATCGACGGCCGGCTGCGGCATTCGTTGCTGTTGGAAGTCTACACCAGCAAGGGTGTGGGCACGGAAATCGTCAGGGAAATATGAGGAATTGTCAAGGCACAGGAGAAACGCTCATGGACGGAAACGGCTTCATGAGTTCCGACGACACGATCAAGCTGTTCGACCGATACGTGATTCCAAACTACGGCCGGTTCCCCGTCTCGTTGGTCCGCGGCGAAGGGTCGTACGTCTTCGACAGCGAGGGGAACCGCTACCTGGACTTCTTTCCCGGCTGGGGGTGCAATCTGCTGGGCCACTGCCCGGCGGCCGTCGTCGAGGCCGTCCGGGAGCAGGTCGGGCGATTGATCCACGTGCCGAACACCTGGTACACGGAGGTCCAAGGACGCTGGGCCGAGGCGCTTTCCCGGCGGAGTTTCGGCGGTCAGGCGTTCTTCTGCAACTCGGGCACGGAGGCCAACGAGGCGGCCATCAAGCTGGCCCGGTTGCACACGCCGAAGCAGCGCTACAAGATCATCACGTTCGAGGGCGGCTTCCACGGCCGCACGCTCGGCTCCACCGCGGCCACGGCCCAACCGAAGTACCACGAGGGGCTCGGGCCGCTGATGGCCGGTTTCGTTTACGCTCCCTACGGCGATCTGGATGCGGTGACCGCGTTGATCGACGACGAGACGGCCGCCATCATGGTCGAACCCGTGCAGGGCGAAGGGGGCGTCGTGATCCCGCCCGACGGTTTCCTGCCCGGCTTGCGAAAACTGGCCGACGAGAACGAGTTGCTGTTGATTTTCGACGAGGTGCAAACCGGCTGCGGACGGACCGGCGACTGGTTCGCCTACCAGGGGTTCGGCGTGGTGCCCGACGTGATGACGCTGGCCAAGGCGATCTGCGGCGGCGTGGTTGGGGCGGCCATGTTGACCACGCCGGAAATCGCCCCCAGTCTCAGACCGGGCATGCACGCGGCCACCTTCGGCGGCAATCCGATCGCCGCCCGGGCCGGACTGGCCGCCATCGAAATGATCGAGAAGGAGAACCTCCTGGAAGCCGTGGGCCGGATCAGCGAGGTTTTTCGCGCCCGTCTCGAAGAACTACGGCAGCGGTGCGGCTTGATTCGCGAGGTTCGCATCCGCGGCTTGATGATCGGGATCGAATTGACGATCGACGGTGCGGCCACGGTCAAGGGCTGTTTGCAGCGGAAACTGCTGGTCAACTGCACGCAGGGCACCGTCATCCGCTTGTTGCCCGCCATGAACCTATCCGAGGAACAGGCTCACCAGGGCTGCGACATTCTGGCCGAAGTCATTACGGAACAGGCCGGCGACCAGGCGCAGTCGTAGTACTACAGCGCTATACTGCTGCTCGGGATCGTCGTAACGTTAGTGAGAACAAACACTTACATTATCAAGCGACCATTCGACAAAAAAGCATTTAGCCGGCGGGCTTGCCCGCCGTGTGTTTCCTCACAAACCCCACGATCAACACGGCGGGCAAGCCCGCCGGCTAAATGATGAATGCGTCGCTCAACATGGCGCTGCAGTCCTAGGAGCCGCCTTCCATGGGAGTGCCGAACGGCTCATGTATTTCTTGACGACTCCCCAATTCGTCCGGAGCAATATCATGCGACACTTGATCACGCTGGCCGATTTGACGTCGGCCGAGATCGATCATGTTTTCTCCATCACCGAGGACCTCAAGGCCAAGTACTTGCGGGGGCTGCGCGAGCCGCTGTTGCCCGGCCGCGTGATGGCCATGCTCTTCGAGAAGCAGTCGCTGCGCACGCGGGTGAGTTTCGAGGCGGGCATGGTCCACCTCGGCGGCAGCACCGTGTTCCTGCGCGACGACGTGGGCTTCGGCCGCCGCGAGAGCATTGCCGATTTCGGGCACGTGTTGAGCCAGTACGTCGACGTGGTCGTGGTTCGCGCGAATCGTCACCAAACGGTCGTCGAGTTGGCCGAGCATTGCACCTGCTCGGTGATCAACGGCCTGACCGACTTCGCCCATCCCTGCCAGGCGCTGGCCGACCTGTACACGCTCCGCGAGTTGGGCGGCTCGCTCGAGGGACACACGCTGGCCTGGGTCGGCGACGCCAACAACGTGCTCCGCAGCCTGGCGATCGGATGCGGCAAGGTCGGCATGAAGCTGATCATGGCGACGCCGAAGCAATATCAGTTCGACGACGACACACTCGCCTTCTTCGATCGCGTGGTGCCCGATCTCGACCTGACGATCACCACCGACCCCGTAGAAGCGGTTTCCGACGCGATGGCCGTTTACACCGACGTCTGGGCCAGCATGGGGCAGGAGAAGGAGCGCGAGACGCGGCGGCGGGATTTCGCCGATTATCAGCTCAACGCCGAACTGTTTTCCCACGCCCAGAAGGGCGCCGTCTTCATGCACTGTCTGCCGGCCCGACGCGGCGAAGAGGTGACCGACGAGGTGATCGACGGCCCGCAGAGCGTCGTCGTCCAGCAGGCGGCCAATCGGATGCACACCCAGAAGGGAATTCTCGCCTGGCTGCTGGGAGCCAAGGGAGAAGGGGGATTGCAGAGCGAAGGATGAGGATTTCAGATTTCGGATTTAGGATTTCAGATTGCCGCTTGCGGCTTCGCAATTCCTGACCACCGAACGCACCAACCCACAGTAGCAATAGCAGGAGGGAGTCCGGATATGGGTGAGAAGAGAGTCTCAAGCCAGGATAAGTGCCCCTCCACTTTCACCCGCCGCCGATTCATGGCGGCCGGTACGGCGGCCGTGGCGGTGGGAGCAGTCCAGTCGGCTCGGGGAGCCGATCCGGCCAAATATCGCGTGGCCGTGATCGGGCACACCGGACGGGGGAACTACGGGCATGGGCTGGATCGCGTCTGGCTGGACGTGCCGGGCACGCAGGTCGTCGCCGTGGCCGATGCCGACGAGCAGGGATTGGCCGCGGCGGTCCAGCGGCTCGGCTCGCCGAAGGGGTTCACCGACTACCGTCACATGCTCGACGAGATCAAGCCGGACCTGGTCACTGTCGCGCCGCGATGGCTCGACCAGCATCGCGACATGGTGGTGGCCGCCGCCGAGCGGGGCGTGCGGGGGATCTATCTCGAAAAGCCCATGTGCCGGACTCTGGCCGAAGCCGACGAAATGATCGCGGCCTGCGAGAAACACCGCGTCAAGCTGGCCATCGCCCATCAGACCCGGTACAGCCCCAAGCTCGACGTGATCGGCGAGATGATCGCCTCGGGTCGGCTCGGCCGCCTGCTGGAGATCCGCACCCGGGGCAAAGACGACCCGCGCGGCGGCGGCGAGGACCTCTGGGTCTTGGGCACCCACATGCTCAACCTGATGAGCCACTTCGGCGGTGAGCCGAAGTCCTGTTTCGCCACCGTCTGGCAGGACGGGCGGCCCATCGAAGCAAAGGACGTCGCACCGGGCAACGAAGGCATCGGGCCGCTGGCCGGCGACGAGGTCCACGCCGTGTATCGGCTGGCCGGCGGGCTGACCGGCTATTTCGATTCGGTACGCAACGGACAAGGCCGTCCCACCCGGTTCGGCATCCGCCTCTTCGGGTCCCAAGGCGTGATCGAGCTGCACGACACGGGCCACCTGCCCGACGTGCAGTTCCTGGACGATTCGTCCTGGTCACCCGGCCGGACCGGTAAGGCGTGGGTCGCGGTCAGCTCGGCCGGCGTCGGCAAGCCGGAGCCGCTTACCGACGGCGGTCTGCACGCGGGCAACGTCCTGGCGGTCAACGACCTGATTACGGCCGTCGAAGAAGACCGCCAACCGGTATCGAACATCTACGAGGCCCGAACCGCCGTGGAAATGATCGTGTCCGCGTTCGAGTCGCAGCGTCTCGGCCGGCCGGTCACGTTCCCGCTGGCCAATCGCAAGAATCCGCTGACGATGCTTGACACGTAGAATCGAAGCAAGCGCGAGTAGCCCCATTCGGCGATGCAACGGCTTCAGTTTCTTCTCGTCCCTTGAGATTCGCCTGTCGGGTTTGATGCGTTTGTTATCTTGCGGCCCATCGCCCGAGTTACAGCCTTGTTACAAAGGAAAGCAGCAGCAGGTGCTATTATGAGGACTGTGATTGCGGCCGCAAGGCCGCGCCAGGAGAACAAGCCATGAGTTGCCGATCCACGCTTGGCACTGCCGTCGCTGCGTTATTGGCGCTCGGCACACCGATAACGAAGGCTGACGATCCGGCAGTTCTTGCCGAGCCGGTGCGAGCCGAGCCGGTGCATGTTGCGAAAGGCGAAGGGTATGTAATCTGCGCCATGCCGCACGTAGCTTCGGGCTCGCCGTTCGCCAAACTCCCGAAGCCGAGAATGATAGGGTTCCGGTTTCCTTTGGATGAAGCGAGCAGGTCACCCGGCGCGTCTGTGCTTCACATATCCCTCGGCAACGGCGCGGTGAAGTGTCTGTTGGCTACCGGCGAGACATCGTATCCCAGTGTGCCCATGGGTATTAACCGCATCTACTACTTCCAAAGCCGCGTCCTTGGTATCTGCGCAGATCGCCAACGCCTGTATGTTCTGATTTTCGTGGGAGGCGCCGAACTCCTCGATTTCGGGGACCGCGGAACGGTGCCTCGAAAAAGGGGGCAGAGCACTCCGCTTAGCGGCATTTACTACCTGTCGGTCTTCGACGTTCGCAAGGGAACACGGATTTGCGATCTCGATCTCAAGGACGCGGAGATTCCAACGCTTGCTCCGCTGGAAACCCTCGACAAGGGGCCCTTGGAACTACTGGACGACGGCGTCGCCGTCTACGGCAAAACGTTTCGGTTTGACGGCGGAAAGCTCACGGCGGAAAGCTCATTGCCCGCTGAATTCACGGAAAGCAGTCAGGGGCAGGGCGCCAACGGCCTTCTCTATTGATCGCCGATTTCACAAGAAAGGCTACAGCTCGCATTCAGGAACGTTTTCGCACGGCCAGGGCGATCAAAACGCCTTCTGCGCTTCCACGCCCTTCTGATCGCTCTCGTAAACCTTCTGGAGCAAGTCGACCTGCTCCTTCTGAAAGTTCCAATTCTGATCCTGTAGCCCTTCGAGCAACATCTGCTTCCCTTGAGCGGACGGCTGGGCCGCCGGCATGGCCGCGTCTTCCTCCGGCGCCTCCATCATAGCCACCGCCAGCGGCGTCTTGCCGCGGAAGAAGGCGTAACGGGAGCCTTCCGTCTGGGCGATCACCGTCGAGGTGCCCTGGATGCCGTCGGCCACGAACACGCCCCTGAGGTCGGTCTCGCCGGAGACGAACTCGTTGTTGTGGCTGCCGATCACCTTCACGTGGACGTCGCTGACGTAGCCGTCGTCGGTCTGGTCCTTCACCGTGGTGCGAACCCGGCCCGAAATGACGTCTTCCTGCACTTCCAC
>Ga0307378_10009132_pt1 | contig 13064 bp, 25 predicted proteins | sample UN1MG_FD_202238 | JGI IMG/M metagenome (GOLD analysis project Ga0307378, IMG submission 202238) | Soil microbial communities from Risofladan, Vaasa, Finland - UN-1 | ecosystem: Environmental > Terrestrial > Soil > Coastal area > Acid sulfate soil | place: Finland: Risofladan, Vaasa | collected... | reverse complement strand
ATTCGATTTCTTTTTTGGGATCTCGGGCATTACTGTCTCGTCCTGCTCTTCTGTGTCGCATACCCGACAATCGCCTGCGGGCGTCGACCTGTCCGCGTGGCAGGCCTCCCACGCCTCTTCAGCGGGTTGAGACCATCGTAGTGAGCCATCACGACCGCATCGCCCTTGTTGGGAGATCGGCCCAACCTTACCCTGATATCGTCCTTGTCGTCCAGAATGATCCCGCGCTTTCCGGTCTCATAGCGAACCGAGGCCAGATCCGCCCTTAACTCGGAATCGGGAGGCAGCGCAATGATGCTTCCTCCTTCCTGATCAGGGTCCAGAGATTCCATCAGGCGAAAATACGCCTCAGCCCGCTTGTTGGCGAACTTGAGATTAGACCCCTTGGCCCTTCCCCTCGGCTCAGTCGATCCGTCAAACCGGGTGTAGGCAATCCCATTATCCTTCAGCCGCTCGATAAGATTGCCAGCATATCCACCGCCGACATCTATGATGACGCTCGCCTCGTTGCGACGACAGCGCGTGACATGTCCCAGCATCGCGGAGCCGTCCTTGGTGTCCGGACCCTTCACCTCAGCCAGATTTCCAAACCAGTATCCGTAACGCGGCGCGATGGTTGCTGCGTCGGCACCGCCCCCAGCAGGATCTACGCCGAGGCCGTCCATACTTAGAGATCTCCAGCCGTCCGGTTGCCAACGAGCCTGAGCCGCCAAGATCCACGCAGTGGGAATGACTTGCCATGCATCATCACGAAGAACGACGTCAAACTTTCCATCGCGATATGCGGAGCGAAGAGCCGCCGGTAAAGCCGCCAGAGTCGAATCGTATCCGCTCTCATCCAGATCTGGATTATCAGACAGCGTAGCGCGAATGAATGTCCGCGACCTCGCATACACCGGTCTGCCTTCACCGACATCATGAGGCCCCGGACCATCGACCTCGATCTCATCGTCATCCTTCTGGGTGTACCATCGGAGATCCCCCTCCTCGGCAGGACGAGGATGCGTTGGATCGAGCCACGCGCCCCAATGTTTGACCACCCACAGACCTTCGACGTTGGTCGGAGGATTACCAGCAGCAAGAACACGAACCCTCTGACCGGGGACTGTTGATCGATTCCAAGCGCTTATGAAGCGATATTGCGTTTCGGTGAAATCTCCAACCTCATCGAAGAAGATTAAATCGTGTGGGTCGCCTTTGTATTTCTGCTTATCGTCCTCAAGCTGGACTCCACCGGTCTCAATGATGCGAAGGATGCCGTTGTCCGGCAGCGAGAAGGTTGATAATTGCCCGTTCCATCCTTCCCGGGTTCCAACTATCTCCGAAAGCCGCTTGATGAACTTGCTTGCTTCCTTGTTTGTCCTTCTCAGGAGGAGAGAGTTCCGGTGCTCGCAGATAGCGAGACCCATCCCGAGATCGGACTTACCACCACCAGCGCCGCCGCCATAGAAAAGCTCGTCCGCCTCGCAAAAATACGCAAGCGTCTGTTTGCCGGGGTTCGGCCTCCACCGTCTCTTCAAGCCATCGGAGATCGGCGGTAATTGCTGGAGGGCGTGGATCTGCTCCGGAGATAATCCACGAAGCTGGTCCTCGAGAAACCGTAGATCGTCAACGTCGGCGCGTTCTATCAACGAAACTTCCTCGGAGAAAATTTCTTCCGGGTGGATCTGGTCTTCGACCGGGCCTCATCACGCCAGCCGCTCGCATAGACCGCACGGGCCTGCTTCATGGCATCGGCCTTTTTACCGTAGGTCTTGCCAGTTTTTCCAAACCTGAAGCCACTTTTTGTCCGGTGAACCGGCATGCAACCAGCTCCATATAAATTTCAGGATCGCGAGATCCCCCTCAGGCATTCCGCGATCTTCAAACCACCGGCAACCCCAATCCGGAGCCGTAGAATACACACCGATCCGGATAACGACAACGCCCAACCCGAGAGCGATTGCACAGGCAGTCCGATGTGCGCCGTCGAGAATGACTCCGTTTGGATCAATGAGGATGGGAGCCTGCGAGTCAAACCCGTTGAGACGCATCCTGTCAAACAACTCGCGCGCATTAGACAGAAGAGTGGAGTCGGCACCCTTATACTTATGAAGAAATCCGAGATCCTTAAGGTCTTTCATCCTCCGCTCAATATGCCAGAGGTAGACGCCTATCGCATCCGGGTCGTCGCCATCAAGGAAGTGCTGAAACAATCTCCACTTGACTGCGACGTCCCACCGGTTTGTGGTTGCGAGACTTAGGGGAAGCGTACCAAAGGAGATCTTTCCGACACTCGTCGACCGGTCGCGAGGTCTGTATGACATGGAACGGGACTCCTCTTGCGGTCAGGGTCGAGTGCATAACATCCATCGCAGGACGCATCTTGGCGACCATATAAGCGCGGTCCTCATGCGAGGTCGCCGGGACGTATGCGCGATCATGGTTGCGTCCCTCGAGGGTCGCGTCATCCGCATCGCAAAGCACAACGCCCAGCGACACCGGCATCTTCTCGAAATAAGCCGAGACCATGCTGACGTCTTTTCCCAGATCATGAAGCCGCCAACCAAAACCCAGACCCCTTTGGGCAAAACCTGTCTGGATGTAAGGATGCTCCGTCAAGGGCAGCATGTTTATCACGACGTCCATCTTCCGAAGCGTCCGCATCAGCATGCGGTACATCGCCTCGACGGTCGGATGTTCCTGAACCTCCGAGAGCAGCACATTGCAAACCTCGATGAGCGGGTAGAGCGGCGGCGACAACATCTCGACGCCCTGCCAGTCAATATCGTGCGGACCCCAGAGGGGATCACACAGTGTGCTTTTCCCGGAGCCCGGAGCCCCGCAAACGTCTACCCAGTTCACTCGCCGTACCCCAACATCATAACGTGATAATCCGGGTCCGAAGGCAGTGAGACATCTCGAACCAAACTCCACCCGTCTCCGAGGTCTGAAAGCAGCTCCTCTATAGGTCGAGCATGCGGATGATTGGCAATGCGAGCCGTCAGGATGATGGATTTGCGGGTTGCGTGCTGCAAATTACGCAAAGCCAGAATGCAGTCGTCGAGAGAGAGCCAGCGGGTCATCCTGACCATGAGGCTGGCGTCGACAATATCCTCGGATTCCTTGGTCCGTTGCAACTTGAGAATATTGCCTTCGATCAGTTCAAAGTCGTCGACCCCTGCAGCAGAGAACTTTTCCCGCGCCTGCGCGAGTTGATCCCCCGAGACATCCACCCCGGTCACGCGGAACCCCTGAATGGAATAGATCTCTGCAAAGCGACCTGTCCCAACGGGAATATCGAGAATCGAGGTCTGGGGTGGAAACTGCTGTAGCCAGCTCTCAATGATCTGCTGCTCTTCGTTCCACTTGGTCGTGCCCTGCCGCTTGGCGTCATAAATACGGGAGGATTCGCCCGTGTACTTGCGAGCACCGAAATCTGTGCCAGCCTTCTCTGGCTTCCGGAACTCCGTATTGATCGAAGGGGCTTCGTCCTCGGCGAGGTCGGGCCGATTCTTGGCGCGGTGAACCATAAATCTTGTATCGGTCATCGGTAATGCTCCTTCAGCCACGGAAATTGTTCCTGCACCTCGCTCTGCCATGGGGCGCGGTCGCCGGGAAATGAAACGATGGAGGCATTAGCGGGCAACTGCCCGTTTACGCCCTCACCCTCCTCACCACGGAAAACCCTCATCGCGCCATAGATCCCATCGGACTGATCAAGAGTCCTGACGTTCGGGCCAGCGTTCAGCATCTCTGACACCCACGCCTGCTCCGCACCGCCGTATCGGCGATTGACCCACTGTGGGGTTATCTTTGGGTCGAACTCCGACCACAGATGCGTCAGGGTTCCAGTTGTCAGCAACTGGATACTGGTCTGAATCGGAGCTCGACGATTTCCGGGTTTGAAGTTCGGGTTTTCCCACCAGACATTTTCTTCGTGCCTGTTGGCTATATGATCGATGTTGCCGACAATGCAGATATCGACGTCGAGGTTCAGAACCCTTCGCCCTAAAAACGCACCCATCATCGGATGCCGCAGCATGAGCCTGACAAAGCATGTGCCGGGAACATGCTTTGTCATATCGAGAGGTAGTGCGCGGATGCCAGATTGATCGAGATCCCGCGCCTTGTCCTCCGTATCGCAGACGCAGACAAACTCATGCGGAACCGTCAGGTGTCTTGCAACCATGTTCCGCAAGGTGACGACATGCTCGACCCCGATCTTATAGCTGCGCACCCTCTGCGAGTCGCTCCACAAAAACGTCGTGACTGTCAGGAAGTTCTCCAACACCAAGCAGGCTCCATGCTTTCTTTGCGGCAATCACACAAGTCGGGATTTTCCCACTTACGATTGACACACGGTTATCTCTCACCTTGACGACGTCTGTCGGACGCTCATCGGTTTCCTCGACCCCGGCGTGAACGCATCTCACCGTGAACATCGACCCCACATGATGGGCTCCATTCAAGGGAGTGACGAACTTGCCGAGGGCTTTCTGGATCTCAGGCCACCGCGTGACCGGTGGGTTACCGTGAATGTACGCGTTGACGTAAGCCTCACCAAGGCCCGGAGGAAGATCGTAGCCCTGTCCGGTCCACTCATTGTGAACAGCCTCAGTGACATGCCCGACGAGGTGGAGTCCGGAATTGCCGTAAGGGTCGATGCAGCCGAAGGGACCATCGAGGATGACAACACTCAGGCTTCGGGAACGATCATCCTCCAGCCAGACAACCGGCTTCTCCACAAGTTGAAAGCGATACCGGTTCGTCGTTCCAAGGACGAGGTTGGTCTTGTCATAGACCGCCACAACGGTCGGGACATCAGGCTCATCGCCCATCGCAACAACGCCATTATGGGCAAGGTGAACTTTCACCCTATGCTGATTCAACTTATAGAGGATGACCCGCCGCAAATCCCACGGCTCGATCAAGCGCTCCTGAACCTCGATGGAAAGCGCAACATTCCTCAGAGGATTCCCCAACCTGAACTTGGTTGATGGTAAACCGCTGTCGGAAAGAAATTTCAGATAGGCTTCCGGGCTGGTCCTGCTGTCTTCCTCTGCAATCGCATAACACGACACGCGAGGAAGCTGGAGAACCCCCGGATAGAACCGGGTGAAGGCATCGATGCCGAGACGGCACTCCTTCCCGGTCTCGGGTGATCGTGGATAATGATAACCGCGATGCAGACGCCACTGGTTGTGACTTGAGGCTCCGGTCAGGAGGGTGTTCCGCTTTTCATAGAGATGAACCTCGTAGCCCATGCGAGCCGCGAGGATAGCAGCAGTGCAGCCGAAGATGCCGCCGCCGATGACGTTGACCTTATCCTTCACTGAAACGCCTCCGCCTTGCCGCCGCATGATCATATACGCCAGCCTCGATGCGCCTCTCCATCGCCTCTTGCTGCTTTGGCGTCAGGCCTTCGACCCCTCTCCTGAGACCGTGAGGTCGACGCGGAGAGAGGGGCTTGTCCTCGTTGTAACTGCGTTTGTGATTCAAGGGGCGATGCTTGTTCTTTCTCATTGATGACGCTCCCACCATTTTTGCTGGATCAGATGAGCCTCTCTCAGCATTGCTTCTCGAGCAAAGAACCGCGTTCCATGAACGTCCGGAGCCTTACGCGCCATCTCCCAGAAAAATTCGATCAGGAACTCGGTCTTCTCAGAATTTGTATTTGATAGCTCTCCCGATTTCGCTTTCCTCCGGATAGACGACATCGATCCCGTAGTGGATCGCGATGCTGAGGAAATACTGGATGCCGGGTCTCTGGTAGGTGTACTCGGACGCGGATTTTTGACCGACTCCGAGGATAGCGAGATCATCACGCTCCCCTCGAACACGCCGGTCAAGGATCTCCAGAATCGCGTGAGCCATGATGTATGCAATCGACGATGTGTCGATAAAATACTTGCCAAAGAAATCAACGACCCTCTCCTTCGGATATGGGCTTGCTTTGGTCAGGATCGAACGATCCATCGCAAAGACCGGAATGTCGTTCGATAGTTTGACGACATGGTCGATGTACTGACGATCACGCCCGTCCTCCGGAGCGAGCGCAGGAATATGCACCTCGTAAAACCGGTCAAGGCGCGGCATGTCAAAATGAGGAGGAAGGTTGTGAGCCGAACACGCCCAGATTTCCCACGAACGATCAGCCCAAGGGGCGCATTCGCGAAAGACGGGATTGGAGCCAACGACGGCGATCTTTGTCACGGATATTATCTCCGGTTCAAACTAACACCGTCGTCTCCTTCTAAAAAAATCCCCCGGATCAAGGAGGAGAATCAAAACCTCTCACCGGGGGAAGTTTATTCTAGCAAGTCTTCAGATCGTATCACTACCGCTTATAGTGTCAACCTTAGATGCCAGTGTCGCGCCGTCCTGAGACCGCAATCATGTCAATATCCACAACCTGACCGCCGCCGGTATCCTCCTGAAAGGCGTAGACGACGGGAGCCAGTTTGATGTTCCGGGCAACCGGCCCGGTGATGCTGCCGCTCTTCTTCCCGTCAACGATGAACTTGGCATACCCGCCGGTATCTCCGGCATTAACACCGATCTCGACCTCAAAGGTCTTCCACTCTCCGGGAGAAAGGCCTCCGGTATCAAGAACCACGGGAGAACGCGCAGTGCCAGCCTGAATGCCAACGCCGGACAACCCGGTGTCAGATCGACTGCCATGAAAAATTCCGACCGCGTTGGTCGCAGCGGCAATGAAGCCCGCCCCTGTATCGTAGGTCGGCATCTGCGCCGCGCCGCCAGTGTCGGTGAACCCGACGAATAGAGCTAGACGTCGACCGGTGTCATTGAAATTGGTAGCCCTGATCCTCGCCGTCAGACGCGACCGAGATCCCACGCCCGAGAGTTCGACGCAGCGCCCGAGATTGATGCCGCCTCCGGATGCCGGTGCCGCCGCAGCGGTACTGCCCAACGTAAACCGGTAAACGCCTCCGACCGCTCCAGACACCCCGGAATGATTGACTCCCGTATCGCCAGCGACCTTCTCAACACCTCGAGGTGCGCCCGTGTCGGTCTCTCCGATGAAATCATGCATAAGCCCAAACGTGTTAGCGTCGGGATGCTCGACTTCCGGAACACCGTTTCCGCCAGATGCAAAGCCATTCCGAGCCTGCACCTTTTCCGATTCGGTATCGATCCCGAAGAATAATCCGTGAATGGATTTGTAGGCTGACATCGTGGGTTCCTTTCCTATTCAGTCCAGATGGTGATCTTGCCGGTCTTGCCGGTATCGGTCGCTATACCATTGATCGTTGCGCGGAGAACCTCCCCGGCAAACACCAGCGGCATAAGCACCGGGAGACCACCCGCCGCGTAGAACGCTGGATCTCCCCCAGTGTCGACGACCGGCTGAGCAGGGGCGCGGACAAATGAGGAATCAAGATGGGTATCAAAAACCTTGTAGGTGCCGTTGAGCTTTCCGGTATCGGCAAACGACAGGCTCAACTCAGCTCCGGTATCAAGCCGAATGCCAGTGTCGCCTTGGAAATACCCGATCTGAAGAATCTTGCCTGTGACCGGACCAAAAATGTCGGTCCATGTCGTGCCGCCTTCGGTCGAGGGCTCCATGAAAAATCGTTTCAGGCCCCGTTGCATGTCTTTGCCCTTGCTCTTTGCCTTAGATGCCGGATTGTCGTCGAAATCCAAAGCGAGGTCAACGCCTGTTCCGAATGACCTTCGTTGACCTTCCCTTCGCTTTTCTGGATTTCATGTAAGATGAACTGGGGCTCTTGCCCGGAACAAACGTCGTGACACATCCCTCAAGGATACAAGCCGTCACACCATCGACCGATATTCTCGTTGCCCCCATCTCTATCCCCGGAAACAGACGCTCCTCCAACTTCCTTTTCAGGGCGTCAATGTTAAGACCCTGATCCCGAAGAAAAACAATAGCGTCGGTATCACCCCTCTCGCCGAGCTCGATTCCGCTTACCCGCTCCGCGTACCGCCGAATTGCGTGAAGAGATATTTTTGGGTTCATACGTCCCGCCCTTTCCTACTCGCTTGGCCCGAGAGCTAAACTTTGGCTTCGGCGACGGCGGAGCCCCACCGCCGGAAGGTTTGCCTTTGATACTTGTATTACTCATTGACCTTGACACCGAATTGATCCGAGACGTTGCACCATGGCTTCCCTTTGATCCTGATGCACTGGTAGCAGACCATCATCGACCCCCCATCCTTGACCTCTGGTCCCTCAGTAGACTGCGACGTCGCACCCAACGCAAATGTAATCAGAAACAGGAAGGCCAAGCTGGCTGCGCCAACAATGAATGCCTTGAAAATATATATGTCAGTCATCGTTCACCGCCCGCCGGTTCGTTGAGGATATAGTCGATCATGGTAATCCAAGCATTCCTTGGGATGTTTTTGGAAGGCCAGCCCGTAGCCTCCAGCATCCCCGCGTCCGGCTCACGCAATGCCCTGATGACATCGGCGGCGGCATCTCGGTATCTCCTCTGGTGTTGGGGCAACAGCCTGCTAATTGGATGTCCGCCCATTTCCGGCATAGGATTTCCCGAAAAATAAGTTACCAAGATATTCGCCACGTCCTCTGCCTTGCTCATGGCTGGTCGGCCCTCGGCGGAAGAACTGAAAATATTGATCTAGTTTCGGCGTGGGCGACCGTCACACTGGTCCGCGTGAACGATTCCACCCGACACTTTCCAGAAATGAGAATACGCAATCGGTCGAGCCAATCGACATGAACGACTGTGTTTGTCGTTATTGTGCCTTCCACCCACCAATCTTCTTGACCGGGCTCGGCATTGCGCCATTCGAATAAATCCTCATCCCAAGGACGGCAAAAGCCGAGGCGATGCCAAATTGATGGCTTGAGCGCATTTTCCTGTAAAAATCCGTCGGGCGCATTGCTCATGGCTGGTCGCCTTTCTGTTCGGGGTTGTCCTTGGAGAGGTAGGAGTCGCGCAAATCTTGCCATAATTCGTGCGCGGTAAATTCACCCCAATACTCAGTGTCCTTCCAGCGGTCAGGGACTTCCCACGGGGCAATCCAACCACCTTCGAAAAGTTCCGGGAAAGCGGCCTTCATCATTTTGAGAGTTGTGGCCTTGACCACCGTCTGCACCACCCCGCACTCCCAGACGGCATCGAGGTCGGATGTTTGCGGGGTCAACACCTTCGCCGCCGCATCGATACGGGCGTCCATGTCGGGGATGGTCATCGTCCTCTATCTCCCAGAAGCCACGCCGATAAAAAACAACACGACGAAAAAAACACCACAATAGATGATGATGGGTAATACAAATTCAGTCATCGGCATCGTTCTCCGAGTTTATGACGGCTCCCAAATGGTGCCTCGACTGATCGGGCCAAAGAGGCTTTCAGGCGGTTGATACGGTGTCCGGCGATCTGGATTTTCTCTCCACACACGATCCAGATTTCGGAAAAAATCCTCGCTCACACCAAAAACATGAGCCAACCCGCCAAACGTCTCATTATCGATCAGAAGGTTATCTTGGTGGACGCACATAATTAAATCCAGACAAAGTAGATCACGAACAAAGCCGCGCTCACTGTCCATCCTCGCGGCGACATCCTCAGTCTGCCATCCGCGCGCTTGAAGCTCGTCGGCAATAAATGAAGCTAATGGAAACACGTCAACTGGTATGCGTTCTGTGCCCTTCTCCATAGCGTCATCTCGGTCACGGTTGTCTGTGTGGAGGGTCATGGAAGCACCTGAGAAATTATAAGGCCCAATCCGATCCCGGCTAAAACCCCCCAGAAATACCCCTTCCTAAAATCGCTCATCACGTTCTCCTCATGGCGCGTCCTTTCCGAGTGCGGCGCGGGCGCGATTGATGTTCCGTTTCCATGGATTTCGATTGAGGTTTTCCTCGCCAAGCTCAAACTCCGTCAGCGTTAGCAATTTACTCAACGCCTCTCGTAGCCGCTCTATCTCAGCCTCTAGTGCTGATATTCGACAGTCGGAAAACGCATATTTGTGCTGGCACGTCGCTATCCCGTGATGAGAACGGTCGGCATGGTGACAAGTACATTCCCCGGCATTGCGCATAGACTGTTCGTCATCTGGTTTGTCTTGCATAGCAATGCTGCGGAGCGCGGCTTTGTCCTTCATCTCTTGTTCTCCAACTTGCTAGGCTTCTGTCATATCGAGCCACTGGCAACCGGGCGCGTCCATTTCGACAAGAATCTGGACGATGCCTTCCGCAAACTGAGACAGAATTTTGTCGCGCTCGACGTTGTTGGTGGCAGCGGCGGTGGCGGCGGCGGCGGTGTCAACCGCGTGGGCGGCGTGGACGGCGTGGGCAACAGCATTATAAGCAACATAAACAGCAACATTGGCGGCGGCGTGGGCGGCGTGGGCGGCGGCGTTGGCGGCGTGGGCGGCGGCGTTGGCGGCGTTGGCGGCGGCATGGGAGGCGTGGGCGGCGTCGGTGGCGTCGGTGGCGGCAGTGACGGCGGCGGTGGCGGCGGCGCTTGTGACTTCCGCCTCACACCTAGTCGCTGCATCTGTTAGTGCCCGCCTGTGTTTTGCTTCTTTTTGAAGAGATGCCGCCGCCCGCAGCGCAATCGGAACCATTGTCCGAATTGTATATTCGGCGACACGTCGAGAAAAGTCCTTATCGTCAACAGCGCCGAGACTGCCAAGCTGAGCCAAGGCAAGCCTGCGCAATCCTTTGGCGCGGGATTTGTTCGACGACCAGTCCTTATCGTTCAGAGAAACTTTGAGAGATCGAACTGCCTCCGACACGCATTTCGGGTCGTCCCCGTGAGGCAACCCAAGCGCATAGCAAACGGCTGCCTCAACACACATTTCACCGGGAACCGGGTCGCCAAGACCAAGGCATAAACCAGCATCGACGGTGGTCAGAACCTTCGCCGCGATTTCGCGGGTGATTTCAATCTTATTCATAGTCGAAAAACTCCGGGTCATTAGCGATGTAATCGAACACTTCGCCGTATTCGAGTCCCAGTCTATCGTGGCACATTGCCCAATAGGCACCATCCGGAAGGTCGTAGGTTTCGACCTCCTCAAGAATGTCGCGGACCTCCTTCTTAGAAGGGCGTCTTTTCATCTACCTCTCGCAGCCGCTTTATCTCAGCTTCTCGCGCGGCAAGCTTGGTGAGCAGATTGCAGATCCCGCGTTCGGCGTTTCGATTTCGTAGCTCGGCGTTCTCAGCCTCTAGTGATGATATGATGGCTTTAACCTCGCGCAGAGCAACTTCCATCTCGCGCAGAGCAACTTCCATGCGGTCTCTCATCGCTTGTGCTCCAGTTTGCCAATGCGAATGGCGAGTTCTTCCACGTCGGAATGTTCGTCACACAATTCTTCCCACCCTGTTTTGGTGTTTGGATATCGCTCACCTGTCGGTATGTGCATGAACTGCGAGCCGGTGCCGTCGCATTTGCCGCAACGGTCCATACCGCGATGGCTGCTCGCGAAGTCGCAGTGAATGCAGCTCGTAGCCACCCAATTATTTCCTCTCATCTCTTGTTCTCCAATCTGCCGATACGAACGGCGAGTCCCTCAATGCGGGCGTCAAGGCGCTCGATACGTTCGATAGCGGCTACCTCGAAACCTCGATCCCGCAACCATGTCGCCCTCTGCGCCTTCTCAACAGCTTTTTCCGCGTTTCTTACAAGACGCTCCACGTCTTTGAGAGAATCAGTCATCAGGAAGAAACCTCCAATCCATGCTTGATGCAGCCGGGGCAAAGCCACTTGCCTGAACTGCGCTTCCATCCTGCTGAGCGGGCTACTTTAGCCGCATGCCTCGCAGCCTCTGAGGCTGTAGAGCCCATGCTCGCCGGATAAAGCCCTGCATCGGAATTACAGATGGCGCGGAAGTGCTCATTAAATCCCGAGCGCTCCTCGCGATCCGCGTCACAATGGATCTCCACCCAGAACATCAGAAATCACCATCAGCGACCTGTGCGCACGGCACGCCATTGTCACGCCACTGCTTCACAACACGATTGCGATCATCAAACGCCATGATCGGGGAATAACCAAGCGCCAAAAGCTCACGAAGGATCTCAGCCTTCAGAATGTCATCATCCCGATGGTCGCCAGACTTCCTCATAAAAAGATGACCACGCGGAAGACCCACCCGGTCCAGCCAGTCAGCCGTAGTATCGCGACACTCATCGCTGCGGCCCGAAACATAAACAATGACCGATCCACCCGCATGAAGATCAAGCGCCAATTGACACACATGCTCAATCGGAGTGTCACCTCCAACCTCGGAAAAAAACGCCGCCCAATCCTTCGGGGCCTTCTGAATATGATGAAGGCGGTGATCCAGATCAGCCAGCGTTCCATCGATGTCGAAAATATAACAGCGCATCACTTTCCTCCTGCTTCAATATGCTTCAGTCCTGACACCATAAGGGGCTTTTGTCAATTTTTTGATTATGGAGGGGTGAGGGGGGATAACGTATCGCCCCGGCGTCTCCCCCCCCCATCGATATATACGGCGCGCGAGGGGGTCGACCTCGACCTCGAGGCAACATCCCTTTGGTCTCACAGCCACCTAAGATCAGCCTCCTCCGTGGCACCAGTCAGGTTGTACTCGCCCTGACCATATTGAGCAGCCTGCGCTAAGCCATTGGCGCTACAGCATATGGTCAGGTAGGTATCACTAGACCTTGCCCCATTGATCCTACCGTAGACGCATAGCAGGCGCATAGCTCGCACATCGAGGCTCCAGCCGTGTGGTACTCTGGTACCTCATTGAGGCCCAAAACGCCCCGAATCAGCCCTTATTTCAACCTGCGGTGGGTAAAACCCCGTGTTTTCCGGCACTTTGCCCTCTCATCTCAACCTGTGATAGGCAAATGTGGTACTCAGGCACCACATCCGGGGCGGGGCAGGGAATGCAAAGCAACCGGCCTCTCCCCCGAAAACCCAAGGCACCCAAGGCACCCAAGGCACCCAAGGTCCCCAAACCCAAGGTACCCAAGGTACTGAAGGGGGCCACAAGGCTGCAGGGGAGGCTATCGTGAGACAAGTGTGTCCTCTCCTGATCTTTAGATGGGCTGCAGAAGGGGAGCTTGAGGAGGTGGCTTGAGGTAGTGTGTCTT
>Ga0307378_10009130_pt1 | contig 13064 bp, 6 predicted proteins | sample UN1MG_FD_202238 | JGI IMG/M metagenome (GOLD analysis project Ga0307378, IMG submission 202238) | Soil microbial communities from Risofladan, Vaasa, Finland - UN-1 | ecosystem: Environmental > Terrestrial > Soil > Coastal area > Acid sulfate soil | place: Finland: Risofladan, Vaasa | collected... | reverse complement strand
TTGTGGGGTGATAACCTGATGGATGTACAGGACCTCTTTTGATTTGGTCGAACAATGTCGAACTGCATGAGAATCGAGTCGATAGTTGTAAGTAGGTGAACTTGTGATCTGAAGGGATTAGGTTCTATTGACGGAAACTTCAGGGTTTTTATCTTGAAAACATATACACATTGTTAGTGAACTCTTACATTCATCTGGCAATCCCAATACCCTTTTTTTGTGTAAAAAATGACAAAAATTCAAGATTCTAATGTGTGACAAAACACACTTAAGGTCACCTCTTTCAGGTGCTGAAAAACAACGCAAATGGTAATAGTGCGATTCGTATTCATCGTGACCTTTCAAGAATTCAAAAGATCGTGCTTTAAATCGGCTTTTATCCTATTATTGAAGCTGCCGAAAATTGTTGATATTTAGATGAATTACGTTATTATGAGACTCGAAGCTTGCAGGATTGATTCAGTGAAGTGTATATTGGAAATCCCGGATAAAATATCTGTGGGGCCAGAAATGGCATAGAAAATTCAAAATGAATAACCCATACGCTACCGGCACTGTAGCTATGCCCTCTTGGATGGAGTAAAATAATGGCCGATAATGGCACAGAGAAAATCCCAGTTAAGATACACGCAATATGGGTCCAGCATAGGCTGGGCACATGGGACACTCCAACGCATGCCACAACCAATCGGATAGCCCTTTGCCAGAAATTAATCAGAACGCATGAACTTCTTTTTACGATGCAAATATGAGATGCTCGGTTTATACGAGATGGGAATGGGTATCGTCTGGGTATTTCAATCTCATATGTATTTGAACAATTGAACTAAGATTAAAATCAATTATACCTTAATTAGTGAGGCAAATCCAGGCCGGTGGGGTAATTGCTATACTTCTGCAAATTTTATTCGGTTGCAGGTAGTTTTAGACAAGATTATGATATTGTAGTGGAATCAATAAGCTGAAAAGTAACTCAGAAAGTGTTAAATGGACAATATTAAAGGAGAAAAGCTATGACACTGAAATGTTCTGCCGCATTGGTAATTTTGCTAGCCGTTTCCTTATCGCCTTGTGGAGCAGCCGCATTCTGGATCACAGACGACGCAGGATGGATCAGCCACACTTGGACAGGCGATGAATCTCTCGTGATGTGTATGCAGGGACGCGCCGTAGTCATGGAAGTGCGACTTTCGGCCGACCGGGGCTTGAACTACACGATCCGCTTTTTCAATGTCAAGAAGGATGATTTCAGCATGACCATGTATCAAGTCGGACGTGACCTGAGTCCCACGATACAGATCAATGGTCAACCGCTGAATTTAGGGTCTCCAACACGAGCCACATTCGACGGGATGCTGACGTTCACCTATCCGGAAGCTCAGGGAGTCGTTACCACACAAAAGGTTTATCCTTCCACTACCAAGCCTTTGGTTATTGAGCAGTGGCAACTCCGCAATAACACGTCTAAGCCAATGCAGGTAGCCATTTCAGGCAGCCGTCAGACGATTGCCGCTGCTACTCGCGGCAGGAGGGCACAAGCACAGCCATCGTCGGACCTTATCGTGGAATCGATTCTTCCTGCCGTCGAATCGGTTTCGCTGGGAGCCGGCGAAGTGTTCTCGTTCTCTCGCATACTACAGTGCAAGGTGGTATCGAGTCCCGACGTCAAGGTCGATGTCGATGCTGAATATCGCGGCCGTCGTGCCTTGGCGGAAGCGGCCTATCGCGGCCCGGGACGGCTTGAAACTCCGGACCCGATGCTCAACTTGGCGTTTGTGCTGCAGAAATTCCACGTGCTGGAATGCCTGATCAACACGTACAAGGGTATGATTACGCATAACGGCAGTCTGCGATATTCGCCCGGGGTATGGGCGAACGATCCGGTGGAGTATTCGAGTCCTGTCTTTCCGTTCTTCGGCAATTCTCAGTTGAACGAAGCGGGCCTGAACATGTATCGGATCTGGCAGAATTATTGCCAGGAGAATGGCATCGATCCGTTCCCGGGCTCTTTCGAGCACGCCGACCTTCATCTGGTCCAGCGTGGTCGCGGTGACGATGCGATGATGCTCTACGCACTGCCTAAATTTCTCATGTTTCTGGGCAATCGACAGGCGGCGGAAGAGTTATGGCCCTTGGTGGAGTTCAGTGCGAAATCGGTAGACGGCCATAAGACAGTAGACGGAATCATCGCTTCGCGGACTGATGAGATGGAAGGTCGTTATCGCACGGGCTCGGCTAATCTTAGTACCTCGTCGTTGGCTTACGGGGGCTATTGCATGGCGGCACACCTGGCAAGGTCTCTGGGAAAGACGGACAGGGCGGTCGAATTCGAGGGCCGGGGGATTGCGCTTCGTCAGGCTATCGAAACTTATTTCGGCGCCGAAGTCGAAGGTTTTAAAACCTATCGCTACTATGAAGGAAACACGACTCTGCGCGGTTGGATCCTGATGCCCTTGGCGATGGGCATCACCGAACGTCAGGAGATGACCGTCGATGCGCTGATTTCCGATAAGCTTTGGCCAGCCCGTCTCACTGGGGGTGACATTCTGGCCGAATCGACCCGGCAAACCGAATGGGCCCGCGAAACCTACTACGCCCTACGCGTCTTGTTCAAGGCCGGTCGAACCGAGGATGCGTTGAAACTGACTCAGTGCGTGGTCAAGGCGCAAATCTTCGGCAACGAAGGGCCCTATCCGGATGAGGATGCGATCGATATGCTCTGCCCCGGTTCGCTCTACCCTCGTATATTCATCGAAGGAACGTTTGGTATTGTTCCGACGGGGCTTGACTCGTTCGAATGCACGCCTTGGCTGCCAAAGGCGTGGCCGTCAATGGCATTGCGCGATATGCGAGCCTTTGGCCAGTCCTGGGATATGATCATTGAACGTCTCGATGGTCAGCAGAAGATCACGATACGGCTCAACGATGCAGAAAAGAAAGTCATCTTCACCGGTACAGGATCTGCTGGAAAGACCTATCCGGTCTCTTTCAAAGGTCTTGACAATAGGTAGGAGCATAATAAAATTGCTATAGAAGCAAAATCGGGCGAGGCAAGCGAGGAATGGATTTTGGATGAGTGTGCTTCGGCCGTGCTACGTTGAGGCTGGCGACCTGCGCTGCTATCCGGAGGCTATGGTTCAGGCGGTGCCGGAAGGCGGTACTATTGACGTGAAAATAGTAGATCTATATGTGTATTTCAGTGTCAGGGATATATTAGTAACACAAGGTGTTACTTTACAGGTGTAACTACGCGATGCTTTGTATAGACAAACAGATAGCATAGAAGAAACCAATCAATCAGAATTTGAAGTAGCTTCTGCTATTTGTTGCGTTTGCGAATGGCAATACTAATGCATATGAACAGCCCACCATACAATACTAGGCAGCCCAATAGAAGCATTATCCATGCAGACAACGGCATTCTATATTCTCCTTATATATGATCGGATTTCTGAGGGCGTTTCCATAACAGATACCCCAGGAAACCCCAGAACAGCAAGGTTCCCCAACCGCCGATCAAGGTGGCCCATCGGGGATATCCGGCATACCCCTCTGTGATCTCTTGTACCAGATTCCCCACCAGTATCACTAATAGTACGCCGGGCGTTATATATCTCAATGCCCAGATCCACCATCTGCCAAGCCGGATTTCAGATTGTGAGTTAAGATATTCACGAAATTCCTGAACCGGATAGAAGAAACCTATGATAATACATTGAATGAGTCCCGAAATGACCAGTCCGAAATCGCAGATCCATTTGTCAACAATGTCAAACCAGAAAAAGCCGCCACGTGTGATAAATATTAATGAAACAGAAAATGCGATAAGTACGAAAATGCCCGCCATTTTCTGTGTCGAGATACGCCATTTGTCATGGAATCCCGTGGTAAATGCTTCCTGCAGAGCAAAAGCGGAATCAATCCCCAGGGTCAGCAAGGCAATGAAAAAAATCATTCCAAACAAACCGTTTAATGCCGGAAGCTGACTGATGGCGGTTGGGAATGCGATAAAGGCTAATCCGGTCCCACTGGTTGTCACCTCCGAAACGGGTAATCCCTGTACCTTTGCCAGGTATCCCAGCATTGAAAAGACTACAAATCCTGCAAAAAAACTGGTTCCGCAATTTGCAAGACCCGTGATGAATGCGCTGTTGGTAATTTCGGCCTTTTTACCCAAGTAAGAACCATAGCCTATCATGACACCCGATGCCAGGCTAAGCGAAAAGAAGATCTGACCGTAAGCACGCAGCCAGATATTGAAATCAGTGAGCTTACTGAAATCAGGAGTCAGATAGAAGCGGATTCCGTCCATGGCGCCGGGTAATGTTAATCCACGAATCAGAAGAACCACCAGCAACAGCATGGGTAGCGGAACCGTCACCATGACTACCTTGCTCACGCTTCGCACGCCCTTTCTCAGGATCAGGTAGATTGTCAGCCATGTAAGAACCATGCCGATCACGAGCGAGAGAACCGGCCAACCGATTTCATCAGGGCCGGAGGAGCGGTTCAGGACGTTTTGGAAAAAAAATATCTCAGGCTGGTCACTCCAGGCTAAAGTCGTAGAGTGCCACAAATAGACCCATGACCAGGCGAGAATAGTGCTGTAATAGATTACTATGCCGGCACTAAGTCCTGCGGCCCACCAGCCAAACCATTGGAGCGGCTTTCGAACCGCCCCAAAAGCAAGCGGTGCGCCTTTCTGCATTCTCTGCCCTATTCCCATTTCGAGAATTAACATAGGAATGCCGGCGGTAAACAACGCTACGAAATAGGGAATCAAAAATGCACCACCTCCACTGGAATAGGCAACATATGGAAAACGCCAAACATTCCCCAAGCCTACAGCCGATCCAATAGCTGCCATGATAAATGAGGTTCTGCTATGCCACTGATCACGAGTTCCTGGCATTGTCTTACTTTCTTAAAGTAACAACAATTAGGCTTCATAAATTACTAAGAAATCGAAAGATAGCAAGTCACAACTTAGGATGCAAGCTTAAATCCACAACTCCCAGCTTTTTTATCGAGTGCTGATAAAACTTGTTACTTTTTTCCACATTCTTATTGATCTTTAGAAAATTCATTAACAATCTAATCGACCTCTACAAATCCTGGAACAAGCCGGTAAAAGCCAAAGAATGTTGAGCAAAACTGCCTCAAACAGAAGCTACAATAGAGTGACATAATGCCCTCAAAATGGCCCAAATTTTGTGAGAAAATCTGTACAACCAAAGTACAACTATACAACCCCTTACCTCCCCATTTTTGAAAAATACCCATCTCATAAGCGTCTTGTTTACAAGAGCTTATGGAGGTGTTAAAATTTGTCGACGTATTCAATGACCGTCGTCAATTAGTGAGTGACATTGGCTGACACGTCATTGCACAGATGCCTTAAAGAAAATTTTTGTGGCTACAGCTTATAGGCTTGACCTCTCAGTCTTAGTATAGTGAGGTTTGTCTTAATTGCAGGAATTTCAATCTGCTGTTATAATACTGACCAGAAACCTTGTCTATTAACTATGCTGTCAGAAAGCTATGGTTACGTGGATATCGACACCTTCCTGAGTTGTTTTCATGCCGCTAACGCGGCTAGGTTTGCTCCAGGGAAGCCGCGGTTTTTTTCCTTGATCGCCCTTGATACAAGGAATATAATCACTCTATGGTTGTAAAATCAAATTTCCTATCACTATGTTCTTTTGAGAAGTCAGAAGGAGAATGACCATGACGTTTACAAGATTCACATTGATTGCATTGATCCCACAGAAGATTCGCGCTGGTGCTATGCTGATGTTCCTTACAACGTGCCTGGGATTCGGGAGGCTCGCAATGGGAGCCGAGCAGCATCCCCTGGCAGGCGCCGACGAATCGACGCCGTCGCGTAGTCACTATTTTTCATGGATCAACAATACCAATGAGGGCTCCACCGAGTCCCAAACGCTGGCAAACCTCGATTTCTTTAAGTGGCTCCATGAGAACTACGGCATGGAATTAGATATTTACGCGTTCGATGCCGGAACTATCGACGCACCGCGATACTACGGCAGTATCTACTCCGAGCGATTCAAAGAACACTACCCCAACGGCCTGGACCCCATCTACGAGAAAGCCAAGTCCTTCGGCTGTCGCCTTGGCGTGTGGCTCGGTCCGGACGGCTTCGGCGACACGCCGGAAGAGGAGAAGACCCGGACCGATATGCTGGTCAAGCTGTGTCGGGACTACGACTTTCACCTCTTCAAGGTCGATGCCGTTTGCGGGCAGTTGCGCACGGAAAAACAGGACGCCTTTGTCCGCATGCTCAAGCAGTGTCGAACATACTGCCCGGATCTGATCGTGCTCAACCATCGGCTGAACCTGGGCCACGGCGTTCCTTACGTCACCACGCGGCTTTGGGGTGGCGAGGCCTATATCGACGTATGGCGGTCGAACCGGTCGGCGGCAACACACAACCGTGCAAGTACTGTCGAACTTGGAGTTCCTGTCGATAAGGAGACAGGCAGGCTGCGACGCCTGGTCGAGGATCATGGCGTGTGTCTGTCCTCGGCTCTGGACTACTGGGAGGACGACCTGTATCTTCAGGCCTTCTCGAGAAACTTGATTCTTGCCCCGGAACTGTATGGGAGCCCCTGGTTTCTGCGCGACGATGAGTTTCCCAAACTCGCTCGCATCTACAACCTCTGCCGCCGCTACCGTGATATCACGGTCAACGGTCTGCTCTTGCCGTCAACGACGTTTGGTCCCAATGCCGTGTCACGCGGCGATGACAAGACGAGGATCGTGGTGCTGCGCAACACGACCTGGGAACCTGTGACCTATTCGATACCGCTCGATGAAACAATCGGACTGGCCGGCAAAGGCGAGGTCCACGTGCGCCGTTTGCATGTCTCGGAGGAAATTCTCGGATCCTTCCAGAAGGGTGAGCGCGTCGATGTCGAGGTGCTGTCGTTCCGCGGATGCCTGGTAATCGCTTCCACCGAGCCTTCTCAGGAACTGGGTGTGAAGGGGTGTACGTATGAAGTCGTGCGCGACGTTCCAGGCAAGCCGGCTGTGCTCAAGCTTCTGGGCATGCCCGGTACGACGGCCAGGGTATCGCTTCCTCGGCAGCCGCGCAGGTTCACGCGCGCCACACTTGGCGGACACTCCGCCGCTGGTCTGCTCAAGGGCAAGGGGATGGACGTTGCGTTTGGTGGAAAGAAGCTGGCCCGCCCGTGGCATCGCAAGCTGAGCAGCCTGGCACCGATGACCGTTCCAGACGACGCCGAAGCACTGTACGAGGCAACATGCTTTGCCGCTAATAACAACGCGATGGAGATCCGATCGAAGTTCCGTTCCGGACCCACGGCCATTCCACAGGTCAAGAAGGCCCGCGATGCGTTCTTCAACCAGAAGCTGCTCGTCGAACGCGGCGTGTGGGATCGCTACCTTTTCGATGACGACCTGGAGACATTCTTCCGCCTGCGAACCGGCACAATATGGGGCGGTGCTTTGCGGGTCGATCTCGGCGAATCAACCGAGGTAGACACAATCATACTAAGACGTGTCGATGACGGCTTCAAACCGCAGGAAGCTCAAGTCTCAGCGGACCTGCGCACCTGGCGGACGGTCGCCGTGAAGATCGAACCTGAATCAACGCCCACTGCTACCGTCTTGAAGCAGAGCTACACGGTCAGTAAGGAATGGGCCGAAATCAACGTAAACAAGCTTTCAATCGATCTGGCCGGGCTATCGCCCGTCAGGTATATTCGCATCCCAGGAGAGGCTGCGAACATAGCCGAGATCATCGGCATTCGTCAGGGCCGGAAGGTCGAGCGAACGAGGTGGCGGGTTTCGAACGTGTTCGCAGCTTATCCAAAGGCGCCGGCGCAACGTGCCTGGTCCGGGCAGTTCGTGCTGGACGAGGCGGCACGAGGGTCATATCTGGTCGTAGCGTGCATCGGTCCTCATGGGCGAGATGGGGCCTATGCTGCTTTGCGCGTCGAAGGCCGACCTGTCGGGGCACCGCGCCGTGCTGTCTCGTATCCGGCCAACCCGTGGGAATACGGCAACAACCGCGCCCACGCCGGATTGAGCTATTTCTTCCCGGTGACTGATGACATGATCGGCAAGAAAATCGAAGCTGTTGTGATGCAGTTCGAGTCAGAAGACAAGCGTCGCAAGGTCGAGTTGGGACAACTGAAGCCGCAAGTGTGGATCACAGCCTATCCTGTCCCCTATGAATCCAAGGAACTAATCCTGGAAGAGTGAGGCGAGACTTTCTTGACCTGACAGAATCCGTTGAGAACCGGTATCCCGATGGCAGGAGCCCAAGAACCGGGTTGGCAGGCGAAGAGACGAAAACAATCCGCACGCGCTGGACATGAGGGGACAACATGTTAGAATGGGGAATTAAAGGTATCCGGTACTAATGGCACTGTTATGTCTAAGTCATTGTCACGGCATGAATTAGAAGCCACCTATTTTTCTCCTCTACCATGCGGCCGATCCAGAAGATGCGACAGTCGGCTGATAACCATCTGATCAACGTTCTCAGGGCCTTTCGGGACATTAAGCGTCCGCCGGTCCAGGTTGTCATTAAACAGGCCCAGCAGGTCAATATAGCCGAGCAAATGAATCAAGGCGACCAGCGCAGGTCAATATCGCTAAGAATCAGCACGGCCCAAATGATTTAGACGGTTCGATATGAAACGGCTCGTCGAAGAAACATTCAGCCTAACTGCCAAGCAGGCCGCTCAGGCCCTTCCAGTAAGTGTAAACCACGGAATAGTCGAGGTTAAGATAGCCGATCTGTATGTGCAGAAGATATCGCTGGCCTCAACTCCGGGCAATGCCGGCGGTATCATCTATTGGTTTCTGTGCCCCGGTTGTGGTCGCAAAGCAAGAAAGCTGTACCTGCCCCTTGACGAAGCTGCGTTTCTTTGCAGAAAGTGCCATAATTTAGGCTACGCAGCGCAGCAGAGCCGGGTCTTTAAGCGCAAATGCCTTGCTTATGCTGTCAATGCCGCCCGTATGCAGATTCTCACTTCAACCACCGATTGCCTTGGCCGCACTGAAGTTTGATCCAACTTGCCTTCAATAACCTTCCAGGCCGCCAACTTCCTTTTCGGATGCCAAATCCCGTTCATCTTTGCCTGAACGCCTCCTCAATAAGCAGCGCTTTGTATCGGCCCTTTAATCTGTTTAATCGGGTGATGCCGAATAGATGTTTGGAATTCCCGTGAAAAAATCCCGCGAACGTCTTGACAAACGCTTGCTCATAGATGTCCCCAGATTAAAGCCTCCCCACCGTGCCCTTGGCCGATTTATAGCCGCGAGTCAGGACGGCGCATTTGAGAGATTTCTCGCCTAACAGCCTGCACAGCCAAACCACCAGTGGCGTCTTGCCCGTGCCTCCCGTGGTGATATTGCCCACGCTGATCACGCACACGTCGGCGCTGTGCGTCCTGGCAAGCCTCAAGTTATAAGCGCCGTTTCGCAAGGCCACCGCCAGCCTGTAAGGCACGGAAACAGCTCGAAACAGGCCTCTGAGCAGACGCCTGTCCATGCGGCCGCCTCTCTCGGCAATCAGCTTGCGATAGGAGTTCTGATCCAACGAGCCACTCCTTTATTCATAAAACCATAAGGCTTCCGCTTCCGTCTCAATGGGCTATGCTACCATCCAGGTTAATTCGGGGATACGAACCACCTTGTTTATGGAAAACTGGAAACCCCGTTTGTTTGGACGTTTCAAATATTTTCAAGAAATAGCCTTGGACATTTTTGAATGTTCTGGGCTTAACCTTGGTGTTGATGGTCAATGTGCCCACCGGGATGAAACCACGCTTTCGTATCTCAGGGGCAATACCCACCTTTTCCAAAGGCCGGTTGTCGCCAGGTTGCCAAAGCTTTTCCCCGCTGGGAACCATGTCGATTTCCTTCAACGTCAGCTCAAGGCAATCAGGATAAACGTCAACGACCAGATAATTCGTGCGTGTATTGTAGCCAATCAGACCTCCGTGTGCGATCTGTTGCACACCATCTCGCTCGGTACAGGTAATCGCATGCACCTCTCCGCAAAGATACAGTGCTGCCCCTCGCCGGGCCATGGCCTGCCAGAGATCAGACTCCCGTCCGCCTACCACCATCAGCCCGCTGCTCGACCATTGCCGAACCGGACCGAGCACTGGCGCATGCCCCATAACAATGACATGGTCGACGTCTGGATTCTGATCTATCACCCCCTCCAACCATTTGAGTTGTTTGCCGGTAACACCTGTCCGAATCGTACCCTGATCGCTCTTTCCTTCTTCAAAGACATCAACTGAAATGAAAAGAACATTTTTATACCGCCACCAGAAAGCCGTCCCCTTCATATGATCGGGACCATTAAGCGGCATAGCAAGATGTTTACGAAAAGCCTGCTTATAAGCTTTCACATTCTCCACAGCGTCAGGATACTTCCACGAATTATCCCCAAGCTCATGGTCACCGATTGCCGCATAAAATGGCAGATCATAAGCAGCCAGTCTCGCCTTCCACGCAGAGTAATACTTATCTGCGAAATATTCTATGCCGGCTGGACCAGGTCTATTCTTCTGACCATGCCACTCCCCCATTACCAGATCACCAGCCACCAAAAGAAAAGCAGGTTTCTCCGTCTTAACCGACTCGAGAATATAACTCAGCGACTCCTCCCAGCCCACCTGAGGATAATCAGTATCTACGTTAAGGAAATCAGGCATGCTGACAAAACGCCAGGATTCCTTCCCTGCTTTGGAAGCCGATTGTGCAATTAACGTCCCGCACAAAAACATCACCGTGGAAACAGCTACAATCTTAATCCCATATTTCATCAATGGCTTGTTCCTACTCATAACACTCAGTTTCAGTGTCGGAATATGTACATTTCGTAGAAGCCTTCACAAAAACCTCCGCCCGACAGCCGGCAGGGTTCCGCCTGTGGCGATTTCAGGACCAATTCCATCTCCGGTAATCAGTGTTACATTTGTCATCAAATCTGCATTATTTCAACAATGTTTGGGATTACTCCAAGCCACGACCCGGCTGGGCCCTGAACAAGCGACCCGCTATGTTACCGTCCCCGTACCTGCCTGTCAACAGTTCAATGCACCGCCAAAAGCACTGGGTGCACGAAAAGATTGTGGCGGTTGGAGGGGAGCTCACAGGGTGGGGTTTACAGCAATGCCGTTCGTCCGACTGCTTTTAACTCTATGTTATAAAAGAGCTTACAGCCAAATATTATTTGTACCCCAAGACTTATTTTAACTGACATTTTGTCGAGTAAGCATAATACAGTTTCTTCATTTAGGCATCCTTGTATTCCTAAATGAAAGCGCCATATTACGTCTACTCGACCAATCGAGTTACCTTGTAGACTCTTGATTCATGGTAGCCGGTTACAATCCTGAAATAATCACTCAGAATCAGGTCAGTTTCTCTGTCGCCGGTATCCACAAGTAATGGACGGTTCTGCAGAGAATTAATCTTCTGGGCTGTTGCAACGATAATAACGTGGTCTTTGCCAATAACCTTAAGCACATCAGGACTCAATTGCTGATTGCCGCGGCCGAGTATATAGCCCTGACCACCAATGGGAGTGATGATCAATTTACATTTTTTGCCATTTATTTTGTTGAGCAACTGTAATTCATTTAAATCCTGTGCAATAAGTTTCTTTTTGTGAACAATATCTATGCCCAGCAACGAGTTTCCCAAGTCCAGTTTTTGCATTATGGCCCTTGTTGTCGTGCCTGGGCCAATAATATAATAAAAGTCATCATTCATATTTTCTACGATATCAGTGGCTATGGCTTGCTGGTAATATGCTTCAGTTGCCGGAGAACCTGTTTTGAGATTTTGAACATATTTTTTTTCAAACGGTATCTTCAAATAGCCATACAATTTGGCTGAGAGGATTCCTCTTCTATAATTTTTTTCATCTATGTCCATGACTTCGCAATCTACAGTTCTTCTTGTTTTTCCCTGGAGGAAAAGACTCGCCAGTTTGCCGGCCATTGGCGGGTTACATGCATAGACAGCGGAGTGTATCTTGACTCCTGCGGGTACGCCCAAAACAACTTGAGAATTTTTAACAGCAGAATAAATATCCCGTGCGGTACCATCCCCTCCTGCGAAAAGGATAAGGTCGGTGCCCATATCTAACATTTTTTTTGCGGCATGAGTAGTATCAATAGATGAAGTGCTGCCGGTTGAAACAGAACCGATAACTTTTGGTTTAAAACCACAATGAACCAAGGCATTTTGGCCCATCTGATTTGGACAGGTAATAAGTTCAACTTCATCTTTTAGTATGACAAGCTCATTAAGCGCTTCGATAGTACGCTGGTTAGCTCGCGGTTTTGCTCCGAGACTTTCGGCTTTTGCAAGGATATCTGCTCCATCAGTTCCTTTTAAGCCCACCCTGCCGCCCATACCAGCGATCGGGTTAATAATAAGACCCAACTTTTTCATATCGAACGGCTGTTAATCTGTACATTTATGCTTTTTAAGATAAGACCGCCAGGTAATGGCCCATTTTTTCGGGTCATCGAGGGTACTATGGTCTATCTTGTGGACAACACTGTTATAGGGAGCACCTTTGAGTTTTTCCGGATCTTCGTAGGCTTCACGTACTACATGCTCGAGTCCTGCAAGGTACTCGTCAAGCTCATCTTTAGAATACGACTCAGTAGGTTCGATCGTAAAAGGCTGCGGAACAACGAATGGGTGATGGCTTGACCATAAGTGGAATCCGAAATCTGCAAGCCTGAAAGTGACCTCCTCGGTTGTGATGCCGGTATCGGCAAACAATGGTTCCCAGCTATAGCGTACCTGCTCGATGCGGTGTCTGCCCTTTGCATAGGGAGCAGCGGCACCTTTAATCTTTTTAATCTTTTCGAGCAAGTAATTATTGTTCAGGACCGCGACATTGGCAGCCTCGGTAAGCCCATCGGCGCCAAGGCTCATTATCCACGCGTAGGCCTTCAATATAACAGGAAAGGCTCCATAAAAAGATCTTGTCTTGCCGATCGTATTGGGCAGGTTATAATCAAGAAAATATTTTT
>Ga0307378_10009128_pt1 | contig 13066 bp, 14 predicted proteins | sample UN1MG_FD_202238 | JGI IMG/M metagenome (GOLD analysis project Ga0307378, IMG submission 202238) | Soil microbial communities from Risofladan, Vaasa, Finland - UN-1 | ecosystem: Environmental > Terrestrial > Soil > Coastal area > Acid sulfate soil | place: Finland: Risofladan, Vaasa | collected... | reverse complement strand
GTATATTGTACTCATGGACGAGAGTGCTACTATCGCAAATGTTTTCTATGCGGGTGTTTTGCCAGCTCAAAGTGCCCCAGTCCATGTTGGGGGACTGTTTGGAAAAGATGTCGTTACACCCAGTCTTCTTCTACCGCACGGCTATTGGGATTCTGAGTTGTCTGGGATTTCTGTCGATGCAGGAATTGGCGGTACGGCCCTTACCACGGCTTTGGCAAAGATACAGGGCAGCTACGAGTTGTGGGATTTCACAGCCGTGTGGTATATGCCCGCGTCTGTTACACTCAGCGATACCCCTGTCGAGGATTTGACGTTCTATCCCCTTGGCGAGATCAAGATGACATCTGGCGATAACGATGGTTTTCGGAGGATGGTTATAGATCAGGAACTGAATACCTTTACGGTCATGCCCGCATTTCCAAACGCAGTTCGTGCGGGGGACACGTTCATTCTCTACGCCGGGTGTGACAAAAGGGGCGAAACGTGCAGGGATCGTTACGGCAATGACTACAACTTCAATGGGTACCTGTATATCCCAAGGGTCGAGGAGGTGTTCATGTAATGGATGATATTGCTCGACAATTCATCGACAATGTTCAGATGTTCGTGAAAGCGAAGACCCCCTATGTACACAGGGGAACGACTATTCGAGGCTGTGATTGCACAGGGATGTTGGTTGGTGCGCTGCATGGATTCAATCGTCTCAAGACGTACAACTTGCGCAGGTATACACCAGACTGGAACCTACACGCAGGGGCATCGGATTTCATTCACCAAGAGCTTCTTTTGGTAGCGGACGACATTCCAAATTCCGAAGCATCTCCCGGAGACATTTTGTTGTTTCGGTTTGGTAAGTGCCCGGCTCATGCAGGCGTTCTCATTCAAGGACAGATGTTCGCCCATTGCCATGTGCATGGCAAGAGGTGCTGTTATTCGATGTTGAATAATTCCCCGTGGGGAAAGCGATGGGTAGGAACAATGCGATTAAGCAGCAAGAAATTGGAACGGTACGATGGCTGACAAATCAGGAATAATGGTACTTGGAGCAGGTCTTGGTGGGGCCTTCGTAGGCAGTATGTTTGGGATGCCTCAGCTTGGCTTCATTCTTGGGGCGATGCTTGGGTCAATGCTGTTCCCAGCCGACAATGACGCTCCAGATATGCCAAGAGCAGCATCCTATCCAGTCCAACAGTCTTGTGCTGGGAACCCCATTGCTGTTGTGTACGGAACAGATCGTCTTGCGGGGAATGTGGTTTGGATGGGTCCGTTAGTGACTATCGCCATTGAGCAGGACTCCGGTGGTGGAAAGGCAGGTGGATCGAGCGGTCCTTCGAGTACTACTATTGTATACAGGCGGTCCTTTTTGATAGCAGTATGCCATGGCCCGGTGGAGCTTGGACGGGTGTGGAGAGGAAAGGAAGAGATTGATATTACAGCACTTACTTGGTTCGAAGGCTTCAATAACGAAGGCATCGAATTATTGACGGGCGATGAATTTACAAAGTATCGGCATGTTGCTTGCGCATTCTTCGAGGACTATTTCTTAGGGCAGACACAGACGATACCCAATTTCGTGTTCGAGGTAAATGCCAATCCGCGACAGTACCCGACACTCCAAGAACTGACGCCCGCTGAGATTCCTGCTGTCCCGGACGATCCCGCTACGGTCTCCCCCAGTGGAACGGGCTCCATTACTTCAAAATCAGAATTACAGGGCATGGCTGGTGGTGGAGATTACGCCCTTGGTTCTGACATCAACATATCAGGGGGGTGGACACCTATCGTCGATTTCGCAGGGACGTTGAATGGCAACGGTTACACCATATCTAATCTTGAAATCAATGACCCGGATCATGACGATCAAGGTATCTTTGCAAACCTGAAATCGGGGGCACGGATACATGACCTGACGATTAACGGAGCGACAGTTGCTGGAAAAACGAATGTGGGTGTTCTGGTAGGTCGAGTTGGAAGTGGGTGGCCAACAATCACAGAAACAGCAGTGTACCCCGTTGGGGCAGAGTATGAAGATGACATTGTGATAAAGAACGTACACATTGTGAACGCCATCGTTGCCGGTGTTGGTAGCGATAGTCATGGTGTGGGTGGTCTTGGGGGGCACTTTACCACCTTCGGTAATGTGAAGATATTTGATTGCACTATTAACAATGCCATTATCCAAGGAAAAGAATGGGTCGGTGGTCTTCTTGGCGTGCGTCTGGGATTGAACGTCCCCACTGATCAAGGGGATCAGGTCGTCCGGTGTTCGGCAGGGGACGTGTCGGCAACCACTGTCACTGTCTCTGGGGAAAGGGTAGTAGGGGGTCTCATTGGATGGGTGGAGGATTATCCGGATTGGAATGATGACAGGGGCATCATACATACATGCTATTCCAAGGTGGCGATAACCCCTGCACCGGGGACGGAGCTGTTTTCCTACGTTGGGGGTTTGTTTGGATCATCCGCTGGTTTACAGTATACGACATGCAATGCGTATGTTGATATTGTGTCTGCGGGTACCATTGGTGTAGAGCGGACAGGGGGGTTCGCAGGAAATACATCATGCTATGACACATTGATTGATTGTGGAGTGGAGGGGGCCATTACAGTCAATACGGATAGGATGGGCTCAGGCGGCGGGGTCGTCCAAATGATTGGGGGGTTCTGTGGGGAATGTGACGCTTGGTATTCGAGATGGCTTAGGTGCTGGTCGGACGTTGCAATTACTGTAAATCAGGCAGATTATCCACCATATCTCAGAGCTATTGGAGGTTTGATCGGATGGATCAAGGGAGCCAATGTCGGGGACGAGTACCCCTTTACGGATTACTTCTACGAGGAACCTTCGCTGGGTCTCATCAGCCGTTGTTTTGCATGGGGGGATATCTCACTATACGATATGTCGAACACAACTCGTGAAGGGGTTGGTACGTATGGCGCAGGCGTAGGCGGGTTTATAGGAACGGTTGATGGCCCGTGTCCTACTCTTGAAAACTGCTATTCATGGTCTGCTGTTATCTGTCCAACGGAACGGCTGAAACAGAGCTTTGGCGACTGGGGTGTTGGAGGACTCATAGGCAACGTCACTACAGGCGCGATGAAAACGGATGCACATGTGGAGAACGTCTACCATGCGTTAGGTGTCCTTCCGAGTATAAGCTGGCTCGATCCTACTGATGTTTTCTTGGAGGGAAGCCCTATTGGTGGCCTTACGGGTGTCAATCAATACCTGACCAATCTTGCGTCCGATGACACAGAAGGCAAAGTCGTAATGGAGAGTTCATATTGGGATCAGGAAACGTCCGCAGATGATGGCTACCTGACTATAGACGATAGTATAGGCAGTGAGTACCGTCTCACCATTCCCATGAAGACGGAATCCAACTACGAAGGATGGAACTTCGATACTATATGGTACATGCCAGATCGATATTGGGTTGATGCGAACCCGGCAGACATCATCTACGACCTCCTTACCAATTCTCGATATGGGGCAGGGATTTCCCCAGCGTGGGTTGACAAGGCGAGCTTTGTAACGATCCACGACTATTGCGAGGCAGAGGACTTCCTGATTTCAATTGTGATCGACCAGCAGAAATTTGTCGGTGATTGGATCGACCATATCAATACCTACTTCCGTGGTTTCATCTTCATGAGCCAAGGGAAGATACACCTTGGGGCATTTCGTGACGAGAGTCCGGTATTCACTATAGAAAGAGAGGACTTGGTAATTACCGATGCAGACACTCCAGAAGCTCCGGTGAAGATCAAGAAGCGTGACTACAGCGATACCGCAAACAAGATCGAGTTGTCATGGCAGAACAGGAGTTTGGATTACAAGGTGTCCATTGCCGTTGCTGTCGATGTGGTGGACAATCGTGTGAGTGGGAAGCCAAGAAAGAGGGCCATTCAATTGGCAGGGGTGAAGCGAGAGATTCTTGCCAATAAGTTGGCATATTATACGCTGTTCGATTCGATGTATCGGTACACGTATTACACATTCGTCGTCAGCTACAAGAAGATGCGCATTGAAGTTGGTGATGTTGGTACATTGTCGGACGGCTTCAAGGTCGATAATGCTAGGATTCGTATCATCAGTGTGGCAGAGGATAAGGATGGTCGGGGACGAACTATCAATGCCATAGAGGATGTCGCTTCCCTGTACCACGCCGTAGATCACATAACACAACAAGAATCCGAACGAGATGCTGACACGGTAAATACACCGGACCCTGTTGCCGGGGTTGAGTTCCAAGAGTATCCTACAGACTCTGCTCTTGCTATTAGTATCACGCCCGGAAGTGAGTACGCCAATGGGTTCTACATCTACCGAAGCTACGATGGCATCACCTACGATATGGTAGGCCGAACATTGATTTCATCGATAACAGGAGGCAGTGCAAACTCTACAGGGACATTGAGCAAGGCAATGCCTGTATACCCATCGGCGGCTATATGGCTTCCTGACGATGAGATGTACGTCAACATAGGAACAGTAACGGGATTGGACACAGCGATAACACTGGATGATGTGTTCAGAATGAAGCGTTTGATAAAAGTCGGTGATGAGATCATCAGCTACTACGAATGCGACGAGACGGAGGTGGCAGGTGTATGGAGGATTAGAGGACTTCTCCGTGGAGCAAAAAATACCGATCCTGCCGCGCACGCTCCGGGAGAAGCCGTCAGCACTCTTGACGTGGACTTTACTTATTTCCTGAAGGAAGAAGACATCGGAAGTACTCTCTACTTCAAGACGGTCGCTTTCTATGCAGATCATGTTGAAGACATTTCTACAGTGACGGCCTATTCATATTTCGTAGATGGAAAGAGCATCGCGCCACTTCCTGTTTCGTATATGAGAATCAATGGACGGGAACACACCAATAGGTATCCCACTGATAATGTCACCATAGATTGGTTCTTCTGTAGCAAGACATCGGGCTACGGGCGGGGTGGATGGGGTGTCGCTTTGTGGGGCAACTATGTGCAAGACCCTGCTTTGCAGTACATGACAGTTGATCTGTATGATGTCGATGGGACATTGATCGTTTCGGAAGTAAATCCTATCGCTACATATGGAACGCCTCCACAGCATCTGATAACACTGGCTGAGCGTAGCGGAGAGAATCCGATAATCGTCAAGATGACGCCGGGGTCGGTAATACAGAGTCCAGAAAGCAGGGAGATTGTGATCATCAATGAGTAGAATAGAAAAGGACGGTATGGTATGGCTATTGCGTTGACAGACAATTTTGGGTTCCCTCTCCCGGATACGGGGGCTGGTGGGACAGATGCCACAGCCAACTGGGGAGCGGTAATGAATGGCATGATGGTAAAGGTGGATAGACTTCTGGCAGAGGCCAGAAATCCACTCATATGGGATGGAAATACTACCGGGAGGATAGACGGGTCTGAAGTTTTGACATATGATGGTGACATTCTACTGATCGAGTAGTTCGCAAGGACACAAAGACAAGGAGTTTCTCATGGCAAGAGCAAAGGAAAAATGCATCAGTCTACTGGGGTCGGCTTCAGTGGCTCTTGATGCTGTGGCAGGTACGGAGGTGACTCTGTATACCGTGCCCACTGGAAAGAAAGCTGTCATCACACATGTTGTTGCGCGGTCGTTTGATGAGGCCGTGGACGAGGCCGTGGTCACTCTTGGTGAGGCGGGTGTGGCCGGGTCCTGTGACGAGTTTTTGGGAAACCAGACACTCACTAATGTCGGGGCAGGGTACGCGGATGAATGTCTTATCATGCAGCCCATTCCGAATGCAACTCCCGTTGCTGCTTTGATACTGGACGCAGGCGAGTCTTTTGGTTCGCAGATCACAACGGCTGAAACCACTGGAACCGCTGCCGCAGTGTTTGATGTCTTTGGGTATGAATATGATGCATGATAGCATCTACATAGTTGGAGGCGGCCCATCACTGAAAGGATTCGACTTTTCGCAGTTACTGGGGTTGAATACTATTGCTGTGAATATGTCTGCTCTCGATGTCCCCAAACCTACGTATTGCATCACAGCGGACTCCGGTATCTTTGCTAAAGTCCAGAGGGGACTATTCAAAGGGGTGGAGACAACGTGGGTGCTGGTGACAAATCCGAATCACTGTACTCTGAAGTTTCAGGATGGGAAGTTTGTGAACACCAAAACAGGAATGGTGATGAATCCGTTCTGCATGAATATGGTGATTCGCAATGCGGGGACAGATGGGATTGGTTTTACATGGGACGATTTCAAGACGGGCTACAACAGTGGATTCTGCGCCTTTCAATTTGCTGTGTTGATGGGCTACCAGAAAATCTATCTACTGGGGATTGATCTGAACGACGAAGACCCGGAGAGTCACTACCACAAGTACTACTCCGGGCGTTCCATATCAAAGCAGGACCTTTCTTGCTTTGCATCTAATTTCAAGATGGCATTGGAAATCGTGCAGAGAAATACATCCATACAAGTAGCAAGTTGTTCTGCAAGAAGCGTGTTGAATAGTGTCATTCCATATAAACCGTTCGATTGTTTGGATAGGCGTCCTCCCATCCCTGTGCCTCCAAAGGAGATCGACGTGTCCAAAATAAAGGTTCAGATATCCAGAGTACGAAAGGACAGGCTTCGTTTATCTATACTTATCTGTTCCTTGAGCAACAGAAAAGCCAAGCTCAACACACTGTTAGATTCTTTGTTCAAGCAGCAAACTCCAGAAGTAGAGATAATCGTCGCTGTAGATTCTGGGGAGGCCCCGACAGGGACAAAAAGGAACATACTCTTGACCAGAGCCCTTGGGCAGTACGTTGCTTTTGTTGACGACGACGATCAGGTTTCTCCCCTATATGTATCTCAGGTTTTGAAAGCGTTGAAGACCAATCCGGACTGTGCCGATCTATGGGGAGAAATTATGCGAAGAGGCTTCCGAAGAACATTCACGCATTCCATTCAGCATGACGGGTGGTTTGAAAAGGGCGGTACATACTACCGCTGTCCCAATCATCTGAATGCTGTGAAGCGGGAGTTGGCGATGAAAGTTCGTTTCCCTGATGTCAGTAGGGGAGAGGATCGGGACTACTCCCTCAGACTCAGGCCCTTACTGAACACAGAGGGGAAGACAGAGACTGTAATATACTACTATCTGGCAGATTAGTTATGAAGCTGTTATTCAAATATCCGACACGAGAACGATTCGAGTGGTTCAAGACAACACTTACGCAGTACTACGAAATGCTGAGTGGAAGGCATGAGTGGCGATTTGTTGTCACACTGGACGACAACGATCCGCAGATGAACAGCGATGACGCCAAGTTTTTCATGGAGGGATTCCGCTTCTTGGAATTTCACTATGGGCGACACACATCAAAAGTGGATGCCATCAATTCTGGAATGGACCGCTGGCTGGCAGAATGGGACTGGGACTTGTTGATTCTGGTTTCTGACGATATGTTGCCACAAATCAAAGGGTATGACGACATCATTGCCGGGGATATGCAGACGCATTTTCCGGGTATGGACGGGGCACTGCACTATGACGACGGTCTGTACGGCAAGGATAAGTGTATCACACTGTCTATCATGGGGAGGCATATGTTTGAGAACTTTGGGTACATTTATCATCCAGCATACAAGAGCTTTTTCTGTGACAATGAGTTTACAGAAAGTGTGTATGCAATGGAGAAGTGTGTGTTTATTCCCAAGGTAATCATTCGTCACGATTGGAAAGGGCACCATCGTCCCGATGCTCTGTATCGCCGCAACAGTGCCATGGGACGCGATGACGAGGATACGTACAACAGAAGAAAAGCAGCAGGATTTCCAACAGTTTGCTGAGAAGGATTACTATGTACTCACAACGTGACGAAGAAGTTTATATAAAGAGATACTGGGGAGACAAAAGCGATGGTCGTTTTCTGGACATTGGGGCGTACGATGGTGAGGTATTCAGCAATACACGGATGCTGGTGGAGCAGGGGTGGTCTGGGGTTTTTGTAGAACCGTCCCCATCAGTGCACGGTATTCTGGAACAAAGGTATGGACGTGATGTTCGGTTTCGGATTGTCAAGGTGGGTTTGGGTTTACACAAAGGGGTATTCCCGTTCTACGACTTTTCAGGTGACGCTGTGTCATCATTCGATCCAACTCACGCAGAGTTGTGGAAAGAAAAGGGTAAACGTATACCTGTCATGCTCAACATCCCTGTGATAACGTGGGAAGAGCTTTTGGCTGATGTTGGTCGGGACTTTGATTTTATCAACATCGACGCAGAGGCATGGAGTGTTGACCTGATTGAAGCCATGCCGTTCAAGAGTCTCACGAAGCTCAAGATGATCTGCGTCGAGTTTGATCGCAAAGAAGGGCGAGTGTTGAGAGCCGTACAACCACACGGTTTTGAGCTTATTCACAAGACACCAGAAAACATGCTTCTCGTAAAAAATAGAAAAGAGTCGTTATGAATTTGAAATTAGTGTGCGGGCACACGATTGCTGAACTTCCTAAGAAGTCCGGATGTGTTCTGGATATTGGTGGACACAAGCTGGGCTTTGCTGGTCCGATGGCAATAGATGGTTACAAGGTATTCGTCATCGAACCGGATAAGGACACGCCCCTTCCGAAGGACCCAAACATTCATCTGATCAGAACGGCCTTAGTTTCGCAGGGCCGTGCTGGACAGGTATGCAATCTGGTGAAGTGGAGTTCTGGCGAAGGTAATCATCTCGACTGTCTCCCCGGAGGAGTTCCAGAAAGCAGTTCGATGCAACTAACAACAACGATGTCTATCGCACAGATTCATAATATGTTTAAGGTAGACGTATGGGACATCGTTAAGATGGACTGCGAAGGTGCGGAGTACGATGCTCTTCTGGAGTGGCCGGGGCCGATTGCTCGACAGATTACCATTGAGTTTCATGAACACACCGGAGGTCATCGTGACGGAAAGTCTGTGTATCCAGCGATACTGAACCATCTGGGACAGTGGTACGATGCTGTGCAGCACGTTGCAGAAGTTCGGTATTACTGTAAGAAACCAAACTACTGGGATTCTTTGTTCGTTCTGAAAGAAGAGGTATCGTGACATACACAGGAAAAAAACTCTGGTATCATGACGTACTGATCGAAGAACTTCAGGTTCTCAGAGAGGTTCTCATGAAGAATGAAGTTCCGTTCTGGATAGATTTCGGAACACTCCTTGGCGCATATCGTGACGGGAAGATGATCCCGTGGGATTACGATACGGATGTTAGTGTTTGGATAGATGATGCAGAGAAAATGCTTGCCGCTGTGCAAGCGATGAAGAGCAAGGGATTCGATACACGGGGAGATCGCAACGCCAAGCACCTCCGTGTCGTCCGGTTCTTCAAAGACGATTTCGATTTCCATGTGGATATATTCCCATGGTTCGTTGACAGTGACAACGATGGTATGGTGAGGGCAGCGGTCAAACATTCGATATGGAGACACCCGTTAGAATTGAAAAACTTTGTTGATATAGAATTTGAAGGCGTCATGTATCCCTCCCCAGAAAATCCGAAGCCGTTCTTCGAAAGATTCTATGGGGCTACGTGGAGAGAACCAAAAGTGTTGAGTGGCAATGCTGTTTGGATTAAGAACCACGACCCAACAAACCAAGACATCATCGATGAAATTCACAAGTACGGTGGGTATTGATGATCGAACTTCTACAACAACTTCCAAATGCACATACTGTCAGTTTTTCTGTATTGACATTCCATAAGCTCGTGTTTGAAGAAAGGGTGAAGCTCAACTGTGTGTACTGTCATAACTACAATCGCAAGTGTACATGCCCGCCAAGACTCGACCATATTGATTTCAGGAAGGCGTTGAGTGAGTATAGTAACTTTGCTGCCGTCATATACAAGCAGAGCATAGCAGCGTCCGTAACTGACATCGACAGACGTATATCTACCCAAAAGTTGTCTGAGTTTTTGTATTCTGCTGAAGAGGTGTTGTGGGAGAATGGGTACCCACTTGCCATGACGTTCACCGGAGGATCATGTAAGGTCTGTGACAAATGCAATGGACGAACACATGCGAAAGGATGCCGCATTCCAATTGAGGCGATGGGAATAAATGTGGTGCGTACAATGAATAATGTAAGAGTGCCTATTATTTTTCCCCCAAAACATTTCTTCTATAGAGTGGGGTTAATCGTATGGTGATTGTAATTTTTGGAGCTTCCGGTGGAATCGGATCGGCTGTTGCATCAGCTCTACAGGAAAACAACACACTCGTTCTGGTCAGTCGGCATCTGGAAAGAAATACGTTTGGTAAGATGATTACATGGAATGCCGATATCACCGATAAGAAACAGATTGACGATGCTCTATCATCTACCCAGCATCTGGTTGGGGACATCGATGCCGTAATCAACTGTGTTGGCATTCCGATGGCTTCTCGCGTAGACCAGATGACACTGAGTGATATCAAAGGAGTGTTTGACACCAACTTCTTTGGTGCGGTTCAACTGGTACAATCTGCCATGAATTTTCTCAGAGACACAGGACATATCATCACTATCGGATCACTCAGAGCATTCGAGCATGGTGCTACCAAGTCTGCCTACTGCGCGTCGAAGGCGGCGTTGGATATGTTTCTGAAGTGTTTTCGAATGGAAGTTCCAGAGGGTATCAGGGTATCTGTTGTTCATCCGGGTTTTGTGGACACGGATTGGTACGGGGAAGAGTCGAAGATACCGTATGTTCGGAACGAGGACGGGGAATACATATCAATGAAAGTCACTCAGCCCGAAGATGTGGCAGAAGCAGTGCGTTATCTACTGTATTCTCCACCGACATCGAAGATCAACGAAATCCGAATGGGTGAAGTACTTGGTGAAAGGAAGGACGTTTGGCTCTTGTAGTCTACACTGCGGGCACATGGGATTTATTCCATGTAGGACATCTGCGACTCATCCAGAGGTGCGCGGACTACGGATACTTGATCGTGGGTGTATCGACAGACGATCTTGTGGAGCAGTGCAAAGGAAAAAGGCCGTTCGTTCCGTACGATGAAAGGTTCGAGATCGTTCAATCTATTCGGCATGTGGATTGTGCTGTTCGGCAATCGGAGTTTTTGGATTTCCGTGACATGATCAGATTCAGGATGGACATACTCATCCTAGGTGATGACTGGAAAGACTCCGATGCTGATGGCATCACATGGGCACGAAAGGAAAAACAGTTGGTGTTTCTTCCACGAACACCCTACATAAGTACTTCCATTATCAAGGACAGGTTGAAGCATATTGAGGATTGAACCATGTACAACATAGAAGGAGCCCGTTGGATTTCCGATCAGGTCAAAAAAGAGTTCGGAGACCTTTCCGGAAGAAGTGTTTTGGAGTATGGAAATCAGGAAGTGTGGCAGCACGCGAAGCCTACCATGAACACTGATTCTGACATGGCTAGGGATTGGTTTGTTGCTGTGCTAAAAGCCTCCCGGTACGAATGTATAGATACCAACGGGCTGAACGGCGCGATACAGATTGATTTGGGAGATCAGGTTCCCCCGCAATACCAGAATCTGTACCACGAGTTTGATGTAGTGACGAATGTGGGGTGCTCTGAACATTTCGGAGAAGAAGCACAGCGACAGTGGAAGGCCTTTGTGAACGCTGTGTACTTCGCGAACACAGGCGGTATTGTGCTTCATCAATTGATTCCTGCGGGACAGTGGGAAAATCACGAGCACTGTAATGTTTGGTACAAAGACGGCATAGGGACAGTCCTTGCGAATACGTTGCAGTGTGATCTGGTTGTGGAAGAGCGTATCAATCTGCCTACCTTGAATCCTAACGTGGATTACATATGTGTGTGTTTGCGAAAGACTGGGAGTGTCTTTTTTCCAAGCGGCCCACCACTTGAATTTGTGGAGAAACTGTCATGGAAAACCTGAAAAGAGTTGTGGTAAATTTCGCCAAAGGTGGTTGGTACCCGAAAGGCCAGAAGAGATTGGTGAGGAGTTTTCTAGCCGCAGGGTATGACGGGGACTTCATGTTGGCTGGAGATGAGTCCGAAATCGGATGTCCTCGACACAAGGAAGTTCCGTACGCCTTCAAAGCCTACATGCTGAAGCAGGCTGTGGAGGAAGGATACGAACAGATTTTCTGGTGCGACTCTGCTATTGTTCTTGTGGGGCATCTATCTCGCTTGTACGAGCAACTGAGTTCAGTTGGCTACATCTTTGCCTACGGTGGCTGGAACAACGGACAGTGGTGCAGTGACGCCGCCTTGGTGACGCTTGGGATTACACGAGAAGAGGCCTTCGACACACCACACATGATGGCCAATATGATGGGCTTCGATATGCGGCACCGTCTGTGCAGGACATTCCTTGAAAAGTACTACGAGAAGGCTACGGATGGTGTGTCCTTTAAGGGGGCGTGGCGTAACAACAACCACGAGGTGTCCAATGATGATCGCGTGCTGGGACATCGGCATGATCAAACAGCGGCATCCGTTATTGCGTGCCAACTGGGGATGACAGATTGGCTGACAAACTGGACGGAGTACAACACGCTCACGACTAACCCAGAGATAATGTTCTTGACGTATCCAGAACATATGTGATGAAAACAATAGTTGTCAGATGTCTATAGAATACTGGAACAATTATTACAGCAGAGGCGGTGGGATGCACAAGCCCTCCGAGTTTGCCAAGGTCTGCTTGCCGCAGATGTCACCTCCTTGTTCGGTACTGGATATCGGGTGTGGTATTGGAGCAGACTCCGTATTCTTTTCTACGTATGGCATACACGCCATCGGTGTCGATGGATCAGCGGAAGCTATTCATCGATGTGCAGGCCTGTGGACGTATATGAACTGCCCATCCGATGTTTCGTTTGTATGTATGAAGATAGAATCATTAGTGGAATGCAGCATACAGTGCGATCATTACTATCTCCGCTTCATGCTCCATGCCGTTCTACCCGATGCACAATTCAAATGCTTACAGTGGATAGGATCAAATATCAAGGAGGATGGGCGTTTGTTTATCGAAGCTCGGAGTGACAGGGACCCCTATGCAGCGATAGGTGGGCACGAGCGTTACCG
>Ga0307378_10009126_pt1 | contig 13066 bp, 15 predicted proteins | sample UN1MG_FD_202238 | JGI IMG/M metagenome (GOLD analysis project Ga0307378, IMG submission 202238) | Soil microbial communities from Risofladan, Vaasa, Finland - UN-1 | ecosystem: Environmental > Terrestrial > Soil > Coastal area > Acid sulfate soil | place: Finland: Risofladan, Vaasa | collected... | reverse complement strand
TTCTCCAGGAAGCAAAAGGGGAAGGCTTTCTACGAGAAGAGATTAATTTAGATGCAGTAAGTTTGGCATTTTTTGGGCTTATTCAAACAGCGATAATCCAATTCGCATTGACTAACTACACAGTTCCCCCTATCACTAAATTTCAAACGCTGTGGAATGTCTTTATAACAGGCATAGAAAAGAAAAATCGAGACATATAGGGTGAGAGCAACAAATTGTATTAATAAGAAGGGGGCAATGTGCTAATTCAAATAATTTTGTCTGCATTAAGGTGATATTTGGAGTAACCTATTTATGTAGAAGCCGAGAAAAAGGCGAAAAAAGAAAAATAAATTTTTTGAGAGTAAAGAGGAGATTATTGTGCCTATTGGGAATGCTTATGCTACAGGAAATATCATTGCATTTATCGAAAAATACCATCTAAAAAATAAGAAACTGAATGTGTTAGATGTCGGCTGCGGCATTGGGCACAATGGTTTTATTTTTAGAGAGATGTTTGAGATAAGATATCTAAGACTAAAGCCAGAGGACTGGATACATCGGGTTGAGGCTATAGAGATATTTGAAGGTTATAGAAATCCGGTTTGGGAATATGTATATAACGAGGTAATGGTTTGCAATTGTTTAAGAACAATACCTCTTTTAGAAAATAAGAAGTATGACATCGTCTTTGCCACTGAAATCCTTGAGCATTTTGAGAAAGGGCAGATGTATTTCTTGTTAGATAAGTTGATAGAAAAGATAACTAATGATGGGAGTATAATCATCACTATTCCTGTTGGGGAAGAAAAAGCAGTTTTACAACAGAAAGAGCTTCTGGGCAATGTTTACGAAACTCATAAGAGTTATTTAACTATCAAGGACTTTGAAAAGTATTATATTAAACACAAAATAAATGACGGAGTGTTTATGATTGGGAGGCAAGTATGAAGAAGATTTTACTCATCAGCTTTGAATATCCCACAGGTAAAACGTATTGTGGCGGCGTAGGCCAAATTGTTAAACAGTGCAGAAAAGCTCTAACCAGTTTAGGATATGAAGTTTATGTGCTTATAAGCTCGGAATTTCAGAAAAAGTATCCGGTTAAATTATTGCTCCCCGATGGTTCTCTCTTGTCTTACTCCAATTTTTGGGCTTTTCAGAACCAATATGATTGGCATGGATTTAATTACGTCATTCAACATTTTGTAAATTTAACTGAAGAATTGAAGAAGCTTAAAAAAGTTAGGAAACATAGACCTAAAATAATCTACCACTTTCATAGTATCTTAAGGAGAGAAAAGGACTCAGGATTTAAAACGCTTAATCATTTCCTTTTTAATCAAGAAAAAATGATTGATATTGCTGATAAAATAGTCTGCCCTTCTAAATATGAATATGATAATTTTATGAGATATTTTCCATATTTTGGCGAAAAAGTCAGTATAATAGAAAATACAGTCGAGACTTTCCCCATCCAAAAAGAAAGAATCCAGGATATCAAGATTCAGTATGGAATTAACAAGAATGACATTGTCTCTATCTATGTAGGTCGCCTGGAAAAAATAAAAGGCGCTGAAATTCTCATTCAAAACATGCCGAAGGTATTAAATAGACATAAAAATCTTAAGATTTTCATAATCGGAAAGACATTAGAGAGAAATCTTCATAGACAGTTGATGAAGATTAAAAGAAGATTTCCGCGTCAAGTATTTTGTATGAGATATTTAGAAAAAGAGATATTATTCCAGTATTTTTATCTAAGCGATATCTATATAAATACATCTTTAAGTGAATCATTCTCACTAACTACTCATGAGAGTGCTTTATGCAATAATGCCCTTTTGCTTAACTCACTTCCAGTGTTTGAAAAGTTTAAAAACGCTGCTTTATTCTTTTCCCATCCTGATACCAATGGTAATGGTTTTATTTCTAGATACGAAGCGTTAATTAGAAATAGAGAATTAAGGAAGGAACTTTCCCATAAAGCCTCAAGAATTGCAAAAGATTTTTTGTTTAAGAATAGTTTGCAAGAAAGCTTTTCTGATTTTTTCAAAATAGTTTGAAATATATTTAAGGCTAAAAATTACTCCCTCAATAGAAAAATCTGCTGCACGGGAATTTGAGTTAGATGTGGACTGAAGATAGTCTGATAAATGCAATTGAGAAGAATTTAAAAGGCTATAAATTCATTGTGGCCTCAAATAGAGAGCCTTATACGCATGAGTATAGGGGTAAGGAAATTAAGTGCATTAAGACAGTGAGTGGTGTTACTATTGCTCTCGATTCTGTTATGCAGGCAGCAAGGGGAGTGTGGATAGCCTGGGCAAGCGGAAATGCTGACAAAGAGGCGGTTGATGAAAACAGTTGCGTTAGGGTTCCGCCGGATAATCATAGGTACACCTTAAAAAGAATTTGGCTATCAAGAGAGGAAGAGGACGGATACTATTATGGTTATTCTAATCAGGCTCTTTGGCCTCTATCCCATATTGTTTATGAAAAACCTGTTTTTTTGAAAGAACATTGGCTGATATATAAAAAGATAAATCAACGCTTTGCGGAGGCCATATTAGAAGAAATGGGAATGGATAAAGCATTTGTATGGCTTCAGGATTACCATCTAACATTAGCAGGAAAATACATAAAAAAGAAGAGAACAGATGCTATCGTATCAATGTTCTGGCATATACCTTGGCCAAATCCAGAAGCTTTTAGAATTTGTCCTCAAAAGAAAGAGATTCTGTCAGGTTTACTCTCCTGTGACCTTTTGGGCTTTCACATAAGGTATCACTGCATTAATTTTATGAATACGGTAGATTTTGAGCTTGAGGCAAAAACAAACTATGAAGAAAATAGTATTATTTATCAAGGACACAAAACACTTGTAAGAGCTTTTCCTATTAGTGTTAATTTTGAAGGTATCTCAAATGAATCTCAGAGCCTACCAGTTGTTCAGGCGATAAAGCATTTGCCTGATCAAATTTCTCCTTCTTATGAAATCTTAGCTTTGAGCGTGGATAGAATTGATTACACCAAAGGGATTTTAGAAAGATTAAGAGCTATAGACAGATTTCTGGAAAAATATCCTGAATATCAAAGAAAAGTTGTATTTTATCAGATTGGAGCATTTTCAAGGATTCGTATTAAAACATATAAGGATTTAATTAATAAAGTGCAACAACTTGTGGAAGAAATAAACTGGAAATATAAAGCAGGAAATTGGTATCCCATTGTTTTAAATACTAAGGGTATAGATTATGTACAACATTTGGCTTTGTATCGAAGCGCTGATTTATGTATTGTGAGTTCTCGGCACGATGGGATGAATTTAGTAGCAAAAGAATATGTGGCAGCTAATGTAGACCTTAAAGGGGTATTGATTTTAAGCAAATTTACTGGTTCTGCGCGTGAATTCTCCAAAGGGGCGATTTTGATTAATCCTTATGATTTTGAATCAACTGCAGATGCGATAAAAAAAGCTATTCAGATGTCTAAAGAAAAAAGGGTAGAACGTATGCGTAAGATGAGAGATATTGTAGCCGAGAGAAATATTTATAGATGGGCAGGTAAATTTATCTCAAATTTAGTGAGATTATAAACGTTATTTGAAAGTAGACAATCAAGGTTGAGTAGAGAGAAGGTTGACAAATGAGAAACATATGCACAATGCTGTGGATATGAATGAGTTAGGTAAATTGTCTCTTCCTCTTATTAGTTGGACCGCAGAACTTATTTGACCTCGAGTAGCCTTTCCGGGGGCTCTAGGCGTAAAAACTGACGTTCCTTGTAAAAATCCCATTCCTGTAGGGAAATAAAAAATGAACTCTAAAGCAAAAGTCATTTAGAAGATTTGGTTCTGCGAGCCTCTAAAAAGGCTTTGTGAGATTTTTTATCTAAAGGAGGTGAAACTTGGAAGGAAAGATAAGGGACTTTTCCGGGAAAGGGGGGATTCGGGTTCATCGTTCAGGAAATGGAAGAGAAGTATTCTTCCACCTCTCCACTTTGGAGGTGATAGATTTTGACGCTTTAGAAGAGGGTAACAGCGTAGAATCCAATTTGGAGAAAACCCCGAAAGCCTTAGGGTAATGAGTATAAGAAGTATAAAAGCATATGGTAAGGAGGTATGATATGTTAACAGTGACTGCAACTGCAAAAGAAAAACTTAAAGAACTCTTACAAAAACAGATAACGGAACCAGAAGTGGCTATCAGGATTACTTCTTCCCCGGCGATGCCAAACAAGTTAGAGTTGGTTTTGGACAAAGAAAAAGAAGAGGATCAAGTAGTGAAAAGCGAAAAGGGTATAAAGCTATTGCTTATAGCCTCTGATTTAGCCCCAGCGCTAAAGGGTCTGGTTATCGATTACCAGGAAACACCTCAAGGTACAGGTTTCACCATATCGAAGCCTGCTCCTGGTACATAATGCTGCAAAGCCGAATTAGCCGATTATTCCCTCGTTTAAGTTTCCGCTGAAGATTTACATTAAAGGTGACGAGGAAGGGAATTAGGAAATTCCTTAATAAGGAGTAGCGTGAATGAGTAAACATAGAAGTAATGAGAATTGGAAGGTTCACGACTTTATTATTAGGAGATTAAAAGGGTGGCTGGAAAATCAAGGGAAATATGTCGTGGCAAATCCAGGACAGGAGAAAAACCCCAATGCGTCAGTCAAAAGAGGCGGGACTTTTGTGTATCCCGATTTGGTAGTTAGACCTTCAGAAGTGGGAGAAATTACAGATCTCTTTGAAATTGAGACAGGGGATAGCATAGATTCTGAAGAGGCCGAGCAGTGGAGAATCTATAACGTTGGAGTGTCAAGATTCTATCTCATAGTCCCGAAGCGTTCTATAAGAAAAGCAGGAGACTTGATTATAGAGAAGAGCCTTTCGGTAGCTGGAATCGGCTTTTATGATAGCTCTCTCAATGTCTACTTACCGGGAGGCGTCTAAAGATCTTTTTAGAATATAGGGATAAATGCTGGTATTGAGCAATTGAAGAAATTGACCCCGGGAGAGATAACCCTGGTAGCAGCAGGAATGAGCCTGGCAGTGGAAAGGTTGGTAGTATTAGAGGTCTCCCCTGTCTGGAGAGCAGAAACCGCGGGAATCTAGTGTTATAAATTGGATTAAGGAGGTGTCAAAATGCGGGGCAAAATTAAGAAGGACAAACCTGATACAAGATCTCAGATAACCTCTCTCCAAAAAGAATTAAAGAGATATAAAAAAGGAAGCAAGAGTTGAAGAGAATGTAAGAATAAGATCAAAGACCTAAAAGAGGCCCTGAGAAGGCGATAATTAAGAAAGGGAGGTGATAGAAAGATGAGAAAATTCCTGATAGAGTGTCCTTTACTATTTCTGGTTCTTGCTTTTGCCTTATTCTTATCTACCGGGTGCGCAAAGAGAGCTCACCTTAGTGCAAGTGTCGGGAGGTATGAATATTCTTCCTCGAGTGGGCAAGTTGAGGTGTATATTCCGGTAAGAAATGACGGAGAAAGAGATATCGGTACCTATAAGATACACTACAGGGTTACCTATAATTCTTTACCTCACGACGCCTGGACAAGTGGATTGAATTTGAATGAAGGGGAAAGCCGAACAGAATACGCTATTACATCCATTGGGACAGGGAAAACAGTAAGTGATGTATCAGTTACTGATGTCAAGTGGAAAGTTCAGTGAGTGAAAAAGCAGTGGGAGACTATTACCGACGTTGAGAAAGTCGATTGTAGAGCAAATGTAGAGCTATTTTTACTGACGGGAAAGGCTGAATTTCTCCCTTGAGCCAGAAGTGACTCTTATTTGAGTTTCTAAAAAGGTCTTATTATTGAGAAAAGACCACCTGTTGACTGCTAGACTCTTAAAAAGTGACCTTAGCTCATACTTACCCTCTATTCTTGGGAGTGGAAGAAAAGACTATGGCCCGATGAGAAAACTATCCCTGGAAGAAATAGGAGTGGCTATGTATACTGACGGGATCAAGGTTGATTTAACCGAAGACGAGGTTAAAGAAGCTATCGATTTAGGAGTGAAAAATAGGGATTCTCCTGAGAGTATTCGCTCACTTTACTGTTTTGGTGGAGGGGTAGGTCGAAAGGAATACGGATTCGTGGCTACTAAGTTTTACACCCTTGCCTTCTTGGGCTGTCGATTGGCAAAGAGGTATAAAAGCCCAGAGAGAGAAGAAATTGAGGAAATCTTGAATAGCAAAGAACTTTGGATTGGGATTTGTACTTACGGAGATAAGATTGACTTTGCCGAAAATTACCATATAGTCTTAACAGAAGGCAAGAAGGTTATCCAGCCTGTAAATCCCCGTGCTCCCCGATGGACCAACACGACCGCTTCCTCTCCAACAAGTCTCTCATACCAGGCAACGATAATAGCCTCCTTTCCTTACTCCAAAATTAACACGAAAGCCAAAGCTACGATAGTCCTGATTAAAGATAGAGGGAAGAGTAGTTTTAAGGTTGACTTCTCACGGTACAAATAGAAAGAGTCTGTAAAATGAATTGGTATTTGATGTAGTCTATAAGAGTGTCTCCCTTGAGTTTGGTCCGGAGAGGGTTGCTTATTCCGTAAGGTTAGCCCTGGACAGACTATAGGGTTGTAGCGGAATTATGTTTCGAGATGGTAACAAATTTTTGGAATGAAGGAAAGGGGGGTGAAGAAATGAAGAGAGTTTTGGGACTGTTTTTGTTGAGTCTTCTTTTGGTAGGGTTGACAGGATGCCCAAAAAGGCCTTTAATTCCACCTGTTGATCAGGCCAGAGTAGATGCAGAGAATGCCATTGCTTCTGCTGATGAAGCAATAAGTGCTGCCCGGGAAGTTGGTGCTGATAACACAATAGCAGAGTCTTTACTTGAGTGGGCACGAAGTGCCTTCGCCGAAGGCGACTATGCAACTGCTACTTCCAGAGCTTGGGAGGCAGAAGCATCTGCAAATGAAGCAAGAGAAGCGGCTTTGGCAGAGGCAAAAGGAGGAGAAGAAGAGGAAATTGCAGTAGAAGGGGAAGAGGTGGTAGAAGAAGCACCAAGAATTTATGTGGTAGGAACCTGGGAGAGGGATCGAGATTGTCTCTGGAACATTGCCAAGAAGAGGAGATTTTATGGAGATCCTTGGAAGTGGAAGAGGATTTACAGAGCAAACCAGGATAAAATTAAGGATCCCGATTTAATTTACCCTGGGCAAAGGCTAACTATTCCTTAATTGAAAATTTAGGAATCGAGCCGCGGGAATCCTTGGTATTTTAATACCGAGATGAAAGCGACTATCTGTTAAGGTGTTTATAGTGCAAATTATTGACTTAACTGATACTTTTTGTTATACTATCTACATATGGGGAATCTCACACACGCAAGGACAGTTGTATATAATGTTAATTACCATATTGTATGGTCAGTTAAATACAGACGGGAGGTTTTAACCGAAAAGATAGCTGACAGGCTGAAAGTTATTTTATACGACATAGCGAAAGAAAAAGGGTTTGAAATCAAGAGTATAGAAGTGATGTCAGATCACGTGCATGTTTTTGTATCGGCGCATCCGAAATTTTCTGCATCTTATATCTATAAAATGTTCAAAGGCATTTCCGGCAGAAGAATATTTATAGAGTTTCCGAGGATAAAGAAGAATCTGTGGAAAGGTCAGTTGTGGAATCCATCAACATACATTGAAACGATAGGGCACATATCAGAAGAAACCATTAAAAAGTATGTTGAAGACCAGAGGAAGGGATGATCTTAAAGGCATTTAAATACAGGCTGTATCCTACCGAAAAACAGAAGGAGTTTCTTGAGAAACACTTTGGTAGTTGTCGTTTTGTGTATAACCACTTTCTTGCTTTACGGAGAGATACATGGCAGAGAAATAAACAATCAATATCTGGATTTGAGTGCAAACGTCAGTTGAAAAATCTTAAAACTGAATTCCCATGGTTAAAAGATGTAAATTCCCAATCGTTGCAAGACGTAGTATTAAACCTTGAAAAGGCATACAGGCGTTTTTTTAAAGGTTTTGGCGGCTATCCGAGATTTAAGACAAAAAATGGATTTCAGTCCTTTGCTGTTCCACAGAACTTCAGAATTGAGGATGATAAGCTCTACATACCGAAAGCCAAAGATGGCATTAAGGTCAAACTGCACAGGGCAATTAATGGTATTCCCGGGATTGCAACCATTTCCAAAACACCATCAGGCAAATATTTTGTATCCATAATTTCTAAAACAGTAACGGAAAAACTGCCTATTACGAACCGCAAGATAGGCGTTGACCTCGGGCTTACGCATTTTGCCACACTGTCAGGGGGCGAGAAGATAGAGCATCCTAAGACGTTGTTGCAATCAGAGCGACTTCTTAAGAAACTACAACGTCAGTTATCTAGGAAAGAGAAAAGCTCTAGAAATCGCAATAAAGCACGGCTAAAAGTGGCAAAGCTTAACGAGAAGATTACGAATCAGCGTAATGATTTTCTTCACAAACTGTCCCATAGGCTTATCAACGAAAACCAGGTGATATGCCTTGAAGACTTAAATGTGAAGGGCATGGTTCGTAACCGTTACCTTGCTAAAGCTATCAGCGATAGTGGATGGGGAGAGTTATGCCGACAGGTGCAATACAAAGCTGATTGGTATGGCAGGACGGTGAAACAGATACCGAGATTTTATCCGTCCAGTAAGGAATGCAGTATTTGTCGGTTTGTAATGAGTGATTTAAAGTTATCCCGGAGGACATGGACATGCCCCAACTGTGGCACAGTCCATGACAGGGATGATAACGCATCAAGTATAATATTAAGCGTAGGGCAGGGCATGCCCGAAATAACGCCTGTGGAGAGAATGGCCTCTGTTTCTTCGATTCTGTCGATGAAGCAAGTCAACTCGAAGAAGCAGGAAACTCTCGCATCTTGAAAGATGCACGGGATTTCAATCCCGTGAGTATGTCACTTTACCATGTTAGGGGAATCTTGGAGGAAGCCCTTGTATTTGAGGCAAGGGCTTTTTTCTTTTGGGTTGACAAATTTTTATTTTCCTTGCTTTTTGCAAGAAGTTTAAATATAATATATTTCGCCGTGGAGGGGCCATCCTTTATATTTGCTGACTTTACTTTCACCCAGACAGTTTTTTCTGTTTCTAAAGGTCTTATTTGATAGGTCGCACAACCTGTCAAGAATAGAAAGGACAAAAATATTAGAAGTTTATTATTCATTAGGGGATTCCCTTTTTTCACTCAATAGTTTTCACATTCAGCTGGATCGGTTACGTCACGTGCCCTGCTCAGGATTTCTCTTCCCAGATTGGCAACGAGATAGTAAACTTGGTTCCTTTTCCTACCTCGCTATCTATGTCTATATCTCCATTGTGGTCTTTTATGATGCGGTAGGCCATTGACAGGCCCATTCCGGTTCCCTGCGGGCCCTTGGTTGTATAGAAGATGTCAAATAATTTTTTTAAATTCTCTTTGGGAATCCCGTGACCATTGTCCGATATGGTTATCTCCACCTTATTGGGATTTTCTTGCCCAACTCTTGCCGAAATGCCAAGTTCTCCTTTCTTGCCGGCCATAGCCTCGCAGGCATTTATGACCATGTTCAGAAAAGCCTGCTGGAGCTGGACACCAATCCCTTTTATCTTAGGCAAGTCCTGGGAGATATCCTTGGTTACGTTTATGCCCCCATGGGAAATCTGATACTGGGCCAGGCCTAGGGTGTCTTCCATTACGGAATTCAAGTCTGTGGCCTCAAAGTCTCTGTCCGCAGGCTTGGCATAACCCCTTATCCTCTGCACAAGGTCAGCCCCTTTATGAGCGGTCTCTATCATTCTCTCCTGTCTGTCTTTTATCTCTTCTAAAAGTTTTTTTCTGTCTTCCTCGCTTATATCTTTTCTGTCTAAAAGGTCTTTTATGTCGCGTACGCATAACTGGGCCCCGCAGCTAATCACAGCCAGAGGATTATCTATCTGATGGGCAAAACCGGTAGCCAACTCGCCTATGGAAGAGAGCTTGGCTGCCTGAAACATCGTCGCCTGGGATTCTTTAAGTTCCTGATAGAACTGGGCATTCTCAACCGCCAGAGCAGCCTGTCCGGCCAGAATCTTGAACATATCCAAATCCTCGGGCGTGTAAATCTCTCTGGAGCGCTTTGTGCCAAGAACCAAAAAGGCAACAAGCTCTTTGCCAATAAAGGCAGGCAATAATAGAGATGCCCCCATGCTTCTCAATTGTTTTTTTACTTCTTCCGAATGTTCAGGCTCATTAATTTCAAAATGGCTTATGATTTCTTCCTTCAAAAGGGGTCCTATGTCTCTGCTTCCAGCCAACATACGGACTAGAGGCGCATCCCCAGACAGGGAATCTCCAAACTGTCTTCTTCTCTCCTTGCCATAGCAGACTTCCCTCACGTATTCATCGGCTTTCTTGTCAAGAAGATATATGCGGGCATGACTGATTCCGATTTCCCTTGTCACGTTGCGGATGACTAAAACCAAGAGGCTTCGCAAGTCCTTGGTCAGGGTCATCTGCTTTGCCAGTGCAATTAAATTCTTCTGGTATCTCCGCCGTTCGCTGAAAAGAGCAGCCTCGGTTTTCCGGCGTATGAACCCATAAATAGCCGGGCCTAAACTGGCCAGAAGAAGTGCCATGCCGACAGGCACAAACCACCAGTTTCCTCCTATCCTGTCGAAAAAGTAGGCTTTGCCCCAGTATCCCAATACCAAAGGAGTGACAAGCACAAAGGCATACACGGCCGCAAATACAGTTCCTCGGGTAATGGCTACGGTGATGTCCATCAAGCGATGTTTAACAATAGCGTAAGCTACAACAAAAACATAAAGAGGTACTGTATAGATCCCAAACGGATTAAGGGGATACAGCCTTATGTTAAAAACCCACAAGAAATTGAGAGACCCGCCCATATATCCAAGTAACGACCCCCAAAACAAATACTTCGTCTGATTTGCCCTGATTCCAGAAAAAGTATGGTGCGCTTTAAATAGCTTATATAATCCATAAGTTACATACGCAACGAAAAAGAGAAGACAAACCAGGTAAAAAGCCCCTGGCTCAACAATGTATCTAAACAAAAATTTAGGAACCATATCCTTTATGAACAATTTGGTTGGGCAGATAATCAAAAGAAAAAAGCTAATTAAATAGCCTAGAACAACCACATTCTTTCTTTGTTTAATCTCATCCAAAAAAATGAGGATAAAGTGTACAAATAGAGTTGGAATAAAAAATACGCCACAATGAAGCAATCGGGCCCAAAGCAGAGCCATTGCTTTGTCTTGTGGATTCTGAGCATAAAAAAGAAGGCCTTGGCAAAAACTCCAAACCGTAATGCTGAGGTAATAGAGCGCAAAGATTCTGTTTGTTTTACCTTTTCTGTTTTTAAAATAGACAAAAGTTGCAAGTAGAAAAGTTGTAAGGGAGGTCAATAAAGGGGCAATTGCGTAGTGGTTTAAAAGGCTCATCGCTGTTTCCTGTTACCTAACTAAAGACAGACTAAAGAATATTCAACTTTTTTTGATTTTAATCTAATGTCTTTGCAGCCACAGACATGCAGTTTGAATCCAAAGGATTTGCATATGGAATTTAACTCGTCGTATTTTGCCATCTTATCCTTTAGGGGGGTTGAAAGCACCGTCCCTTCCGTGGTAGGAGCTTTCTCTGTAAAGGACTTAAGAGGGTTCTGCAACAAGGGTATTTTTTTAAGTCTCCGTAAGGACGATGCGGGAACAAATAAATAAGTAGCAATGATTATTACCGGTATTTTAAGCCTCGCGATTTTCCTTATGATAGTCTTTAAGGTTTCGGGAGAATCGTCTACTCCAGGTATAAGAGGATCCATCCTTACGCCGAGGCGGCACCCGGTTTTGCCTAAAGCGACCAGATTGGAGAATCTCTCCTGAACGCTGGGGCAGTAAGGCTCTAAGATAGAATTTCTCTTCTCATCCAGGCTTGTTATCCCGACAGCAATTTCCACCTGGGAAGAGAATTTCTTGATCAAATCAATGGTCTTTCGGGGTATTATGCCTTTGGTCAAAATCCAAAAATTTATCCCTTTTGGCAATAGGAAAGAAAGAAACTCATGAGCCAAATCTTTTGCTTTTGGAGCAAAAGGCTCGCTAAAAGGGCTTAAGTAAATAAAAGACGGGAACTTTTTCATTTTATAGATGGGGGAGATATCAACGCACCGACCAGACCAGATACGGTTAATCTTTTCTTGGGTCTTGGAGAAATGGCAATACACACATCCGTACTCGCAGCCTATGGTGAAATCCACGCCGGACATTTCAACGCACGGCACATTATAAGGCTGGCTGATAAATTTGACCTTGGGCTTTGTTAAGGCTCCTTTCAACACATCCAAATCTCTCTTTTTGAATCTGATAAAGCATATACCGTATGTGAATTTTCTCTGTTGAACTAGCCGTCTGTCCCAGATAACTTTGAATGCCGTTTCTATTGTCTCTTTGGGAGAAATCTCTATTTTCGCCTGTGACTTAGACAGAGGCAGCGGTTTATCCAAAACAAATCTTAGACCTGTCTCGCTTAAATCAACAACCTTTCCAAAAAATTCGGGAGTTATGCGAATCGGAAGTTTGACCGTTACTCTTGGAAACTGTCTTTTCTCTTTTTTCATGCCCGAAACCCCTGGAGATTCTCTTCTGTCAGAAGTATCTCTTATTTTCATAAGCCTGCTGACTTAGATAGGTCTGATTTGTGGAATATTAAGGGTCTTTCTCCTCATGCGTGGCCAAAAGGCCCAGAGCCAAATGGAAAAATACTAACCCTTTTGACCTACTGATTTCAACCCTTGAAGATTATATTAGTTTTTGCGAAATGCGTCAAGAAGGAAATTGCAGGCTTGTTGAGATTGCAGGGAGCAAGCCAAGAAGTTATTTTTAAGATTCTTTCTTTGCCGGGAATATTCTTTCTGCATTTGGTCATTTGAATGGTAAAAGAGTTGACGAATTTCTATTTTACTTGATTTTTGCATGAAGTTTAGATATAATATTTTCGCAATCCCGCGTGATTAGGAGGGTTGTGCATGGTTTCTGGCGGCGTAGCTCAGTCTGGTTAGAGCAGGGGAAT
>Ga0307378_10009125_pt1 | contig 13070 bp, 5 predicted proteins | sample UN1MG_FD_202238 | JGI IMG/M metagenome (GOLD analysis project Ga0307378, IMG submission 202238) | Soil microbial communities from Risofladan, Vaasa, Finland - UN-1 | ecosystem: Environmental > Terrestrial > Soil > Coastal area > Acid sulfate soil | place: Finland: Risofladan, Vaasa | collected... | reverse complement strand
AAGAAGATCCTGATAATCTTCAGCCAGCCCACGTGATACAGTTGAATAAGCGACTGATGTTGAGTGCACACAGCCATCACCAAGAAATGCTGCTATCAATAAATCTTTGATATTGTCCTTTTTCCCCGGGAAAACGGCTACAGGCATTCGTCTCTCTCTTCCAGTCTGCATCATCTCTGGGAAATTGGCCTCGAACCATCTGAACAAATGAGTTGATATGAACCTCAAGGTGACTACGCCGTCGCTTCTTTGGTTCCTAGATGCTTCAATGCCAAAAGATTCTTGCATGAGGCTCGACATTTCCTTTAGTAGGGATTCGTCCTTGTTTGTAAAGCCAATCTCATGGCTGGAGCCTCTATAAAAATGGCCCTCCGCAAGGAGATAACCCAGGATTCTAGAGAGGCCAGTGTTCAGCTTTTCGGGAAAAGTCAGCAGCTTTTCGCCAGAATGCAGCCTTTTAACTTGAATGAGGTCTTTAGAATTCTCATTAATCGGAAGCGATCTTGGGGCGGGGGCCAAGTCTTTAACTTTGACATCGCTGGCAGGTACATACGTTAGCCCGTCTTTCGCGATGTATATCGGGTGCTCCGGAGTAACAATTATTTCGCGTCCATTAGAATATTTGATTTTAATAAAATGACTGGGTGCCCGGTGCCTGCTCACTCTATCCACAGTTACATCGAAGATACGGTTCATATCGGTGCTTTTTATTTTGATATCTTCATGAAGCGGCAGTATCTCGCAATCCTTTCCGGCAATTATCTCTAAATGCCGGTTCGCCATCATCTCGTCCACAAATTCGCCGACGCGCACCTTTCGCCCGTCTGCCAGCTGAATCTCCGTCAGAGGATGATAGCTCTGCTGCTCCATCGCCTCGTGCAGAGCGCTCTTGTCCTCGTTGTCCATCTTGTCCATCTCGTCTATGGCAGCGATGCCCTTATCCGCTAAAACCAGTGCTCCGGCCTCGATGGTCCAGCGGCCGTCGCCCAGCTCGTCCTTAACCGCCGTGGCGGTGAGGCCGGCAGAGGTGGAGCTTTTGCCTGAAGTATAGATACCACGGGGCGAGATCTTGATCATGTAGCGCAGCAGCTGAGATTTAGCGATGCCCGGATCGCCCACCAGCAGGATATGGATGTCGCCTCGGATGCGCGCTCCGTCCGGCAGGTGCTTTTCAAAGCCGGAGACCAGTTGCAGGCCCAGGGCCTCTTTTACATCGTCGTAGCCGTAGATGGAGGGGGCTATGGATCCCTTGATCTTTTCGTAGATCTCCGGATCGCAGGACATCTCCAGGATCATCTTCTCCTCCTCGGGATCGATCTCAATCTCCTCGAACTCTTGCTCAGTCATCTCCACGGAGATGCCTTTGTGGAAGAGGTCGAAGTAGGTGCTCTTGCCTTGCTTGGGAGAAGAGCGTTGGTAGGACTTGAGGATGCCGTTGACGATGACCCGATCTCCTGGAAAGATCCTGCCTGCCAGGTCGTCCTCTAATTCCACATCAAGCGTCTGGGGCTGTGCTCCGCCCCGCAGGTCCTCTGGAGACTCCTGCACCCTGATCTTTTGAGCATCCACGAACTTGGACTGGGCGAGCAAGAGCTTGAAGGGTCCGCCCCGGTCGCAAGCCTGGTTCATGCACTTGAGATTCTGGTCCTCGAAGTTGTTGCCCGTCTGCTCCTTGAAGAAGGTGAAGCCGCACCTCTGACACTGGAAGGCGGCGGAGACGATCTTGGGCCTGACCTCGGTGGCGGTCCTCACCAAGCCATCGATGGCCAGCAATTTACCGATGTGATCGCTTCTTAGCTCCCGGGTCTTGAAATGCCTGGGCAGCTCGATAATGCGCACATGGGCCCGATCCATGTAGACATCCATGGGCAGGTCCAGCTCCAGCATGGCGGCGCGGGCTGCTTCCAGGATCTGCTCCGGATTTTCCAGCAGCTCCTCGGCGAAGTCGGGATCGAACTTGTCAATGTCTGAGAAGCGGATTTTCAGGCTGCGCTCGTCAGGGTAGGAGTCGGCCAGCTCCAGCAGTTCATCCCAGTAACGGGTACGGAGGAATTCCTCCCATTTGACGACAGGATCGGCGGGCATTATCTGAGCGATGGTAAGAAAGCAAAGTATCTAAAGCTATGTGGTGCGGCGTGTAAGTAATCGTAGGCCGGATTAACGAGATCATTTTTTTCCCTTTAAACTGACCAAATCGAGGCAAAGGGCCTGGCTAAAAAGCAGGCTTCGCCTACCGTAGACGCCAGAGAGGTGGATGAGACCTGGTGTGTGCTCCCCCTGATTCTTTACGGGCCGGAGTTTATCTGGGAAACCCAGGAAGAGGGCAAAGACAGGGCCATTGACAGGATAAACGAGCTGTCCCTTTCTCAACAGACACAGGGAAAAGGGCGCAGGAAACGAGGGCCTCTTTGAAGGCTGCCAGGCCTACAACCGGGCAGCAGTGGAGAGCCTCAATCCCAGATATACCCAGAAGTTCGCGAGCGTTATCTGCCAGGGCGCGCCTTGCTTGCGAGAGTGTGGTGGAGGTTAAAAAAATAGGTTGATTTAGACTTCGCTCCTTTTTTCTGTTACAAGCAAATATTACTACTATTTTATGTAAATCATCTCTGCCATCTCTGTTGAGCGAAGGCGTTCTGCCTGAGGCGAAGAAAAGCGATTGTTCCTTTTGCGATACGGTATTGAAATGAGTAGCTATATAAATGCCAAGCGCTTGGACTCTACAAAAAACTAGCATTACCGAAAACTTAATAAATAAACATTGAATAGATGATAATGGTTGAAAATTATGAAGAATATACTTAAAATAATTTCCATTGGTTTAGCCTTAATTCTACTACTGGCATATTCAGGAGTAGCCACATTAATAAAGATAGACGTTCAGGGTAATTTGGTTGATGATAAGGGACAGACACTGTATTATTTTTCAAATGATGGCCCAAATATGATTAGCACATGCTATGGTAGCTGTTCAGAAACCTGGAACCCATTTTATGACGAAAATATAAGCGTTGAAGGGGATCTTCTCGAAAATGATTTTGACACAATAATACGCCAAGATGGCATGAAACAGACTTCATATAAAAATTGGCCTATTTACAAATATTCTAAAGACCTCAAGCCAGGGAAAGCTGAAATGGAGGGACTATGGTTTGAAGTGAAACCAGGGATCAGCCCCTTTATTTAGCTTAGCTTTGTTTGGATTTACATTATTATAATTTTGTATAAACGCATATATAATTATATATATTAAAATTTATTGAAACGATGGCACAAGGTGAATTACGTGGATTTCTTTGATTTTATGCTACAAATTATCAGAGATGTGCCGGGATTAATTATTATCTTAGGGCTGCTATTATTTATAATTTCCTTTGTCAAGATTACTGGAAAAATTGAAATTGTCGATCCAAAGGATTGCAGAAGATGCCGCGTTATTGGTACCATTTTGCTCTTGGTAGGTATTTTAGCTATAGTCTATCCTGACACAATAACAGTCCGCGGAACAATATTAGACGAAACTAACCAACCTGCAGCGGGAGTGAGGATTGCGATCGGAAATTTTAGCACAACGTCCGATGAAAATGGTGGCTATGAATTGCATAATATTCACAGAGACGAGGATTTTATTAATACTAATTTCCTAAAATACGAAACGAAGAATAGAATATATATCCCTCCATATTCAATAGTTTCATACAATAAGCAAATAAAAGGCAAAATTATTAATTGCACAATAGAAGGTAATGTAATTGACGAATTTGGCAACAAAATACCTAACGTTGAAGTATGTTTCAGTGGTGAGGCTGTAGGCAAAAATGTAAAAACTGTACCAGCCTCGAATGGCCATTATATAGCCGCTAACGTTCCTATAAGTCCGACTTCTCCAACATTCATAACTGTAAAAAAAAGCAAACTAGGTAATTTGAATATACCCACCGAGATAAAGCTTTCAACCATTGAATCATCAGAAAAATTCAAAAGATACGATGTGATTATTAATCTTAAGGAAGTCGTAGATGTATTTGGCACCATAAGGGAATATCATAAACAAAATGGTCAAATTTCAGATGTAATTGGAGCAGAGATTGAGATGGGAGGAAGGCTAAATATCACGGAGGAAAATGGCAACTATTTAATTACAAAAGTTCCTAGAAGTGCCGTTAAATATAATGTGACACTCATATCCGGTGAGAAAAAATCGGGCACTATCAAACCACCTTTGAGTTACACTCTTCCACCAGCAAAGATGGCAAGAAGACATTTAATAATCTGCATTTGATTATGAGCAATTTTCAGGCCTATCAGGCCCAGCAGCTTGGATTTTGTAAAACCTTTGATCAAAATCCGGGCATGCAGATCTTAAGCATGCCTGCTCACAAACAGCTCCCCGAAGATCTCCTCCTGCTCCAGCCACACCTGTTTTCTCTGGGCCATGAAGAGCAGTGAAACGTAGTTGGTGACTCCATCCTCAGTTTTGCTGTTTTTGCTGTTTATATCCTGGAAGGTGACGGTTTTCTTCTCCATGAACATGTCGTCTAAAATGGGCCCTAGCGCCTTGATCCTGTCCTCGATTCCCTCATCGTGGGACACATCCAGGGCCTTCTCCTCCGTGCTGGGCCACCTCTCCCGCATGGCCTTCCTTCTGCCCACCATCTCCGCCTTCTTCAGCTCGGAGATCAGCTCGTCCAAAGTCACGGGTCGCTTGGTGTGCCTTCTTACTGGAGGGCGAGGCAGCTGGTCTTCTATCTCCTCTTCCGGCCCCTCTTCGATCTCCTCAATCTCCGGCTCGGGCTCTTCCTCCTTTTTCTCTTCCATGGAGTCAGACTTCAGACGCAGGAGAATGCTGGCGTAAAGCAGAGTCCTGGCAGGAATTCTCAGGTCCCGCTTCTCCAGAGAGTCGATGTACTGCAGGAACTTCTCCGTGGCCATGGCGATGTCGATATCCCAGGGATCGATCTCCCCCCTCTTGGCCAGCTCAACCAGAACCTCAGCCGGCTCTCCGAACTCGAACTCCGGCTGTCTTGTTCCCGCAACATTAGCATCAGTCGCATCCTCCTCCGCCGGGATATTTTCGGATTTTGAATTGGAGAGGGAATCGGAACTGGAGTTTGAACTCGAATCGGAGCTAATGCTGGAATTGGAACTGGAATCAGAGCTGGAATTAATATCTGAATCGGAGATCAAATTTGGGTTTTCCTGCAAATCCGGGATAGATGGAGATGTATCGTCGCTCATTTTCGCCTCAGCTTGTGCAGATACCGGTAACGCTGGTGAGGTTGTTCTCCTGCATGGTCACTCCCAAAGTGTACTTGGACTGCAGTATCATGGGCTTTCGCAAGGACACTACTATGAACTGGGCCTTTGCCGAGATCTTCTTGATCAGCTTGGCTACTCTTTCCACATTGGCCCCATCCAGGAACATATCGATCTCATCCATGGCATAGAATGGTGCAGGCCGGTACATCTGAATGGAGAATATGAAGGAAAGGGCAGTCAGGCTCTTCTCTCCGCCGGACATGGCCTCCAGGCGGTGCAGGGCCTTTCCGGCAGGCCGGGCCTTGATGGTCATGCCTCCCGCCAGCGGATCTTCCGGATTTTCCAGGACCAGATCGCCGTCGCCCCGAGAAAGCTCCTGGAAGATCTGCTTGAAGTTCTTGTTGATCTCGGTGAAGCTGGCTAAAAAGGCCTCCCTCTTCATCTGATCATACTTTTCCAGCTTGTCGATGATCGCCTCGCGCTCCCCGGAGAGGGTGCCCCTTCTCTCTGCCAGGAAATCGTGGCGCGTCTTGACATGATCATACTCCTGGATGGCCAGCATGTTCACCGGCTCCAGATCCCGCATGGCCTGCTCCAGGGCTTTGATCTTCTCGGCCACGGTCTCGCTATTGGGCGGCTCCTGTGAGGAGTCAACTCCGCAGCCTTCAATTTGCGAGCGCAGATCGTTTACTCTGGATTGAATGGACTCTCTGGCAGAAGCTGTGGCATTCTTGCGGGCCTCAATTCGGTCCATCTCCCTCTCCGCCTGGTCTATCTCCCTTTGCAGGGCCAACGTCTTTTCTAAGAGCTCTCCCCGCACACCCTTCAGGCCGTGCAGCTCCCCCTCAATCTCCGCCTCGCGTGCCTGAGCGGCAGTGAGCTTCTCATTCAGGCCCACGATCATCGCGGCAGCTGCATCTTTTTTGGCTATCGCCTCAGCTTTCTGGCCGTCCAGTGATTCTCTTTTTGCGGCAAGCTCAGCCAGCTTCTCCCTAAGGCTCTCCTCTCTGATCTTGTCCCTGAGAATCTCGGCATCGATGCCGGTCAGCCGATCTTGCAGACGCTTGATCTCCAAACTCGCTGCATCAGCTTTTTTGTTAAGCCCAGGAATCTCAGAGCCCTTCAGCTCGTCCTCCAGCTTGTCAATCTTCTGCTGCACATCCGCTACTGTTTCCTCTGAGGCTCTGATCTCGCCTTCTAAAAGCCCAAGCTGCTCCTTGAAGCCTAAAGACTCACCCTCCATTGCCAGCAGACGCTCTCTCTTCTCCAAAATGGACTTCTCCAGGCGTGGCCTGGATGATACCATCTCGTCTATCTGGAAGGTCTTCTTGGATATGGCCCGGTTCAGCTCCTCTACCTCGCGAGAGAGACGGGATATCTGCTCTTCGATTCTATCCAGCTTATCGAGCCTTGCGCTGCGCTCCTCTTCCGCATTGGCGATCTTCTCAGACAGCTCCAAAAGCTTCGTCTTCTCTTCGGCGGCAAACTTCATCCTGGAGCGGTAGTGGCCGCCGGTCATGGCCCCCGTCTTTTCCACCAGGTCTCCTTCCAGGGTGACCATTCGATACCGGCCCATGAGCGGACGGGCAAAAGCAAGGCTCTCTACCACCAGAGTATCCCGGAAGACATACCAGAAAGCGGCCTGGAACTTGGGATCATAGTCAACCAGATTAAGAGCGTAATCCACCACTCCGGCATGGTTGGGCCGGGTGGGGAGGCTGCCTTTGCTCAGCTTGTTCAAAGGCAAAAAGGTAGCCCGTCCAATTTGCGACCTCTTCAGATACTCAATGGCAGAAGAGGCATCCATATCATCGGCAGCCACAACGCTCTGCAGGCGCGCTCCAGCCGCCACCTCTAAAGCAGAAGAGTAGCGCGATGCCACGTTGCCTAGCTCAGCGATGGTTCCGTAAAGGCCCTGTAGCATCTGCCTCTTGATGGCAGAGCGAACTGCCTCCACTGCCCGGCTGTATCCGGCCTTGTCCTCGGCAGCTCTCATGCGCCCATCGCTCTTGGCAAACTCTCCCTGGAGCCTTTGCATCTCTCTTTCTGCCTCGGAGATCTCCCGACGCAGTCGCAGGCGCCCGCTCTCCAGATCATCCCGATCCCGCTCCATGCCCATGGCCTGGTTGTTCAAAGCGGAAAGCTCCGCCTTCAGCTTCTCCGCCTCATGGTCAAGACCAGCCAGGGTGTCCAGCGCCTCTTTGATGCCGGCAGAAAGCTCCTCTCTCTCCAGGCCGCCGCGCCTCGTGGCATCCAGCAGCCGGTCCCTCTCCCGCACCAGGTCGCCAAGCTTTGATTTGGACTCCTCCCTAATCAGCCGAGCCCCGGCCAGATCATCCCGCAGCAGAGAGAACTTTGCATCTGCCTGGGCCAGGCTGGACTGTGCCCCGGCCTGAAGCTCTATCTGATCATCCAGTTCACCGCGTAGACTAGCGCCACGCAGACCCGCATCTCTCACCTTCTCGGCTACCGACTCCAGCTCCGCAGAAAGTTTCCCGACCTGAATGAAGCAGGTCTTCTGCTGCCCATCCATCTCGGAGATGGCTTTTTCCGTCATCTCGATGCGAGCGGCCTCGCGAGATGTTTCCCCTTTCAGCTCCTCGATCTTCCGCTTAACAGAGATCTGCTCATCCTCTCCTTTGTGAGTGATCTCCGAGCTTATGGATTGCAGCTTCTCATCCAGGGCAGAAAGCTGCATCTTCTTGCTTTCCGACCTTTCCAGAAGAGTCTGGTTCTTGACCTCTAGAGAATTAATCTCTTCATTCAGGCCGGCCAGCTCCGATGAGGTTTCCTTGAGCCTGGCTAAGAGCAGAAATGCCTCCTGTCTCTTCAGCTCCTCCCGATGCGCCTGGTAGGAATGGGCACGGTCCCGCTCCGCCTTAAGCCGGGCGAGCTGGGAGGCAACCTCCTCTAAAATCACATCCACGCGACCGATGCGCTCCCGCACCACATCCAGCTCTTCCATGGCCTTCTTCTTCTTCTCATCAAACTCGGCGACGCCTGCAATCTCATCTATGATCTTCCGGCGCTCTACAGGAGGCATTTCGATGATGCGGGTCACATCCCCCTGCATAACGATGTTGTAGCTCTCCGGGGTTATGCCTGCCTTGGCCAGCAAATCCAGCAATTCAGCCTGGCCGCAGGACTTTCCATTAAAATAATACGAAGATCCATATTTGTCGCGATTTACCTTGATCTTCCTGGACACTTCAATGATATCCTGATCAAGGGGAAAGAGGCGACTGGTATTGTCCAGCTTGACCGTAACCTGGGCAAAGTCCGGATTCTTGCCGTTATCTCCCCGGTAGATGAGGTCAGGCAGCCTCTCGGCGCGCATGGCGCGCGAGCTGGAAAGGCACAAAGCGAAGAGCAGAGCATCAACAATATTGGACTTACCGCTGCCGTTAGGCCCGGTAACGGTCACAAAATCATTCTTCAGAGGAACCCGGACACTCTTGCCGAAGGACTTGAAGTTCTTGAGTTCGACCTCTTTAATGTACAAAGGTTACCTCCGCTCGCATCACTGCCCCATATTTCTTACTCTCTTGCCGGCCATTTTCCCTTATCATCCTCATGAGTCCGCAGCTTTCTTTGCGATCTGTTTTCCTAAGGGTGTTGAAAGTTTCGCTCCATTGTGATCACTTTCTCACGCAAAGATCTTACCCGGATATCCTGCTCGGAGATCCTGCTCAAGATGCTGCTCGCATACCTCCATATCCGGCGCCCTGCAAAGCCATCTTCTCCCTATGCTACTCATAAAGCATTCAGCTAATACTTTAACTTAAGCATGTATTCGAGGATGTATATATTGTTTTCCCATTTGGGACATGTTCTTAGGTACCATTCAATCATCCAGTGTGGCCAATATCTCTCGATAGATTATTATCTTATGCACCAAGATGTATACTGGAAATGCAGCAATTTCTCATTTTTGTCTTCAGCCTCTCGGCCCTTCTCCTGGGGGCAAAACTGCTGACAAATAGCGCCAGGCACATAGCAAAGGTTGCCGGTGTATCGGAGTTCGTTATTGGGGCAACCGTTGTAGCCTTTGGGACTTCCATGCCTGAGCTGGCCTCATCCATATTTGCTATGCTCTCCGGCCACCCGGGCCTGGTAGTGGGCAACGTCATAGGCTCCAATGTCGCCAACATCGGTCTGGCTTTGGGATTGGCAAGCCTGCTTTTTCCCATCTACGTAAGCAGGCGGATAACCGACACCGACATACCTCTTCTTTTGGCTTCTGCCATAGCTACCCTGGTCGTCTTCATAGACCTGCAGGTAACGTGGGTGGAGGGGATTGCTCTAATCCTGATGTATCTGGCTTTTATCAATCACGAGCTCGGCCAGCATCATAATTCTGAGAAAACTGCAAGGGAAAAACTTGACCTCAAGCAGGTTGCAGGTTTTTTTCTGGGAATGGCGCTTCTTTACTTTGGCGCCAGGTATTTTGTCTCTTCGGCACTGGCCATCTCGCAAGATCTGGGCGTTAGTGAATCGCTGATTGCATTCTTTTTAGTGGCTTTAGGAACATCTCTGCCTGAGATTGCTACTTCCGTGATTGCCGCTAGAAGCGGGAGATACGAGATTGCCATGGGCAACGTTCTGGGATCAAATGCCTTCAATTCACTGATTGTTCTGGGAACAAGCTCCCTCTTTGCAGTAGTTACTGTGGAGAGCACCTTCCTTTTTTCCACACTTCCGGCCATGATCTTGCTCAGCTTCCTCCTGGGCTTTATGTCCCTAAATAATACTATCACTCGCCTGGAGGGTATTCTTCTGTTTCTGATTTATTGCGTGCTGGCCATCAACATTATCTAAAGCTCAGAAGCAGATCTTTAGGCTATCAGAAACTAATCTAACAGAAACTTACCCGAAAGCCCAAAACGTATTTACCCTTTCGCAAAGTTGCTTTTGGCATGGAGATACTTGCCGATGTCGGAGGAAGACCGGGCCTGGATTGCAAGGGCTTTTGCAGCTACTGTTATTTCAAAGGAGTAAAAAGCGTCTCACCCTTCGGCTGCAAGTTTTGCATGCCCTTCCAGAAGGGCTGCGACTACTGCTCCCGCGCCATTGTGGAGGGTTATCCCGGCTTCAAACCCATGGACGCCGTCGTTTTCGAGGTGGCCGGAAAGTGCATGGGCAGCATCCCCGATAAAGTTACCATCAGCGGTGGCGGCGATCTGAGCTGCTACCCTGACCTCCTGCCCCTCACGAAGATGCTCTCTCAGGGCATGGTACCCATAAGCCTTGGCTACACCTCCGGGAAAGGCTTTAAGCGCGCTGATGATGCCGCCGCCCTGGTGGAGGCAGGCGTAACTGAGGTCTCGTTTACCGTCTTTTCCACCAAGCCACAGCTTCGCAAAAAGTACATGGGCGACAAAAATGCCGAGATTGCCCTCGAGAACCTCAAGATCTTCTGCAAGAGTTGCGAGGTTTACTGCGCCGCCGTTCTAATCCCCGGCGTAAACGATGGAGAAGAGCTGGAGAAGACCTGCAGCGACCTGGAGGATATGGGTGCTAAAGGATTGATCCTGATGAGATTCGCCAACGCTCGCGAGCAGGGCCTGATCCTGGGCAATGCCCCCATCATACCAGGCATAACGCCACACTCCATAGAAGAGTTTAAAAATATCGTTACAGATACGGCAAACAGACATCGCTTGCGGGTAACTGGAACCCCTCTCTGGGATCCACTCACGGGAGCGCCCTTCGCCCTGGCCCGCCATCCGGAAAAGATCTCTTCCCTGCCATCTCTACGCAGAAGCGCAACCATCATCACTAGCGTGGTAGCCCAGCCTTTGCTAACTGCCATCTTCAAGCAGATGGGAGAGAAGGTCAATGTAGTGGCAGTCAACAAAGATGTAGGCTGCCTGATAACCATAGAGGATTTCATGAACCTCGATCTCAGGGAGCTAAAGGAAACGGTCATCATTCCAGGTCGCACCTTAGCCCACGAGAAAGAGATCAAGAAAGCGCTCAGCCGCGATGGCCGGGACAGGATTGTGGCTCGGGGCCCTGACCAGCTCACTGTGGATGGAGAGATGAGCATCTCCATGACAGAGGATGAGGTCTTGGATCTGGAAATGGAGGCATTCGGGGAGCTTATTGAAGCCATCAACGCTCTGGGTATCTAGGCCGGCAGAAAAGCCACCAAGAATGTCGGATCATCATCAAAAATATATGATCATCATAAAGATATGATTATGATATCATTACATGATCCCAAGAATGCTGTTACAGCACCATTGCTGGGGCCATCATATAACCAAGATCCCAAATGAGAGTCATCAGCAACGGCATGACTGCAGGGCCGCTTTCAACTCCTCGATCTTGGTAGGCTTGCTGATGAAACCATCCATGCCCGCCGCAAAACACATCTCTCGGTCTCCAACAAGAACCGATGCCGTCATGGCAATGATCTTGGGGCCTTTCGGCCATCTACGGCGAATTATCCTGGTGGCCTCCAGCCCATCCATCTCCGGCATTAGAATGTCCATGAGTATGACATCGTACCTCTTGCTTTCCATCCTTTGCAGAACTTGGATGCCGTTTTCTGCTACATCGGCCTCGTATCCCAATTTGCCCAACATCTGCATAGTCACCTTCTGATTGACGGCATTATCCTCGGCTAAAAGAAGAGACAGGGGGCAGCCATCGCTCTCTAGGAGATCGCTTTCCACATGGCGGGAAAGGCAAGAGGGACGGTCTATGGAAACTGGCTCGCCTGCGGAGTCTTTAGCTAAAACCGTGATATTAAAGGTGGATCCCTGGCCAGGGACGCTCTCCGCCCAGATCCTTCCCCCCATCTGCTCAGCCAGCCTCTTGCTTATGGCAAGGCCTAGTCCGGTTCCGCCGTACCTGCGCGTGGTCGAGGCATCGATCTGACTGAAGGATAAAAAGAGCCTGCTCATCTTATCGGCAGGAATTCCAATTCCTGTATCCTTTACTGCAAAATTGATCTCGTGATAGCCATCCTCTTTGGGAGTAGCGGATATGCACGCGCTCACCTCGCCCTTCTCTGTAAACTTGACAGCATTGCTCAATAAATTGACAAGGATCTGCTTGAGCCGGGTGGGATCACCCATGATAGCTTTGGGGGTGTTTTCATCAATGCTGTAGACCAATTCAAGGTTTTTTTGGGAAGCGATAGCCGCCACCTGGCTGATGGAATCTTCCAGGCAAGATGCCAGATGCAAGGGCCGGCACTCCAGCTCGATCATGCCTGCTTCGATCTTGGATAGATCGAGAATATTATTTATGATGGAAAGCAGTGAGTCTCCGCTGCTGCGAATGGTCTCCAGGTACTCTCTTTGCTTTTCTGTGAGATCCTCATCGAGCAGAAGACCGGTTAAGCCGATGACGGCGTTCATGGGAGTTCTTATCTCGTGGCTCATATTGGCCAAAAACTCCGACTTGGCCTTGGTCGCAGCCTCAGCAGCTTCTTTTGCCTTGAGCAAGATCTCCCGCGATCTTTTGCGCTCCGTGATATCCCAGAAGATAACCTGAACGGCGGGCATGCCCTGGTAGGACACAAATGGAAAGGCCACTGCCTCAACGTCCACAGAGCTGCCGTCCTTTCGCAAAAACTTCATCTCGGTGGCAGGCTCTTTTTCTCCATTTTCTGCAGCCTTTTTTATCCTCTCCAGTGCTATTTGCCGATGCTCAGGCGCAACAAAATCGACCACAAACCTGCCGATGAGCTCTTTAGGACTGGATGCACCAAGAATTTTGGCTCCCGCGCAATTGATGAATACTACTTTGCCGTTGCTGTGCAGGCAGATACCGTCCGGACTGGTGTCCACCAAAAGACGATA